>Ga0315906_10002623_pt1 | contig 24747 bp, 23 predicted proteins | sample LakEriMetagenome_4_FD_203526 | JGI IMG/M metagenome (GOLD analysis project Ga0315906, IMG submission 203526) | Freshwater fungal communities from buoy surface, Lake Erie, Ohio, United States - Buoy 2 MA122 | ecosystem: Environmental > Aquatic > Freshwater > Lake > Lake biofilm | place: USA...
CCGATGCGGTGCATCGGGCGTTTCCATAGATCATTTACAATCAAAAATATGTGCTGATTAACTGTCAACCCATATCAGGACGGGTCATACTGCAGTTCATTGACGGGCGATGTTCGCGGCACGCGCCACTTTCTCCCATCGTTCAATATCGCGCCTGATCTGTGCGGCAAATTCCTCGGGACTGTTGCCGATCGCATCGGCTCCTTCCGCAGCGAGTTTCTGCCGGATGTCCGGCAGTGCGAGCATTTGCACTGTTTCCGCATGCAGTTTTGTGATGGCTTCGCGCGGGGTTCCTGCCGGCGCGAGCAGACCATACCAGGAGCCGGCCTCGAATCCCGGAAGGCCCGATTCGGCGAAGGTCGGCAGTTCGGGCAGCGCCGGCGAACGTTTTGCGGAGGCCACCGCAAGTGCGCGCAGGCGATCTGTCTTGACCAGTGGCAGTACGGCAGGCAGCGAGTTGAACATCAGCGATACATGACCGCCGACGAGGTCATTTACTGCCGGCGGGCCGCCTTTATATGCGACATGGATAATGTTGACACCGGCCATCGTGCGCAGCATTTCACCGGCGAGGTGTGCTGAACTGCCGGTCCCGAAGGATGCGTAGTCCAACTGGCCCGGACGCGACTTTGCCAGCGTGACCAGTTGCTGCAGCGTGCGGACCGGAATCGAAGGATGTACCACCAGCAGGAAGGGCGAGTCGGCGAAGTTGCTCACCGGCGAGAAATCCCTGATCGGGTCGTAGGGCAGTTTTGCGTAGACCGCAGGATTGGTGGTGTGGGTGCCTGTTGTGCCGAACAGCAGGGTATAGCCGTCGGCAGGCGCTTTGGCGACGAACTGCGTGCCGATGATGCCGGCGGCGCCGGCCCGGTTGTCGACGACGGGAATCTGCTTCCAGGCTTCGCCGAGTTTCTGTGCGAAGGCGCGCGCAAAGATGTCGGCGTTGCCGCCGGCTGGAAAAGGCACAACGACGCGTATGGGCTTCGCCGGGTACGGCTGAGCGGTTGCCGGCGCGGCGGCAAGGGCGATCGCGGTGGTGAACAGACAGAGCAGGCCGGTGCGCAAGGTCATGATTCCTCCTGGTGTTCGAATTCCGGATTCAGGCCGCGGTTTTTGCCGGGATCCCGCCGCGCTCGACCCAGCGATAACGGTCAGTCAGCGAATCGGCGAGCGGCCGGCGCTTGCCGTCGGGCACCGCGATCCACATGCGCAGCAGGTGGCGCTGGCGTTCGGGCTCAGGGTAATCCTCATAGGCTTCCCGGGCATGCATCATGGTGTGGTTGTTGATCAGCTGGATGTCGCCTTCCTGGAAATCCATGGTCAGCATGAGTTCCGGGCGGTTGGCAATTTCCTGCACCGCCAGCAAAGCCTCGCGCTGCAGCGGCGTCGGCCGGTACTGTTCGCCGAAGCGCGCAGCAGATTCGTAGTACACCAGGCTGCAGATGCGCGAGGTGATGCGGCCCTGGCAGGCGCTGAACATGGGGATGCTGAACCACGGTTTTTCCCCCGCGGGTTCCTCGCCGCGCCAGTCGAGGTGAAAAAGTCCGTACAGCACCTCAAGCAGGTCCGGACGTTCCTCGCGCAGCACGTTGTGGATGGTCAGCGCGCTGGTCAGCTTGCTGGCGCCGCCGGATTTCGCGGTGCGCAGGCAGAACAGGCCGAGCACATCAATCGGCAGCATGTCAGTATGGAAATCCATGCGCTGGTTGGTCTGGTAGGCGCGGGCATTGGGATCGCTGATCACGCGTCCTTCGTCGCGCACATGGCCGAGCAGGTGACCGCGCGCGTTCTGTGATACCGGAGTCCCGAAATAACTGGTGATACCCCAGTAGATCAGTTCGCAGTCACTGTCGCTGTAGCGATTGCGCGGGAAGCCGCGGATCAGCTTGAAGCCGCGGCCGTTTTCAATGTCGTCGAGGATGGCGTCGAGTTTTTTGCGCAGTTGCGGCAGCGGAAAGGCCTCGGACGGGAAGGGAATGGCCGTGCGGTTTTGTTTGACCCGTGCCAGTGCGGCATCAATTTCCGCGATGTCCGCGGTGTCAAGGTGACAGGTCCAGTCCCGGTCCTGCTGGATGGCAGGGCCAGTCCATGCATCGGGGCTGGTGATCAGCGGATGGTTTGAAGACATGCGCGGCTCTCAGGCATGCATCGCCGTCTGCGACTGCCGGCAAGTGGATGCAAAAGCCGGGGGGGGGCCGATGCCGACAGGCAGGCACGCCGCGACCGCATTCGTGAATCCCATACCGACCTCCTCCGGGTTTCTTGTAAGGGTGACGAGAAGCAGCTGTTGGCCGCATGTCACCATATTGATTTGTCGCGGTCAAACTCCGCAAAGTGGACCAGACGCCCCCAGTTGTGCAGAGAAAAGTTCCGGTCAGGACAGTCGCGGGTTGAGCAGGTCGCGCAAACGGTCCCCGACTAGGTTGATTGCAACGATAGTCACCAGCAGGGCCAAACCCGGGAAAAAGCTGATCCAGTATTTTCCTGAAAGCAGATGGGCATATCCGTTGGCGATCAGCAGGCCCAGCGAGGGTTCGGTGATCGGCAGGCCAAGGCCGAGGAATGACAGCGTGGCTTCCAGCGCGATGGCCTGCGCGATCTGCACGGTAGCGACCACCATCACTGGCGGCAGCACATTGGGCAGCACATGGCGTAGCAGAATGCGTGATTCGGCGACAGCCATGCACACTGCAGCCTCGACATATTCTTTTCTCAACTCCACCAATGCTGCGGCACGGACGGTGCGTGCGTAATACGCCCACTGCACGACCACCAGTGCGAAGATGATGCGGTCTATTCCCTGGCCGGTCAGTGCGAGCAGGATCAGCGCAACCAGAATGGCGGGAAAGGATAACTGCAGGTCGACGATCCGCATGATCAGACCGTCAACCCAGCCACCGGCGCGGGCGGCAACCAGTCCGGCGATCAGTCCGACTCCCAGCGCAAGGGCGGTGGAGGCAATACCGACGCCGAGGCTGATGCGCAATCCGTAAAGGATGGCCGACAACATGTCACGGCCCTGATCGTCGGTGCCCAGCCAGTAGATCATTCCGGCGCTGCTTTGCGCGCCGGGTGCAAGTTTGGCGTCGAGGATGTCGAGTTGCGCCAGGTCGTACGGGTCCTGCGGCGTCAGCCACGGTGCTGCAAACGCAGCGAATGACAGCGCGGCCAATATCCAAAACGCCACGACGGCAATCCGGTCGCGACCGAAATGTGCGGCGATCACCCGGGTCGGCAATGCGGTTGCGGTCACCGCGCGTCTCCTGCCTGCACCCGCGGATCCAGTATTGCGTACAGCAGGTCAACGAGCAGGTTGATCAGGATGAACAGGCAGACCGTAGCCAGCAGATAAGCGACGATCACGGGGCGGTCGAGCACGTTGATCGAATCGATCAGCAGCTTGCCCATGCCGGGCCATGCAAAAACGGTTTCGGTGACGATGGCGAAGGCAATCAGCGAACCCAATTCAAGTCCTGCCACAGTGACGATGGGGATCAGGATGTTGGGCAGCACATGTGAGCGCACGACCGCACTTTCACTGAGGCCTTTGGCGCGGGCGAAACGAACGTAGTCCTGGAGCATTGCATCCTGCGTGCCGGCCCGGGTCAGGCGGATCAGCAGCGCGAGTTTGAACAGTGCCAGCGTAGTCGCTGGCAGCAGCAGGTGGCGCAGACCGTCGATGGTAAAAATACTCAGCGGTATGCCGAAGACATCGACGGTGGCGCCGCGACCGGTCGTCGGCAGCCAGCCCAGTTGCACCGAGAACACCATGATCAGCATCAACCCGACCCAGAAGGTCGGCAATGCAAAGCCCAGTGTCGACAGTGTCATGATGGATCGTGCAAACCACGACCGGGGACGCAGTCCCGCCCACAGTCCGAGCGGAATGCCAAGGCTGACAGCAATCAGCATCGCCGTCAGCGCGAGTTCCAGCGTTGCGGGCATTCGTTCAAGGATCAGCGTGATGGCAGGTACGCTGGCGGCAAAGGAAATGCCGAGGTCGCCGCCGAGGGCTCCGCGGAAAAACATCCAGTATTGTTCCCACAAAGGCCGATCAAGCCCGAGCAGGGCTGTGGCGCGGGCGATTTCCGCCTGGTCGGCCTGGGCGTTGATCAGCAGATCCACCGGATTGCCGATGGCATAGACCCCGGCAAAGACCAGCAGTGACATCACAAACAGTGTGGCCGCACTCCAGACGAGCCGGCGCAGCACGTAGTTCAGCACTGCCGGGCCTCAGCGCGGCGTGAAGTGATGGGCAAAAGTGAACTCGTCAGTGCGGGCAACATAGGCAAGGTTCGCGCGCATCGCCCAGCTGACCACCTGGTGATGCACAGGGATCAAGGCGAGGTCCTGCATCGCCAGCGTATTGGCTTCGCGCGCCAGCGCTTCGCGTTTGCTGCGATCCACGCTGCCCAGCGCCTGCTCCATCAGTGTGTCGACTTTGGGATTGGCGTAGCGCCCCCAGTTCCATGCACCGTAACCCTTGTCGGGATTGGGCGCCGCAACCAGTGAACGCAGCGAAAGATCGGCGGCGAAGGAGCCCCAGCCGAGCAGCGCAAAGCTGGTTTCTTCCTTGCGCACGCGGCCGAGAAAGGCGGACATCGGCGCGGCTTCTACTCGGGTCTGGATGCCGATACGCGCAAGCAGTTGTGCGACGGTCTGCAGTACCTGTTCATCGTTGATGTAGCGGTTGTTCGGGCCGGCGAGCGTGACGCGGAATCCGTTCGGATATCCGGCTTCGGCCAGCAGCCGTTTGGCGCCTTCGGGATCGTAGGGATCTGCCTTCAACGCGGTGTTATGGCCGAATACACCCGGCGACACGATGTTGGCTGCGGGCATGGCGAGGCCTTCCATCACGCGTTCGGCAATGGCTGTGCGATGGATGGCTTTGGACAGGGCGCGCCTTACGCGCAAGTCCATGAACGGATTGGCAGCCAGCGGTTTGCCGTTGTTGTCGCTGACGCCGGGCGGCTGTGTGCGATATTGATCGAGGTGCAATACGATGGTCCGCCAGGATGTTGTCTGGGTAACGTGTAATTTATTGTTTTTAATAATGTTTTTGATGTCCGCCGAAGGTACGTGTTCGATCACGTCAAGTTCGCCGGAAAGCAGTGCCGCGGTGCGCGACGGATCGGCCGGCAAGATGCGCAGGGTGACCTTGTCCCAGGCCGGCGCCTTGCCCCACCAGTGTTCGTTGCGGGTCAGTTCCAGCCGGTCGCCGCGCTGGTAACGCAGATAACGGTAAGGGCCGGTGCCGACCATTGCGCGACCGGAATCAAAGTCTTCAGGGCCTGCGTTTTGCGCGTGATTCTTTGGCACGATAAGGATCGAGTTCAGATCTTCGGGCAGCGCGCCATAGGGATACTTTGTTCTGATGCGCAGCGTGTGCGCATCTACAACCGTAGTGGATGCGATGGCGCGTACGAAGGCTGCAAAGCCGCCGGGGCTGCCCTTGATTGACAGCGGTCGCGCCAGCGAGAACACGACATCCTCGGCGGTAAGCGGCGAACCGTCATGGAATTTAACACCGCGGCGCAGGCTGAATTCCCAGGTGGTCGCATCAATGGCGCGCCAGCGTTCCGCCAGACCCGGGATCAGCCGGGTTTGCGGGTCAACGTCGGTCAGTGATTCGAAGACATGCCGCGCCACGGTCAGGTTGGGTTGCGCGGCAAGGTATTGCGGATCGAGCGAGGTGACTTCGCCGGAGAGGCCGATACGCAGTTCGGCGGCATTGACGCAAATGGCCACCATACCCATGGCCGCGCACAGCAGGCGCAGGCCGGACAGCATCTGTATGTTGTTTCTCATGTTGCAAGCATACCGCATGATGCAGGCGCGGTTTGCTGCGTTGACAGCGTATGGAGCCCTGCCTATGCTGGCCCTTTGATAACGGATGTTCCGATGACGCCCCAAACCGCAGCCTCCGCAGAAACGCTGGCGTTGCTCAAAACGCTGATTGCGTTTCCGACCGTCAGCCGCGATTCCAACCTCGAACTCATAGACTACATACGGGAATATCTGCGTCCTCTGGATGCCGGGTGCCGGCTGACCTACGACCGTGACAAACGCAAAGCCAACCTGTTTGCCACGCTGGGCCCTCGCGACCAGTCCGGCATCGTATTGTCAGGCCACACCGATGTGGTGCCGGTTGACGGACAGGACTGGGCTAGCGATCCCTTTGTGCTGACCGAGCGTGAAGGGCGGCTCTACGGCCGGGGCACCTCAGACATGAAAAGCTTCATTGCCTGCGTGCTCGCGGTGATCCCCGGCGCGGTGAAGCAGGGTCTGCGCACGCCGGTGCACCTGGCATTCAGTTATGACGAAGAGGTCGGCTGCCTGGGGGTGCGCGGTTTGCTGAGTGACCTGCAGCAGGCGGGCATACGGCCGCGTTCCTGCATCGTCGGCGAACCCACGGAAATGCGGCCGGTCATCGCGCACAAGGGCAAGCAGAGTTTTCGCTGCACTGTGCGCGGGCTGGCTTCGCATTCGGCTTATGCGCCTTTTGGCGTCAACGCGGTGGAGGCTGCCGCCGAAGCGGTGGCGTTTCTCAAGCAGATGGCGCGACGGCATCGCGACCGCGGCCCTTACGACCGCGGTTTCGACGTGGCCTACACGACGGTGCATACCGGCGTGATTCATGGCGGAACCGCGCTGAACATCGTGCCCCACGAGTGCGTGTTTGATTTCGAGTTCCGCAATCTTCCGGGCGATGATCCCGATGCGTTACGCCGCGAGTTCGAGGCACATTTGCATGCGGTCATCGAGCCGGAGATGCATGCAGTCGATCCGCGCAGCGGATTCAGCATTCAGCGGCTGTCTGAAATGCCGGCACTCAATACCGGCGCCGAAGCCGGGATTACGGCGCTGGCGCAGGAGCTTTCAGGCAATAACGATATTGCCAAGGTGTCGTTTGGCACCGAGGCAGCGCATTTTCAGGTGGCTGGTGTGCCGACGGTGGTATGCGGTCCGGGCTCGATTCGCGAGGCTCACAAGCCTGATGAATTCGTTACCCTTGCGCAGGTCGGACAGTGCGAAAACTTCCTGCGCCGGCTGGGCACCCGGCTGGTGGCCGGGAACCCCTGAGCGCCCCGATCAGTTGTCGGTGGTGGCGACGAACTTGGGATCGTCCTGGTGCTCGCGCTCGAATTGCAGGAACTCGTAATAACCGCAGCGTTTGCCATCCGGGTAGGAGTGGCACACGCTCGGACGCGCTTCGTAAACCGTGCAGCACCGCTTTTTGGTGTCGAACATTTTGCAGATCTTGCCAAAGTGTTTGTCGTCCTGCTGTTTCAGCGAACGCACCTTCTCGGACCGGTCAAAACGCGTATAGCGTGATTCGGCTTGTGCGTAGGTGATCTCGAAATGTTTGGCCAGCCGCGCGATATCGCGTTTGCCCACTTCGATCAGCGGGTAACTGCAGCAATAACCCGGGCACTTGCTGCAGTCATATTGAACAGCGGATTTTTTGGTGGATTTGCTCGCGGCCATGTTCTTGTCGGCGCCGCTGAGGCGGCGCGCTTCCGTTGAAAAGCGCGCATTTTACCTGCGCGCGGTGTGCAGCGCTTGATTTTAGTGGTGGAGAATCTTCGACAGGAACTGCTGCGCCCGTTCGGAGCGCGGGGTGCCGAAAAAATCCGCCTTCGGCGCGTCCTCAACGATCTCGCCGCGGTCCATGAAGATCACGCGATGCGCCACTTTGCGCGCAAAGCCCATCTCGTGCGTAACACACATCATGGTCATGCCTTCCTGCGCCAGTTCGACCATCACATCCAGAACCTCGTTGATCATTTCCGGATCAAGTGCGGAGGTCGGTTCGTCGAACAGCATGGCGATTGGATCCATCGCGAGGCCGCGGGCAATGGCCACGCGTTGCTGCTGGCCGCCGGAGAGCTGCCCCGGGAATTTTTGCGCATGATCGATCAGACCAACGCGCTTGAGCAGGGCGCGGGATTTTTCCGTGGCCTCTTCGGTGCTGCGGCCGAGAACCTTGACCTGGGCGAGGTTCAGGTTCGCAATGACGTTCATGTGCGGAAACAGTTCGAAGTTCTGGAACACCATGCCGATCTTGGCGCGCAGTTGCGGCAGGTTGGTTGACTTGTCGCCCACAGACTGGCCGTTGACGATCATTTCACCCTGCTGGAAGGGCTCGAGGCCGTTGACGCACTTGATCAGCGTCGATTTTCCCGAACCCGATGGCCCGCAGACGACGATGACTTCACCCTTTTCGACCTGGGTCGTGCAGTTTTTCAGTACCTGGAAGTTGCCGTACCACTTGCTGATGTTCTTGAATTCAATCATGGCCATGGGGAATTGCCTTCCTAACGCGGCGGGGTGATGCGCATTTGCAGCCGCTTGACGATTAACGACGCGATGAAACAGAGGACAAAATAAACCAATGCTGCGAACAGGTACATTTCCAACAGCCGGCCGTCACGCTGGGCGACCTTGCTGGCCGCACCCATGAAATCGGTGAGGCCCACCACATACACCAAAGAAGTGTCCTGGAACAGGATGATGCCCTGCGTCAGCAGGATCGGCACCATGTTGCGGAAGGCCTGCGGCAGCACGACCTGGATGGTGGCCTGCCAGTAATTGAGCCCCAGCGCATAGGCGGCGTTGATCTGGCCGGCGGGCACGCTCTGGATGCCGGCGCGGATGATTTCGCAATAGTACGCAGCCTCGAATAGCGTGAAGGCGATCAGCGCCGAATGGAAGGGGCCGATGCCCTGGGCGTAGCTGTCGCCGGAGATGTGCTTGATGGCGATCGGCACCAGAAAATAGAACCAGAAAATCACCAGGATCAGCGGCGTCGAGCGCAGCAGATTGACATAGCCGCTGGCGGGCAGGCTGATCGTCTTGATGCTGGACAGGCGCATCAGCGCCAATACGGTGCCGAGGACAATGCCGCCGATCATGGCAAGCGCGGTGAGGCCCAGCGAAAACATCATGCCCTGACCCATATAGGGCAGGGCGCGCTGGATGACGTCGAAGTCGAAATCGCTGAACATGGCTTAGCGTCCCGTGCCGATGTAGCCCGGCACCCGAATCTTTGTTTCGACAAACTGCATGATGACCACCACTGCCAGTGTGATCACCACGTAGACGACGGTGGCGAGCGTAAAGATCTCGAAGGTGCGGAAGGTGTATTCGGAGATGGTCCGGGCCTGGGCGGTCAGTTCAAGTACGCCGATGGTCAGCGCGACTGAAGAGTTCTTGAATATGGTGAGGAATTCGGAGGTCAGCGGCGGCACCACGATGCGGTAGCCCATCGGCAGCAGCAGGTAGCGGTACACCTGCGGCATGGTGAGGCCGGTGGCCAGCGCGGCATGGGTCTGGCCGCGGGGGATGGAATCTATCCCCGAACGCACCTGCTCTGCGACGCGTGATGCGGTGTAGAAACCCAATGCAAAAACAGCACTCCAGAATTCGGGCATCGGCATGCCCTGTTTCATCCAGAGGCCCAGCGACTTGGGTACCAGTTCCGGCATGACGAAGTACCAGATGAACATGTGCACCAGCAGCGGAATGTTGCGGAACAGCTCGACGTAAACGGTGGCTGGGCCTCTGAGCCAGATCACCTTGGTCGTGCGCATGACGCCCAGTACCGAGCCCACGGTGAAGGCAATGACCCATGCGCACAGCGATACCAGCATCGTCCATTTGATGCCGGTAATTACCCAGTCGAGGTAGGTGCCGCCGCCGGAAAAAGCCGGTTGTGAGAGAAAGCCAAAATCCATGGGGTCAGTGTAACGGGAAATGCGGGATAAAAAAAACCGGAGAGCGGGGCTCTCCGGCTGGGTTCAGCAGTTCTCCGCCATCAGCACTTCATCTTGCCGCAGGCGCCGACACCGGTGTTGTTCGGGCTCTTGATCGCAGCCTTGAGTCCATCGGACATCGGGAAACCCAGGTTGATGCCCTTGGGCGGAATTTTTGACTCGAACCACTTGGTGTAGATCTTGTTGATTTCGCCGCTTTTGTAGATCGCGGTCACGGCATCATCGACCAGTTTCTTGAAGGCCGGGTCATCGCGACGCATCATGATCGCGTAGGGGTCGTCTGAGAGGAACTCGCCGATGACGACGAAATCATCCGGGTTCTTGGCGCCCGCTTTCAGGCCGTAGAGCAGGATGTCGTCCATCGGAAAAGCGGCGGCACGGTCAGTCTGCACGGCGAGGAAGGACTCAGCATGATCCTTAGACGGAATGAAGTTGATACCGAGTTTTTTCTCGTCGTTGTAGGCCTTCATCGCGCGCTCGTTTGTGGTGCCCTGGGTGAAGACCACGGTTTTGCCTTTGAGGTCGTCGTAACCCTTGATGCCGGAACTCTTCTTGACGATGATCTTGGTGCCGGTGACGAAATAAGTCGGAGCGAAGTCCACCTGTTTCTGGCGCTCGACCGAGTTCGTGGTCGAACCGCATTCGAGGTCGATGTTGCCGCCCATCAAGATCGGAATCCGCGTCTGCGAGGTGACCGGCACGAACTCGACTTTCAGATTCGGCATTTTCAGTTCGGCTTTGACCTTGTCGACGATTTTCATGCAGATATCGACGCCGTAACCGATTGGCTTTTGCTGGTCATCGAGGTAGGAAAACGGCACCGAGGCGTCGCGATGACCGACCTTGATGACGCCAGTGTCCTTGATTTTTTTCAGCGTGCCGGTCAGTTCCTGTGCCTGTGCCGGCGCCGTGAACAGGCTTGCGGCGGCAATGGCGGCCACCAGATGAGAAATGCGAAGCATGGAAATCTCCTGTAGCAGTTGAGAGAGTCGGGGCCGTTTTTTGTTGCACGGCGAAGAATCGTTGCAATGGGCAATCTAAGGGAAGCCTGCTGTTTTGTCCAGCAGCGAGGCACGGATGCCTGCTAAAAAAATGATCATTTACAAATGGTTAGCGTGCCTGTGTCGCTGTGCGATGCCATGCCACGCAGGCCCGTGCCAGTGCACGCGTTGCATCAATGCAGTGCATGGATGCCGGATGTGCTGCAAATTCAACAGCGACCGGTGTTTCGGTGCAGGCCAGCACGACGGTGCATGCACCGTCGTCGAGCAGGTTTGCAACCGCCTGAATGGCCAGGCGATGCGCACGTTGCAGGTCGTTGGCTTTGACGCAGGCGATGGCCGGCAGCACCAGTTCATCCTGATCGGCGCGGCTGCTGATCAGATAGTCCAGCCCGCGCGCCGCAAAGCGTTGCTGGAAAAAGCCTGCCTTGATGGTGCCTTCAGTCCCAATCAAGCCGATCTTGCCGCTGGTGATGCCGCGTTCGGCCAGCAGGTCGCAGACCGCATCGGCAATGTGCAGTATGGGTAATCCTCCCTCCCGAACGAGATCGTCGTGCCAGTAATGCGCGGTGTTGCAGGCAATGGCTACCGCCTGGGCGCCGGCCTGTTTCAGCGTGGCGATGCCGCGAAGCATGTGCGGCAGCGGTGATTCGCCGTTACCGATGATCGCCGGAGGCCGGTCGGGGATCTGCGGCACGCCATAGGCGATATAGGGGATGTGGTCCTGATCACGGCTGGCGGGTGTTTCGGCGGCCAGTTTGGCAAGAAAGTCAGCCGCGGCGAGCGGGCCCATGCCGCCGAGAATACCCAGCAGCGGGGAAGGGGTAATAGTCGGCATGCTCGGGGTGGCGTGGCAGTCAGGAAAAGGGATTCGCCAGTGTTGCAGGCTGGAGTATTGGAAGCAAGCTTCACAAAAGCTTCACGGCGGGGTCTGCATAGTGGTTGGCAATTGTTACTGCACAGGGCGGCTTGCTACCACGGTTCCGGTCATTTCGGGGCCGCCCCCTGGCAGAGCGAGATCTACAACTCAACAAGGAGTTCTACCCAATGTCCGTTAAATCCAAGGCTGCCCAGGGGAATGCGGTGAAATTCGCCAATATGAGCGCGTTGCAGAAGCTGACCTTCATCGGTAAAACCAGCGTATTTCTGCTGACTTTCGGATTCGCCTTCCCGAATATTCTGGGCGAATGAGCAGTAAAGCCCGGCGCGCGGATGCGCGCCGGCTCTGCCGTAACTTTCGGCAGACCTAGTCCAAAAATTCCTCGATCAATCGCGCGACTGCTTCCGGCTGGTCGTGGTGCATCATGTGTCCGGCTTCATCGATCCACGCCTCGCGGTAGTCCCGGAATGCGCCCTTGCGCCCGGCGAGTTCTTCCGCCGAATCACTCAGATAGCCGGTGCCTTTGGAATCCCGCGCGAACACCCATAACACGGGCGCCGTGCACTCGCGCCAGCAGGCGATTAACTCTTCGATGCGGAACAACACCGGGTTGCTGCGTTTGTGGCGCGGATCATGCACCAGTTCAATCTTGTCGGTTGCGGTTTCGTGGGCCCAGGCACGGGCGATGAATTGCGCTTTTTCCGGCGTCAGCCGCGGGTTATCGCCGTGCAGGCGTTTGGCCAGCGCATCGAACGAGGCATAGACGCGGAAGCGGGGTTCTGCGGACAGTTCGTCCAGCCAGCGGCGGTATCGCTCCGGAGCCTCGGATGGCGTAGTTCGTTTCAGGCCGAAACCCTCAAAAGAAAGCACTTTCGCGACCCTTGTCGGCCGAATGCCTGCATAGGTGCACGCGATCACGCCACCCATGCTGTGGCCGACCAGTCGGACCGGCTGATCCGGCGCATAGATTTCCAGCAGCGCATCAAGATCAGCGTAATAGTCGGGAAACCAATATCCTCCGCCCGCCCAGGCGGAGTGTCCGCAGCCTCGCCAGTCAGGCGCAACAACCCGCCAGTCACGCCGCAATTCGTCTACGACAAACTGGAAAGATGCAGAAACGTCCATCCAGCCGTGGAGCAGGAACAGTGGCGGCGCAGCAGCGTCTCCCCAGATGCGCACGTGGTGGCGCAGGCCGTTGAGGTCGTGAAATTCGGAATGGCTGCGCTTTGCGGTTGCGGCGGTCATGGAGTTCGTCATTTCGGCTGGGGTTGTTCAGTTGGCTGTGGGCAAGGCGCAGCCTTTGAGGCAAGTGACGGCGGCGTCAGTATAATGGTCTCCGATGAACAGGCAGAAAAAGTACTCAGTGTTGATCGGGACTGCTTGCGATGGCCGGTCATGATTCGATGATGCGTGCCGATGCCGTCGTGCTCGGTGCTGGAATGGTCGGCATCTGCGTAGCGCTGCACCTGCAGAAACGCTCGCGCAAGGTGGTGCTCGTCGACCGCCGCGGAGCCGCCGAGGAAACTTCCTTCGGCAATACCGGGCTGATCCAGCGCGAGGGCGTTTATCCCTACGGTTTTCCGCACGATTTTGGTGCCCTGTTGCGTTACGCGCTCAACCGTGCCATTGATGCGCATTACCATCCCACGGCATTGCCGGCGCTGGCCCCGTTCCTGTGGCAGTACTGGAAACATTCACGCCCGGCGCGCCATGCCGAGGTCGCGCGGCGTTACGCCCGGCTGATTGAACACTGTCTGTCGGAGCATCATGTGCTCGCCGGGGAATCGGCAGCAGAGGGTCTGTTGCACAGCCGCGGCTGGATCAAGGCCTTTCGCACCGAGCGCGAACGCGACCGGCGTTACGCGGAAGCCGAACGCTGGCATCGCGAATTTGGCGCGAACTACCGGATGCTTGATGCCCGCGCATTGCAGCAGGTCGAGCCGCATGTGGCGCCGTTGCTGGCTGGTGCGTTGCACTGGACTGATCCCGCAAGCGTGGATGATCCGCAGGCCCTTGCGCAGGCCTACCTGCGGCGCTTCGAAGCACTGGGTGGCCGTTTCGTTCAGGGTAATGCGGCCAGCCTCGAGGAGGACGGCAAGGGCTGGCGCCTGCGCACCGTGGAAGGTGCCGTTGTCGCAGGGCAGGCGGTGATCGCGCTGGGCCCCTGGTCCGACGTAATGACACGCGCCTTGGGTTACGAACTGCCGTTGGCGGTGAAACGCGGCTATCACATGCATTACCGCGCAGCGGGTGTCGCGCGCCTCAACCATCCGCTGCTCGATACCGAGCGCGGTTATTTCCTTGCGCCAATGCAGCGTGGCATCCGTTTGACAACCGGTGCGGAATTCGCGATGCGTGACGCGATCAAGACGCCGGTGCAACTCGGGCGGGCGGAACCTGTAGCGCGGGATCTTTTTCCGCTGGGCGAACGGCTGGATGCCGAACCCTGGATGGGGGCGCGGCCGTGCACGCCCGACATGCTGCCGGTCATCGGTCGCGCGCCGCGGCATGCCAGCCTGTGGTTTGCCTTCGGCCATGCCCACCACGGTTTCACGCTGGGGCCGGTGACCGGGAGGCTGTTGGCGGAAATGATTACCGGAGAAGCGCCGTTCGTCGATCCGGCGCCGTACGCACCTGAACGTTTCGGCTGAGCGGTCGTGCGCTCGGTTGCGGGCGCGCCGACAGGCAAATCCCGATCACCCTGAATACCTGTCCGCCGGGCAACAACAGCTTGGCGGTGACCCCGGCATCGACTGGCCAAATGATGCCGGTCAGCACGGCCAGTGCCTGATAATCAGCGCAACAACTCCCGGGGCGGACAGCGGTGCGGGTTTTTATCCGGCAAGGGCTCCGCAGGAAGTGCTGGCGGGAGCTTGAAGTTGCGGCGTTACGCGGCAGTTCTGTTCCGGATTCTTCAGTGCCATTTTTCGTTACTGCCGGTGGGCTGCACAGTTAGTACGCAGAAGGCTTCGCTATGTGGCGGATTTTATTGGTGTAAAACAATCCTGCCTGCGCGGATTATTCTGGTCGGCAGCACACCGTAAAATAGCGTCCTATGCAACCATCGTTCGTCCATCTCCGCCTGCACAGCGAATACTCCATCGTTGATGGCATCGTGCGCATCGAGGATGCTGTGGCAACGGCGAAGGCAGATGGCATGCCGGCACTGGCATTGACCGATCTGGGCAATGTGTTCGGTATGGTCAAGTTCTACAAGGAGGCGCGCGGCAAGGGCGTCAAGCCGATCATCGGCTGCGACCTGCTGCTGAGCAACGAGGCCGACCGCGACAATCCCTTCCGCCTGTTGCTGCTGGCGCAGAACCATGAAGGTTATCTGAGGCTGTGTGAGCTGTTGACCCGTGCCTATCGCGGCAACCAGTATCGCGGCCGCGCCGAGGTGATGAAGGCCTGGTTTGATGAGGTTGGCACCGGTGGCCTGATCGCGTTGTCCGGCGCGCACATGGGCGATGTCGGTCAGGCGCTGATTGCTGGGCAGGATGACAATGCGCACCGGTTGGCGCTCGACTGGTCACGGCTGTTTCCCGGACGGTTTTATCTGGAAGTACAGCGGCTGGGGCCGCAAGCCATGACCGTTGGCGCTGCATCGGTGCCGGTGGAAACCCATGTTGGCCGCGCGTTGCAACTTGCCGGTGAGTTGGGTTTGCCGGCCGTGGCCACCCATCCGGTGCAGTTTCTCAAGCCTGATGAATACCGCGCGCACGAGGCAAGGGTGTGCATCTCCGAGGGCTACATTCTTTCGGATCAGCGGCGTCCCCGGAAATTCAGTACCGAACAGTATTTCAAGACCCAGGCGGAGATGGCTGAACTGTTCGCCGACGTGCCGGAAGTTCTTGAAAACTCGGTCGAGATTGCCAAGCGTTGCACGCTCAGCCTGACCTTGGGCAAAAGCCGGTTGCCGCATTTCCCGACCCCCGAGGGTGTCAGCCTCGAGGAACATTTGCGCGCCTGTGCCGGTGAGGGCTTGACCGCGCGCCTGGCGGAGCTGTACCCGGATGCTGCGGAACGCGAAAAGCAGGAGCCGGCTTATCGTGAGCGGCTGGAGTTTGAAACCAAGACCATCGTGCAGATGGGCTTCCCGGGTTACTTCCTGATCGTCGCTGACTTCATCAACTGGGCCAAGAACAACGGTGTTCCCGTCGGTCCCGGCCGCGGTTCGGGCGCCGGTTCGCTGGTGGCCTACAGTCTGGGCATTACCGACCTCGATCCGTTGCGCTACAACCTGCTGTTCGAGCGCTTCCTGAATCCGGAGCGCGTGTCGATGCCCGACTTCGATATCGACTTTTGTCAGGACGGCCGCGACCGCGTCATCGATTACGTGAAGCAGCGTTACGGCGCCGACTCGGTGTCGCAGATCGCCACCTTCGGCACCATGGCGGCCAAGGCAGTGGTGCGTGATGTCGGCCGCGTGCTTGATCTCGGCTACAACTTCTGCGACCAGCTGGCCAAGCTGATTCCCTTCCAGCCGGGCAAGCTGATCACGCTGGAAGAAGCGCGCAAGATGGAGCCGCAGCTGGCCGAGCGCGAGAAAAACGAAGAGGAAGTCGCTGAACTGCTGGAACTGGCGGGCACGCTCGAAGGCATGACCCGCAATGTCGGCATGCATGCCGGCGGCGTTCTGATCGCACCGGGCAAACTCACCGATTTCTGTCCTCTGTATGTTGCCGATGCTTCGAACTCGGCGGTCAGCCAGTTCGACAAGGATGACGTCGAATCCATCGGCCTGGTGAAGTTCGATTTTCTCGGCCTGACCACGCTGACCATCCTCGACTGGACTTTACGTTACATACGCCAGCTGGATCCGACATCAACGCTGCAGCTTGAAAAACTGCCGCTCGATGACCGGGCATCTTACGCAATTTTCCAGCAAGCCAATACCTCGGCCGTGTTCCAGTTTGAATCGCGCGGCATGCGCGACATGCTGAAAAGCGCGAAGCCTGACCGCTTCGGCGACATTATCGCGCTGGTCGCGCTGTATCGTCCGGGCCCGATGGAGCTGATTCCGGAGTTCTGCGCACGCAAACACGGCAAGCGTTTCAGTTATCCCGATCCCCGCGTCGAAAGCATCCTCTCCGAGACCTACGCCATCATGGTGTACCAGGAGCAGGTGATGCAGATGGCGCAGATCATCGGCGGATACAGCCTCGGCGGCGCCGACCTGCTGCGCCGTGCGATGGGCAAGAAAAAGCCCGAGGAAATGGCCGAGCACCGCGGCCTGTTCCGCGAAGGTGCTGCGAAAAACGGGCTGTCGCAGGCCAAGGCCGACGAGCTGTTCGATTTGATGGAAAAGTTCGCTGGCTACGGTTTCAACAAGTCACACGCCGCAGCGTACGCGTTGGTGGCGTATCACACCGCGTACATGAAGGCGCACCATACCGCCGCGTTCATGGCGGCCAACATGTCGGCGGTGATGAACGACACCGACAAGGTGCAGCAACTCGTCGACGATGCGCGCGAAAACGGCCTTGAGGTGCTGGCGCCGGACGTCAATGCGGGTGGTTACCGGTTTGCGCCGGTTGACGTAAAGCGCATCCGTTACGGCCTTGGCGGCGTCAAGGGGACCGGTGAAGGTGCAATCAACCACATCGTCGAAGTTCGTGAGGCGGGCGGCCCGTTTAAGGACCTCTTTGATTTCTGTCATCGCCTGGACAAGCGCGTGGTCAACCGCCGCGTGGTCGAATCGCTGGTGCGCGCCGGTGCTTTCGACAGCGTCAATGACAACCGCGCCGAACTCATGGCCTGTGTCGGGCTGGCGCTGGAATCTGCCGAGCAGGCCAGTCGCGCAGCTTCGCAGAACAGCCTGTTCGGTGATGCCGTCGATGCGCCCCGTGTAGTGGCGCCGTCGAACATCCCGCCGTGGAGTAAGAAAGAACTGCTGCAGAATGAAAAGCTGGCACTGGGGTATTACCGCAGCGACCACCTGTTCAATGTTTACCGCGATGAAGTGCGGCGCATGGTGGGCCGCAAACTGGGAGAGCTGCAAACCGCCAGCGACATCGCCGGACGCTCGGTGACGGTTGCCGGCGTTGTCCTGTCGGTGCGGGTGCAGAACACCGCCAGTGGCCGCATGGGTATCGTGCTTCTGGCGGACGATACGGGCAAGCACGAGATCGTCGTGTTCCGTGAAGCCTTTGACCGCTTCCGCCACAAGCTGCGCGAGGATGAACTGCTGGTCATGGAAATCCGCGGCAAACAGCGTTACCGCAGCGTAGAGTCGGAAGGTGAAAATGGCGGCAACGGCGGCGACAATTCGCTGCGCCTGGAGGCGGTGAATGTCCTTGATCTGAACGAGGCGCGTAACCGGTATGCCCGCGGCATCAAGCTGATTTGCAATGGCCAGTCTTCCGGCAGCAAACTCAAGGAACTGCTGGCGCCGCACCGCCAGGGCGCCTGTCCGGTTGCAGTCGAATATTCGAGTGACGGCGCTCGCTGCGAGGTCAAGCTCGGTCCGGCCTGGCAGGTGAATATCAACGAGGATCTGATCCGTACGCTGTCGGAATGGCTGCGTCCGGAAAACGTCAGGGTTCTATATGGCAGCAATATGGAGCAGGGCGGCGGTGCTGAATAGATCCTGGTGCGCGTTCATTCTGCTGATGCTGTTGTGGTGCTCTCCGGCCGGCGCCGGCGAAGCTGAATGGAAAACGCTTTTCGACCAGGCGAATCTGCATTTGCAGCGGGGCAATATCGAGCAGGCAGAACTGTTTGCGCGCGAGGCGGTTGCCGAGGCCGAACGCAGCTTCGGTCGCAACCACCGTGCGGTTGACCAGAGTCTCGCAACGCTCGGTCTAGTGCTGCGGTTTGCGCAGCGATATCCGGAGTCTGAAAAAGAACTGCGACGCGCGCTGGCCCTGCGCGAAAAGTCGCTGGGGCCGCGCGATCCCGCGGTCGGCATCCTGCTCAACAATCTTGCCGATGTCGTGCAGGCACAGAAGAAATTTGCCGAAGCCGAGAAGTTGCACCGCAGGGTGCTTGCGATTTTCGAGAAGGCCTACGGTGATGATCCGAAGACGGCGGCCAGCCTGAACAATCTCGGTGCGGTACTGCAGGCGCAGGGACGCAATGCCGATGCCGAACCCGTGCTGCGCCGGTCACTGGCGATGAAGGAAAAAACGCTGGGACCGAACAATCCGAGCGTCGCGCACACGCTGAACAATCTCGCCCAGGTACTGGATGCCTTGGGTCGAAAGGCCGAGGCGGAGAGCCTGGCGCAGCGTGCGGCTGCCATACACCGCGGCGCACCGGCCCAGAAGAGGTAGTGTAAGTATATGTTTTTAAATACTATTCAGTGGGAAGAACGGCGAAGCTGGTGTATTCGCCCCCGGTGCTGCTGATTTCGACCGTGGCGACCTTCGATGCACGCGGGCCGCGTTTTGCGCATTCGATGATTTCAGCTACGGCAGCAAGGCTACCGTGCACGACTGCTTCAACACTGCCATCAAGCCGGTTACGCACCCAGCCCTTGATATCCAGTTGGCCGGCCTTGTATTCGATGTATTTGCGATATCCCACGCCTTGTACGCGGCCACGCACCACCAGTCGCCGGGAGATTGGTTCATCCATGGGCATCGGATCACACTCCTGCAATTTCGCGCGCTCGCGCTACGCCGTCCGCGTGTTGTGGAAAAAGGTGGTCGGGGCCGAGCCTCGCGGTGAATCCGGAGCGCTGGAACAATGACATCGGCTGTGCACCCGCACCGGTGATGATCAGCGTCTTGCCGTTCTTTTCCAGTTTGCGGCGCAGTGTTTCCAGGATGTCGAGTCCGGTGGTATCGACATTGATGGCTTTCTGCATGTCGAGGACGATCACCCGCGCCGGGTCGGCGGGGGTGGCGCGTTCCAGCAACGGTTCGATGCGATTGGCCGAGCCGAAGAACAGCGATCCGAAAAATTCATACGAGCGCACCCTGTCGCCGGCAATGCTGTCGGGGCCGTTATCAACGATTTCGGTGAGTGATGAAATGCGCGTAATGAAAAACAGCGCCGCCATCACCATGCCAACCTCGACGGCAACCGTCAGGTCGAACACCACGGTCAGCACGAAAGTGGCCAGCAGGATGGCGCGGTAGTTCATGGTGTAGCGGCGCATTTCGCCGAAGTGGCCCCATTCGCCCATATTCCAGGCAACGACCACGAGGATGGCCGACAGCGCGGCCAGCGGAACATGTTTGGCCAGCGGTGCTGCGACGAGGATGATGCCGAGCAGGGTCAGTGCATGGACGATGCCGGCAATCGGACCGAAGGCACCCATGCGCACATTCGTGCTGGTGCGGGCGATCGCACCGGTGGCGCAGAATCCGCCGAACAGCGGTGCGACAATGTTGGCGATGCCCTGTGCAATCAGTTCCTGATTGGGGTTGTGCCGGTCGTCGATCATGTTGTCGGCGACAGTAGCCGACAGAAGTGACTCGATGGCGCCGAGCAGCGCGATGGCGATCGCCGGGGCCACCAGGTGACGCAGTGTTTCAAGAGACAATTCCGGAAATGCAAATGCCGGCAACGACTGCGGAATGCCGCCGAATTTGCTGCCGATTGTTTCCACCGGCAGATCCAGACCGGCGACGACCAGGGTGCCGAAGACCAGCGCAGCGATGGGGCTGGGCAGGATGCGCCATTTTTTCGGCCACGCGAGGATCAGGATCAGACAGGCAATGCTCAGTCCGACGGTATGCCAGTTGATGGTATTGAGTGCGTGCCACAGTACCCTGATCTGGGCAAAAAATTCAGCCGGCAGCTTGTCGGTGGTCAGGCCCAGGAAATCCTTGACCTGCGACAGCAGGATCAGCACGGCGATGCCTTTGGTGAAACCGCTGATTACCGATACCGGGATGAAGCGGATCCATGTACCCATGCGCAGCAGACCCATCGCCAGCAGCATCACGCCGGCCATCAGCGTGCAAATCAGCAGATTGGCGACGCCGTAATTGACGACGATGCCGTAGACAATGACGATGAAGGCGCCGGTAGGGCCGCCGATCTGGACGCGTGAGCCGCCGAGAACGGAAATGATGAAACCGGCAATGATGGCGGTGTAGATGCCGGATTCCGGCGTCATCCCGGAGGCAATGGCAAACGCTATCGCCAGCGGCAGCGCAAGAATGCCAACGGTGATGCCGGACAGGATGTCAGTACGCAGGCGTGCAACGGTGTACTCGCCGTACATTTCAAGCAGGCGTGGTCGGAAAGCGGGAACCTTGAGCATCGCTTGGGCTGGTGTTGGGTTGGAGCGTGCCAAAGATTCAGTTTGAACGGAATTTGCGAACCATGTCCTGATCCAGTTCAATACCGAAGCCCGGTCCTGGGGCTACCGGCATGATGCCGTCCCTGATCTGCGGACGGTTTATCCACATTTGCTGCCACACCGGGTCGCGCTGGGGATCAGCAAAACATTCGGCGTAGGTGCCGTGGGGTACAGCGGCGAGCATGTGACTGGCGATCTGTGCCTCCTCGTGATGCGCCATCGACAGTCCTGCCGCCGACGCCATGCCTGCGGTGCGCAGCCAGTCGGTGACGCCACCGCCTTCAGAGGCGTCGTAATTGACCAGATCAATCGCGCGCGCGTCGATCAGGCGGCGGATCGCGTGGCTGGTGATTTCGCACTGCCCGGCGGCGACCGGCATTGGAATGGCCTGGCGCACCCGCGCCATCTGCGCGGCATCGTCGTACCAGTGGCAGGGTTCCTCGAACCAGCGGATGTTGTACGGCTCGACCAGACGCGCGAAACGGATCGCATCTTCTGCCGCCCAGCCGCGGTTGGCATCGACGCAAATAATGAAATCGTCGCCGACGGCTTTGCGCGCGGTCGCGACGCGTTTCGCATCCTCTTCCGGCGACAGGCCACCGACCTTGAACTTGCAGCCGGCCATGCCGAAATCACGATAGGACTCGACCTCGCGGCCAATATCGGCGTGGGTCTTGTCCGGCATGTAGTAGCCGCCGATCGAAATAATCGGCAGACGGTCGGTGTAGCCGCCGATCAACTCGCGCACCGTTTTGCCCAAGGCCTTGCCGGTGAGGTCCCAGATTGCGCAGTCCATGCAGGCGATGGCTTCGAGCAGCAGCTTTTTGTCGGCGGCGGCATGCGTCAGCGCAAACATGCGTTGCCACGCCAGTTCCCGCTCAAAAATAGACAGCCCTTTGACAACATTGAGCAGATCATTGGCGATCAGGTGCGCGATCTGCGGGCCATGCGCACGGTTGTCGCCGTTGTAGATTTCACTGACCATGCCATCATCCGTGCGCAACCGGGTAATCACGGTTGAACGCTTGAGCACGCTGTAAGTGGACCCGCCGAAATTCTTGCTCAACGGAATGTCGATGGCGATGGCGTCGACGGCAGTAATACGCATATTGTGTCCTTCAGATGAAAATGATGAATGCGCCGGCCACAGTGGCTGCAGCCACGGCGCTGATGAATATCCGGCGGTCTTTGCTCGACCAGGCCATTACCTGCGATGCGGGCAACGGAGCCGGTTCCGGTTCTGTTTCCGCACCGACGATCATGGCATCAATGGCATGGCGGCTCACGCCGAATGTCGCCGCGAAGGCATCGGTATTGGTGATGGCGCCGGTTTGTACTGCGAGTCGCATGGTGGCGGCCAGCGAATCAAAATCTTTCGCCAGACCCCTGGCCGGCAATGAATCGGGCACGGTTGCAGTGCTGCGGTCATCCGCTCGTGATGCGGGCAGGGTATCGGCAATCGGGGCGGCCGGGTCTGCCGTCATTCGTGGTACTGCAGCAGTATTTGCCGGTTGCGTCGCGGCGGAACCCTGTTGGCGGCAGGCACGCAGATCAGCGGCAAATTCGGTGATGTCGGCATACCGGTCATCGGCGTTTTTGGCCAGCGCCTTGGCGATGATCAGATCCAGCATGGCCGGCAGCGCCGGGTTGATGGCGCTCGGCGGCGGCGGCGTGAAATTGACAATCTGGAACATCAGCGAGTTGACATCGATGCCATTGAACGGCGCCTGACCGGTGATCATTTCATAGAGAATGACGCCGAGGGAAAAAGTATCGGCGCGCTCATCACAGCGCTTGCCCAGCACTTGTTCAGGCGACAGGTAGCGTGGCGAGCCGAGCACCACGCCGGTTTGCGTGCGCACGTCGGCGGTACGCATGCGCGCGATGCCGAAGTCGGTGATTTTTACCCGGCCATCCTTGAGGATCATGATGTTCGCCGGCTTCACGTCGCGGTGTACGACGTCATGGGCATGCGCGTAGGCAAGACCATCGGCGACCAGTGCCACGATCTCCAGCGTCCGATCCGGCGTGAGTTCGTTGGCGGCGATCAGTTCCTTCAGTTCCCGGCCTTCAAGGAACTCCATTGCCATGTAGGCGAGGTCGCCACTGCGGCCGATGTCATAGATGATGACGATGTTGGGGTGGTTCAGGCCGCCGGCGGCACGGGCTTCGATGGTGAAGCGTTTTTCATAGTGCTCCATCTCGCCCGGATCCAGCGCCATGTTGATCGTCTTGATTGCGACGGTGCGCTCCAGCATCGGGTCGACCGCCCGGTAGACCACGCCCATGGCGCCGCGACCGATCTCGGAGACGACGTCGTAGCGGCCGAGTTGCGCGGGCTGGGTCATCGCGGCAGGGATCTCAGCGGCCGCGTACGCTGCGGAACACCGGTCCCCAGGTCGGATGCCCGGCCTCGGCAGACGTGAGGGTGAACTTGGGGTCGGCGGCAATCGCGTTGCTGAATTCCTGCCGGCACTGCGCAACACGGTCGGTCACGCAATAGATGAATGCAAGGTGCTTGTAGGCGCGTGCCTGGTCAGTGCGCGACACGAGGCCCTCGGCGAGCGCGCCCTGCAGCGTGCGCTGCGCGACGTTGTAATTGCCTTCCTCGTACTGGGCAATACCCGACTTCAGCCGCTGTTCGGCTGTTGGCAGCGCCGATTCCTGGCTCTTCGCGCGAGACTTGTCGAAATCCAGCGAGTCGGAAATGTCATTCACGCTTTTTTTCACGGCTTCGCAGCCGGTCAGCAGGGGCAGCAGCAACAGCAGGGCGATGGCGAATGGGCGCATGTTGGTTCTCAACAGGATTTCAACGGAAGCGATGACGGATTCTAATCTCTTCGCCGGCCTGAATTTCAACGAACTGCACATACGAGGCAAAGCCCGGATTGCGGATCTCGACACGGTGGGTTCCGGGCTTCAGCGCGATATCGCGCAACGGCGGGGCGACGCCGAACTTGCGTTCATTCACATAGACCTCACCCCAGGGCAATACATTCAGCCGGAGGTGACCGGTGTTGGTGTCCGCGGCGGGTTCACTCGTTGCGGCAACCGCTTCCGTTTTCTTCGCGGCCCTGGCTTTGGGCGTGGATTCGGTTTTTGCCGCGGCTTTCGGCAGAGGTGCGGGTGTTTTTACTTCTGCTGCCGGCGGCTGCATCGGCTCGGGCGCTGTGCGTAAAGGACCGGGTTCCTGCGCGGCGACTGGAGGTTCTTCGACTTCCGCAGGATTGCGGAACGTGGTGCGAATCAGTACTGCGGTCGAGAGAATCAGTATCACTGTCAGCACGGTGGTCAGCAGGGGGCGGCGCATAAGCCGGTACGTGCGGTTGATGCCGTATTGCCGAGTTTCTCGAAGGCCGCGGCGTGAGCCGTCTTTATACGCGGCGCACGCTGCGGTGCTGCTGCGTTGCCCAGTGCATAGACCTCATGTTCCCGCACGTGTTTGTCTGTGCGTGAACCTTCGAAAGTAAAGAGTTTTGAATGTTCTGTGGAAAGCGAGGAAATGACTTCATAGTAGGAGCGCGAAGACAGCACCTGATTCGAGACCGCAAAATCCATCACCCGTTGTGCGACGTTGATGCCGTCGCCGATGATGTTCGGCTGGTTGTTGATGTCCTTGACCAGGCGCACGGGGCCGAGGTTGATGCCGGTGCGCAGCTGCAGGGTGTTGTTTTCAGCGGCCAGCGCGTCGCGCAGCGCCAGTGCAAGGAACAGGCCGTCCTCGGGATCACCGAGGAAACTGACCGCGGCGCCGTCGCCGGTGTCGAGGATGATGCGGTCTTTGGGCGGCACCGGTTCCAGTGCGGTTGCCAGCAACTGGTTCAACTGCTGCTT
>Ga0315906_10002625_pt1 | contig 24742 bp, 21 predicted proteins | sample LakEriMetagenome_4_FD_203526 | JGI IMG/M metagenome (GOLD analysis project Ga0315906, IMG submission 203526) | Freshwater fungal communities from buoy surface, Lake Erie, Ohio, United States - Buoy 2 MA122 | ecosystem: Environmental > Aquatic > Freshwater > Lake > Lake biofilm | place: USA...
CAACCCGCGTTTGTACACTGTGCTGGCGGTTATCGTTCCATGATATTTATTTCAGCACTTCGTGCGAGAGGTTACGATCAGTTAATTGATGTACGGGGAGGTTTTAACGCGATAAAAGAAAGCAGTCTCTTTCAGGTTACTGATTACGTTTGTCCGACAACACTTTTATAACTAAATCATTCAATTAAATATGTTACAATTATTCAAACAAATTTTCGGGAAAGAACCAAGTATTGATTTTAAAACAATGGTGCAACAAGGTGCAGTTATTATAGATGTAAGAACAACCGGAGAATACAATGGAGGACATATCAAAGGCTCTTTGAATATTCCTGTTGACCGCATTGCTTCTAAAATTGAAGAAATCAAAAAGAAAGGTAAGCCTGTTATCACTTGTTGTCGAAGCGGAGCAAGAAGCGGAATGGCTGCGGGCATTCTGAAAAAACAAGGCATTGCATGTTACAACGGAGGCACCTGGAATTCACTGCAAATGAAAATAAAATAAAAACATAATTTGCATTGTAATAAAAGATCTATTTAATCATGACCCATTTTTTTTCATTGCGTAATCTGAAATGGTATTTGCCCGGAATTATACTTGGTGCAGCTGCAGGATATATCTATTATCACTTCTGGGGTTGTGACGGATCCTGCGTAATCAGCTCCAGCCCGGTAAACAGTATGCTTTATGGTGCTACCATGGGCGGACTGCTTAAGAATATGCTTAAGCCGCAAGTGAGAAAAACAAAGGAAGAAGAAAAGCAGAAATAATTTTTTACCCCGCCTTGCTCAACTGTTTCTTCAGCATTAAATTTTCCATTTTTAAAATCAGCTGCAATTCGGGTTTGTGAAAATAAATGCCATTGCTGCTGTCTGCACGTACACCGCGCATATAAACATAGGCAACCCCACCGAAATCACGATCATAATCAAATCCCTTTAAACGTTGTTTCAGATATCTATATAATGTGAGAGTATATAAATGATACTGAAGAAAATAATTATGTTCTTCCATTGACTGGAAAAGATTTTCATCAGTATAATCATCAAGTGAAGATCCTAGAAAATTTGATTTCCAGTCAAGCAGGTAATACCTTCCCTTGTGTTCAAAAAACAAATCGATCTTTCCGTTTAATATCCCCTCCAACTCTGAAATTGCCCGCATACGTAAAGGAACTTCTGAAGGCAACTGCATAAAATCGGAGGTGTTGAATAAAGTAAGAGGCAGGTCAAACTCAAGCTCTGTGAGTCGTTGTGCTTTTGTGATTTCACACATGCTGAAAGAAATATCTCCAGCAGTAATTTTAGCATGAACAATTTGCCTTATTAATTCAGTTAAAAGGGTGATCCAATTTTCTCCGGCTGAAGGAATATGAGCACGTACAGCCTTGTCTATTGTTGAAGGCCAGTATTTCTCATCTGAGAAATCTATCTTTTCAAATATCAGATGCAGGAGATTTCCGATATGCGCTCCACGTGGCAACTCTTTAAATACAAACCGATCTAGCTCAGTTTGTAAATCTTCTTCGATCATTATTTTCGAAGGTGCAGGTCCGTGTTCCGGACTAAGCGAACTGTAACTCGTCATTTGCCAATTTTTGTCTTTTAAATTTATTTTTGGCAATGGTGAATAAATCGGTGCTTTTGATGACGATTCTGACTGATAGGTATTTTTAGGATCGTATACCGGTGGAATTGCATGCCCAATCCCGTGTATTGACATATGTTCTTCTTTTAAGCGAACCAATGTTTTTCTCACAACGGAATAACCGTCTTTCACTTCTCCCGGTTTATGTGTTTTAGGTAAGGGTTTGGTGAAAATAAAACAATGTGCACAGGCTCTCGTAACTGCTACATATAATAATCTTTTATTTTCCTGCTCTTCCTGTTTTTTATACAAGTCAGCCAGTTCACTGCTGATCAAATCCGATTCAGCCGTATAATAAGTACCGTCTCCACTTCGAAAGCGTACCTCTTTTGAATTTTTAACTGTAAGGTCCATATAAGGAAGGAGCACAACTTTATACTCAAGCCCTTTACTTTTGTGAACGGTGATGATATTCACTGCTTCCGCATCACTCTCAAGACGTTGCACATATTCATCGCCGGATTTCAGTTCACCGTCAATACCTTTTTTTAACCAGTGCATCAATTCTTCAGGACTGAATGATTTTTTTTGTTCTGTTGTATGTAGCAGTTCAATTAACTGAAAGCAGTTTGACACAAATCTTTCGGATGGAGGATTATCCGATTTAAATAGACGTGAGATCAGATTGCAGTCAGACAAACATTTTCTGAGCATGAGATAAACACCTTTTTCTTTCCAGCTGTCATGGTATTCTCTGAAGCGCTCCAATACTTTTTCTTCGTCTGTTTCCATTAATTGCTCTGTTGTCCATCCGCTAATATTTGTTAACAATGCCCTGTTGATAGAAGTTCTTGTAAGTTGAAACGCTCCGTTTAACAGATAGTAAATTTCTTTTGCCTCTTCAGATTGAAGTATCCTCACCTCACGAATGGTGACAGCAGGAATTTTCATTTCAGATAAATAATCTTTGATGAGGTCTCCTTCATCATTTTTTCGAACGATGATGCCGATATCACCCGGTTGTATACTTTCAGTGCGGTCTCCGTAATCAAATTGATATAGTTTGTTATCGAGCAGCGAACGAACTAGTGCGGCAGTATCTTTTGCTATTTGTTTTTTATTATCAGAAAAAACAAATTGAATGGCATGTGGCTTCTCTCCGTTATACAGCAAACGAGGTTTTTTGGTTGGCATCACAGCGTCTACCTGTTCATACTCAATCAGGTGAGTATCCTGCTCATCAAAATGGAAATAATTACTACCCGGAGCAGGATCAAAAAAGTAATTCATTGCTTTAATCAAATCAGGATGAGACCTGAAATTTGTTTTCATGCGATAGATATGATCTACAGAATCTGCAGCACGGAAGTAAGTATTGAGATCCGCTTTTCTCCAGCCATAAATTAATTGTTTCGGATCGCCGATATAAAACAATGGCGCTTCATTGTAATCTGAATGCTGAAATAGTCTTGCGAAGATTTCATATTGCATTTTGTCGGTATCCTGAAACTCATCTACAAAAACAGCATTATATCTCTCTCTAAGCTTTTGAATCAGAGAAGGATGTTGCTGCACACAAACCGCTTCATGCAAACGTGTAATCATATCATCAAAAGTCATGTATCCTTTTCGAGACAACTCAATATCAATTTCACTTGTAACGTGATTATATGCGAATAATGCAAGCTGGTTTACACGTGTAAGCATCATTAATCGTTGTTCGGTACGCTTTTCATCTAATGCTTCCATAAAAGGAAAAAGCGGAGCAAATTCCGGCGGTAATTTTTTCCTGTTTTTTAAAACAAATTGTGTGACTTCCGCAACATCTCTTGATTCGATGACTGCGATCAGTTCTTCGAGAGGCTTTTTCATACCCCTTAATGCTTTCAGTAATGAAGCTTCGTGCTCATCCAGATGATTAACTATTTTCTTTTCAATTTCCTGTAATGAAACCTGATACATCCGGATCCTCTCTCGTTCGCGAGTAAAATATGCCTCTGTTAAAAATTCATCTGGTATTGCATCTTTTAGATAAATCGCATTCCCTCCGATGGCTTTGTTAACTTTTGAGAGAAGAGATGCGTGGGTTAATCCATTGGCTATTAATCCCGTCAGCAGATCAACAGGTATTGTTGTAATGTAATTCCTCCAAATTTGATTAAAAGTATCTGTAACAAGCACCCCAAATTCTTCCGGGTCTAATGTGGCAGCATGAAAGAGCTGATTTGTTTCAAATGCATATTCAGACAAACTTTTCTGACAAAATCCATGAATCGTCATGATGGCAGTCTGATCGAGCATTAACTCAGCATCAGATAAAATGGCAATAACTTTTTCTCTGCCCTGCTTTTTAATTTCCTCTTGAACAAGTTCTAATATATCCGGTTCAATATCACCTATATCTTCCCTTGCGGCAATGAGTGCCTTACGGATAAAAGTTCTTACTCGGATTTCCAGTTCAGCAACAGCCGCATTGGTGAAAGTCACCATTAATATTTTATCAATTCCGGCATCACCGCTCATTACCAATCTGAGTGCAAGCAAAGCCAGAGAATAGGTTTTACCTGTGCCTGCACTGGCCTCAATTAAATTGGAGTCACGAAGCGGTTCTTTCTTCGGATCAAAACGATCATATATTTCTGGCATATAAATAATTTATTCAAAAAGAGTTGGGAAATTAGTTTGAAGCGGTGTCATAAAATCAATTACATTCTGACGCAGGGATTCAAAATTCTCTTCTGCAAAGAATCCATTTTCTGCAGCCTTCATCAGATAAATATCCTTCAGCCTGTATTCATATTCCGATTCCATTTTCTCCTCAAACCATGCAATGAATTCGGGATAATCAACTTGTATATTTTTCATGTTCTCTCTTGCGAGTTCGGGATGAAAATAAAACCAGTCGGTATGTCCGTAGCGATAATCAGCTGTTACTTTTTGTAATACAGCTAGTGCCTCCTTCGCTGTTATGCTGCCTGCTTCCAGTTGCTCAACAAATAATTCTCCGTCTTTTTTATAGATAAAAGAAAAGTCGGCTTCATACCCCGATGCGAGCAATCCGAGATAAGGGATCCACGCTCTTATCAGGTGTTTTGAAACAGATGAGCTATCGCATACATAAACCAATACATCTTCATAATAATTATTGATTTTCCCTTTCAGAACAGATCCATCAACCGGCACTGTAATTTCTACCGGTGTTTGTTTTCTTCCTGCAACAATATCCTTAAAAACTATTTCATAGGGTTTTAATTCTTCTCTGATTGATTCATAATAGATTTTACCTACGCCGGCAAGTGGAATACGGCCCGACTGTTTCAAATATTGTATAAGTTTCTTTTCTGCTTCCTCATCAGCAAAACCTTCTCCGTAAAGTATCCTTTCAAACAATTCTGATTTCAGTCCCCATTCCTGCAATGAATCCATTTCAAATGGCTCATGTTCGGAGAGCAATGCTTGCTCATCGTGATAATAAACATTCATTGCTTTATTTAAAAACAGCTTTGGGGGATTCTCCATGAAAGAGACCAGCTGCTTCAGATTAATTTCCGAAAAATCAAAAACAGGAACTTTAGATTGATCACCCGAATAGGGCTGTGTGGATTGAAACAACTCGTCGTTCAGATAACTGATGTAACGAGTACCGTCATACTGACTGCTGAAACCATGCAAAGGATGAATATTAATCCATTTTTTTCGCAAACTGTCAGCATCTTCATTCATCCCTCTTGCTACATAATCAATAAACTGATCTATGAGTGAAGAGGGCGGCAACACAGATCCGTCACGCTGATCACGAGCAATGTAACTGATATAAAATGTTTCTTCCGCAGAAAGAAGTGTTTCCAGAAAGAGATGTTTGTCATTTTCACGCACATTGCGATCGCCCACACGTTCTTTCCCTTTCTCGGTGATGATATTAAAACTCAGCTGTTGTTCATTACGCGGAAACTTGTTAAAATTCATTCCCAGCATAGCAACTATTCGATGAGGAATGCTGCGCATTGGTACGAGAGAGCAGAAAGTAATTCCTGTTCCTGCAAATCTTCTCGACCGTTTTTCCTGTTCGAGGTGATGAAAGAACGCATAGCGAAAAACTTCGAAGGAGATTTTTTCTCCGCTTTCATCTCCGAGCAATTTCCATTCATCAATTAAAGACACAAAGCGCGGATAGTCGGGTTCATCTTCTGTTTCCGGGTTGACGATAAGCGCCAGCATGAGTCCTGATAAATAATCGGCCCATTCAGATAAAGATCTTTCTTCTTTTCGAGCAAGCAGTTGTTCTCTTAAAATCTGGAAAAAATGCAGCAGCCTTATACGCTGGTCCATATCTGCACCTTCGGCAGTGTCGAGCGGATAGAGTAAATCGGAGCCATCATTGTATTCAGGTTCACCGCTGATACATAAACCATAAATAATTTTTTTCATGCCGTACTCCCAGCCAACCATCCATGCTTCGCTCTGTCTGTAACGTTCGGCATCCGATACAACAAAAGATGTTCCGAAATAAATTGCCGCTTCCCTTACAGCATCGCGTATACTATCAATGTCTTTAAACCCAAAATGATCTTTTACGTAAGGAGATTCAAGCAAGGACAATACTTCTTCCGATTTAAAAGTTTCAATGTTGATTTCAAGGATTTCTTTCAGTGCCGAAAAAATTGTATTGCCAGCGACAATGGATTCGTCTGCAATGGTATAGGGAAGATATACCGGAGCGTTTCTGAATACTGCGTGAATGATTGGTGCATATGCATCAATATCGCTTACAAGCACAATGATGTCCTTGACTCCTGCCGGATTTTTATCTATTTGATTCCCCAATCGCTGAATCAGAAAATTATATAATACTTCAACCTCTCTGACAGGAGTATAACAGCCATTGATTAAAACAGAGCGGTCGTGAATATCTTGCTGGTTTATTTGCTGTCTGTTCTCTTGTGAAGCATTGATATAGATATCTGATTTTATTTTCTGCAGCAGATTTGTTTCTGTGCTGAAGGCAATATCTTGTTCAAGAACATTGTATGTATTTACAAACTCATCACGTTCTACCAGCAGGTAAAAACTTTCTTTCAGCACTTTCCCCCAATGCAAAAGCAGGTCGTTTCCTTTAAGGAGATAGTCGTCAGGTATTGTTTGTTTCTTTCCTGATCTGATAGAAGCAATTTGTTTTTCGGTGACGGAATCCATCCAAGGTTGATCGGGACAGGGATTAAGCAGATAAAAATGGATGTCGATAATCGAAGAAAGCAAACGAAACAATTCTAGGTAATAGGGAGTAATGATTGCAATCCCAAAAAAGTGCAGTTGAGGCATTCTCTGTTTGATCACCGCATGATTTTCGGGATCGGACAAAGCGGCTCTGAGCTGCACCGATATCTGAGGCCGATCAAGAAACCGGTCGCCGATTTTATTTTTTATAACCGTCCACAGATATTGCTGCCAGTCGTTGATTGTTTCTTTTTTTGTGGCAGCATCATTCCATTTAGTGATTAAGTCGTGGCGGTATACCTGGTACTGATCAAACAGGTCTGCCATTTGCATGGCAAGTGCAATCTGCTTAACGGGATCCTTGGTTGTATAAGCCGCTTTCTCCGGAAAACGATTGATGAACTCATCATCCTGCAGGCATTGATATATCAGCCAAACCATATATGAACGATCCAGTGCAGGAGGAGCATCCGGTTTCAGCCAGCGGAATATCTGATAGATGATATCACTTGTTTTGGTAAACTGCAGATTAGCCGATATGCCTGCCTGTTCAGCGTATCTGTATCTGATCCAGTTATTAATACCATCCGTTTGCGTTACTACCCTTCGCGGCAAAAAAACGCCTGTATCTTCTTTCGATAGGCGATCTGATAATGCCGAGAAAAGCAGATTCAGAGAATGGGAAACATTTAAATAGATGGCCATTTTAATTATATAATGTTTTTGGAAATAGTTTCATGAAAAAGATCAATGTCAACGTTAATTTTCTGCTCGCTGCTCATTTAATCTTTGCTGTAATCCGGAGGAGCGTTCCACGGAACTGGACATGCCCGCATAAATCACGTCTTCGGAACCATATATAATCACTTTTCTGCGTGCACGTGTAATACCCGTATAGATCAGTTCGCGGGTGAGCAGTCGATTGTCTGTCTGATCAGGAAGTACCACCATCACCTCGTCAAATTCCGAACCCTGGCTCTTATGGATGGTCATTGCAAAAACCGTTTCGCAGTCGGACAAGTAAGAAGGTAAAAAAGAGCGGACTCCTTCCTGTGTTTGATCAGTCTGAAACCATACTCTTAGTCTTTTTTCTTCATCGTAACGTACGATGCCTACGTCTCCGTTAAATAAGCCAAGTTCAGCATTGTTTTTGGTGACCATCACCGGCCGGTTGTAATAAAAAGGACGATCGGGGTTGATAAATTGTCTTGCTTCCTGTAATAGGATGTTTTCGATTTTTTTGTTTATTTCATGTAGTCCGTATTCTCCTTGTCTTACGGCTACAAGTACACGAAGTTTATTTAGTTTATCAAGTGCGACTGCGATATTTTCTTCCTGTAAATAAGCAAGATAACCTATGGCAAATTGTTTCAGCGAGTCGGAGAAAGATTCTTTCACAAACACCACTTCTCCCCTTGCATCATTTTGAATCATTTGCTCAACTTCCTGCTTTCGATTATGAATGATGGCTTTGCTTAATTGCCCGATTTCTCCTCTTTCCTGAAAACGATGGCTTAGCTTCAATTCAATAATATGATCTGCAAGTACGGAAGGTGTCTCCTTTTCATTCCGTATAAAATCGGTGTTGATTGCTCTTTCTTTTTCTGAAATAAATTGATTAAACCAATTCCGATCATCGGGAGAAAAAAGATTGAGTACAGGAACAGACTGACAAAGGTCGCCTAGCAAACTACCGGCTTCTACGGAAGCAAGCTGGTCTTTGTCGCCCAGTAAAACGATGCGCGTTTGATCTCCGGTTGCCGAAAGTAACTTGGCGAAAAGAGGCATATCGATCATGGATGCCTCATCAATGATGATCCAGTGATAAGGCAAAGGATTGGAAGCATCATGTTTGAAATAAATGGAATCTCTTTTATAGCCCAACATTGAGTGGATGGTTGAAGCGCGCAAGGAATTGATTTTATTTTTAATTGCTTCCGGGAATTTAACAGACTTCTCCTGTAATGATTCTCTCATGCGCATTGAAGCCTTGCCTGTAGGTGCAGCCAACGTGATGGCAGCATCTGGCTCCAGTGTGAGTACCATACATAGCAAATTTGCAAGCGTGGTTGTTTTGCCTGTTCCTGGTCCGCCCGTGATGATAGAAAAATCACTGAGTAATGCACGAATAACCGCCACCAGCTGCCAGTCTGTTTTTTCAGCAGCATGTAGTCCGTCCAGTTTATATGTAGGCGATAGTGCCAGCAGCTTCTCTTTTATTGATTCAAGCTGCTGTTTGCGAAAAGAGAACATTGACTGCGTTCTTTGAATCATTTCCTGAATTTTATCAACGATCCCTGTTTCATATTTATAATAACGCTGAAAATAAAGGCGATGATTGCTGTAAACGAAAGGCGCGACCTCTTCACTTCCGGCAAAAGAGACTAGTCTTTTCATTTTACTGAAGTCGGGAAGCCTCTTCACAGAATACCCTGTTTCAGGGGGCAGAAGCTGTGCAGCTTCCTCCTGAATACAGATATGTCCCTCCTGCAGCTTTTTAGAAAGCAGATAGGCGAAGGGACGGATACGCTCGTCCGGAAAGAAGTCTGCAAAAATCTTATGTATATCGATAAGCTGATTATTCATTGATGATTTTTTTATTCAATTTGGCTTAATGGTTTTAATAAAAGCAAATTTTATTTTATAAAAAGCTGATTGTCAATTTTTTATACCCCCCCCCACTACTTTTCATTCTTTTTCAAATACTGAAAACCCAAAGTTCTTTTTGCAAATATGTAGTGCAATTTAACTTGACACTCCGCAAAGGGTTTTTTCCTCTTTTATTTAAGGAAAAAAACTCTTCACTTATTTTTATAAAACGCCTTGACTTTCATCACTTTACGTAAATATCACAGATATGCCATTGCTGTATCTAAATGGCTAATCAATATTTGCTTAATGCAGTTATCGAAAGAAGAACTCTCTTTAGTTATTGGTCAACGTATTCGAAAAATACGACTTGATAAAAAGATGTCCATCGAAAAACTGGCACATGAAGCAGGCATCGAATATACGCAGCTCAGCAGGATTGAACTTGGTAAAATCAACACCAGCATTTATCATATTTATATCATCACCCTCACACTTGGTGTTGAGATGCAAGATTTATTTGACGGCATTCATTCAAAACCCGCAAACATCAAAAAGAAAGGTAAATAAGCTTTTTACCCCTCAACCACATTAGCATATTCGCAAATGAGGCAACAAATTTAATTGCCTGTATTGTAACGTATTTACAATGAAGAAAAATTGAGCGAAACTAATTCTTAAAAAAGAGGAAGCAGAAGTTTTTTTTGTCTTTGCTGAGGATATACTTTTTAACGAGACCTCTGCTTTTTATCACTTTATACCGATTGAGATCCACTACTTCAAGAACCTGAGAGAGTTGCTCCGGATCTTCCTGATAACGCAATTGCAGGTGCATGTTTTCTAGCTCCTGTTCCTTATCGGCACGGGAAAGAATCGATTCCCTGATCATAATCCATTCTCTGCGGTGATGCTGCATCATAAAACATCAATAGCCAACCATTCCTTTTTTATTCGGACAACCGCAATTGTTTTTCTTCAAACTGCTGCATCCGGTTGACACCAACAGCGTGAAGACTAATATTGCGGCAACAAGCAGAATACTGCTTTTTTTCAGCGCGTTTAAAATAAAGTTGGAAGGCATCATTTTGATTTATTCTTTAAAATTAGAAAAATCTGTTTACTTTAAGCTGTTTTTAATTAGTTAACATTTTTTCATGCCTAAAGTTCTAGTGGCGCCTCTTGACTGGGGTCTGGGACACGCTACCCGGTGTATTCCCATCATTCGGGAACTGGTTGTGCTTGGCTGTGAAGTGACAATTGCAGCGTCCGGGCAAACAGAAGTCCTGTTGCGCACGGAGTTTCCGAACCTCAGGTTCATGCAGTTGCGAGGATATCAAATTCGTTACGGAAAGTGTGGTGTTTTATTTTCTCTGCTCAGACAATTGCCACGCATCCTTCGAACAATCAAATATGAACAAAAATGGCTGGCTAAACTGCTGAAGAAAGAAAAGTTTGATGCCATCATTAGCGATAACAGACCCGGCTTGTTTCACGACTCCATTTATTCTGTCTACATCACCCATCAGTTACAAATCCAATCCGGCATAGGTAGTTTGGCTGATCGTTTATTATATGGTCTACATAAACAATATTATAGACGATTTAGTGAAGTATGGGTGCCCGATTTTGAAACTTCACCCGGACTGGCAGGTAAGCTCTCTCATCCAAAACAGCATTCACGTAACGTGATATATATTGGTCCGCTGACCAGGCTTCAGAAAGAAAACGCATCGTCACTTAAGTATGATTTAATGATTTTGTTTTCAGGTCCCGAGCCGCAAAGAAGCATCTTCGAGCATGAAATAATGGAGCAACTACATCAATACAATGAAAAAGTGCTTTTAGTGAGAGGGCTACCCGGAACCGAGCCGAAACCAACTCATTTACCCAAAAACATTGAAATAGAAAATCATTTATCAGCTATAGCATTGTCTTCGGCGATTGCAGCTTCTTCGATCATTATTTGCAGAAGTGGCTATACAACGATCATGGATTTAATCTGTTTACAGAAGAAAGCAGTTTTGATTCCCACACCCGGTCAAACGGAGCAGGAATACTTAGCAAGGCATTTAGAAGAACATGGAGTGTTCCCGTATATCAGACAATTTGAATTTGATTTGAAAGAAGCTATTAACCGGAGCAGGAATTTCTCTTTTAACCATCCGGAATATGAGAAGCAGTTTCAGAATTATCAAAAAGTAATCCGTAGCTGGCTTGAAAAGATAAATGCAATGCAGGATTAAGCGTAGGACGGTATTTGTTTTTACCTATTCCCCACTCCCAATAATTTTACAACGAATTGGCCGATCGGTACCGCGAGACCGAGCAGAATCGGATATACAAGAAATAACCATAGCCAGTCGCGAAACAACAAATGCCTCCATACAGATCCGCCCTTTTCACTCCATTCCATCAAAAAACCATACCATGATTTTAACTCAAGCTTAGACGCAAGCAGGTTGGCAAGGATCGCTACAAGGAGAATACATATTCCGTCTATGTAAAGTTTGATCATCATTGAAATTACGCAATAATCTTTTCTAGACGGGCAGGTAAGTAACAACTAAACAGTTTGTTTTCATTCGATGAGGCGACTATAACTTTGTATTATGACAAATGAACTGATGTTTACAAAAGATAAACTTGTAGCACGTTGGTTGTATGCAGGTGTTGCGATGTTGATTATTCAGATTATTTTGGGTGGTATAACCCGCCTGTCGGGTTCCGGACTGTCCATCACGGAATGGGATGTGGTTACAGGCGCTCTTCCGCCTTTTTCATCACAGGCATGGTTGCAGGAGTTTGAGAAATACAAGCAAACCCCTCAGTATAAACTACTCAATACAGACTTCACGCTCTCTGATTTTCAGTTTATTTATTTCTGGGAATGGCTTCACAGGCTTTGGGCAAGACTGATGGGTCTTGTTTTCGCAATCGGATTTGCTTTTTTTCTGGTTAAAAAATATTTCAGGAAAGAGATGGTTCGCCCACTTGTTGTTCTTTTCCTACTCGGTGCATTACAAGGTGCTGTTGGGTGGATCATGGTGGCAAGCGGACTCACCGGAGACGCGGTGTATGTAAAGCCAACTCGTTTAGCATTGCATTTTATCCTCGCAATGGGGCTGATATGCTACACATTCTGGTTTGCTTTATCCATCACCATTAAGAAAGAACAGGTTATTTACAATAAAAAACTTTTCCGGTTAAATATTACCATTCTCTTTGTACTCAGTCTGCAGCTTCTGTTCGGAGCATTAATGGCAGGACATAAAGCTGCTACCGTCGCACCAACCTGGCCGCTGATCCAAAACCAGTGGATCCCCGAGGGATGGTTGAAAGAAAGTCCGCTTCTACTCAATTTCATCGAAAACAAACTAAGTATTCATTTTGTACATAGAAACCTGGCATTACTATTGAGCCTTCTGGTGATCGGGTGGGTGATGTTGGCCGGCAGTAGCAAAATCTCAAACCTGTTACGAGCAACAAGATTTATTCCTTTGTGGCTAATATTACTTCAGGCATTTTTGGGAATCTTAAGTGTAATCAGTTCGGTAAAAATTATCCCGAACAGGTGGGGTGTGTTTGAATGGGTTGCACAGTTGCATCAGCTTGGAGGACTGTGCCTGCTGTTGTGTATGATTTTTATGCTTTTTCTAACAATACCTTCTACGAAAAAGGCAAATTAGGTGTAATTTAATTTGTGATTTGCCATAGTTTTAGTTAACGGTTAGCAGTTTGACAAACCGCCAACGGATAACTTATAACCGATAACCGATGAAACGATTGCTCATATCTGTATATTATTCTTTTCCGGTGCAATTATTACTGATGCATCTGAAAAGATATCAATTGTTGTTGATCTTCTGGGCTATTCTTAGCGCAACGATCAGCGGTAACTTTATGAAAAACTTCGGAGCAGCTTCTTTGTTTCTTGCTCCTGAATATTTAGGTGAAGTAAATTTTTTAAGCGGATGTTTTACAGGATTTGCACTTGGAGTTTATATCATGAGTTGGAACATCACTTCTTTTCTGTTAAATAGCCATCATTTTAAATTTCTTGCTTCCACCAGTACACCTTTCAGAAATTTCACCTTTAACAATATGGGGCTTCCCGTATTGTTCATCTTTTTTTACCTGTATAATCTGGTGGATTTTACTACTCAGAATGAATTAATAAAGTCGGGTTCCGTAATCACATTAATCAGCGGATTTCTTTGCGGACTCATCTCTCTACTCGTTATTGCAATGGGCTATATGGCAGGCAGCGAAAAAGCCATACAAAGAACTTTAAAACCTGATGCCGACGGAACAAGACCTTTCTTCAACTCTTTGCGAGACCGCAACAACGAATCGAAGCATTTAAAGCAAATTCGTGTTGATACATATTTTTCAGGTTTATTGAAAATTCGTCAGCCCCGCAATGTTTCACACTATAACCACGGATTTCTTGATCGAATTTTTAAACGACATCATTTCGCTGCTGTCGCTGCCATTTTACTTGCCTTTCTTTCACTTATGATTTATGGTTTTTTTCTGGATCTAAGGCCGCTGCAATTACCTGCCGCCGCCAGCATTCTGGTTTTCTTTTCAATTCTGATCGCTGCTTCAGGAGCTTATGTATTCTGGTTAAAAAACTGGAGCATTCCGGTGCTTGTTCTCATTTTAATTTTACTCAACCAGTTAATCAGCCTTGAAGTAATTGACATACGCAACAAAGCATTTGGTCTCAATTATAATAATATTGCTGCCCGCCCCGTGTATGATGACGACCGGCTCATTGCGCTTTCTTCATCGAAAGAAAGAAATACAGATAGCCTGAACATGATCAGTGTGCTTAATAACTGGAAAAGAAGACAGGGTACCGATAAGCCTTTCTTGTACATGTTGAATGTGAGTGGCGGCGGAACAAGATCTGCTACATTCAGCTATCATACGATGCGTGCGATCGACAGCGCAATGGATGGTACATTCATGAAAAAAACTTTTCTGTTTACCGGAGCATCGGGCGGCATGCTGGGAGCAACCTACTACCGTGAACTTTATAGGCAAAAAGAAAAAGGAAAGAACATCAACCGGTTCGACAGGCGATACGGAGAAGCGATTGCCGGTGATTTACTAAACCCGTTGTTTTCTGCCATGGTAACCAGAGATCTGATTACACCGGCACAATATTTTTCGGTTGGCCCTTACCGTTATGTTAAAGACAGGGCTTTTGCATTTGAAGAGCAACTAAACAGAAATACCGACTATGTACTGAATCAGCAGATAAAAGATTATATAAAGGAAGAGCAAGAGGCTTTGCTTCCAATGGGATTATTTCATTCAACAATTACAAAAGACAGCAGAAAACTGATGATCTGTACCCAGCCCATCCGTTTTTTGATGACTCCAACTCCCGAAATGAACAAAGGTGTTAGCACAGAGCCTGATGCTGTGGACTACGGCGCTTTCTTCGCTGCGCAAAACCCATACAACCTTCGCATGCTTACCGCTTTAAGAATGAATGCCACCTTTCCTTATGTATTGCCCAATGTATGGCTTCCTTCAAATCCGGTTATCGACGTGATGGATGCAGGTATGAGAGATAATTTCGGGCTCGAAATGACGCTGCGCTTTCTATCTGTATTTGAAAAATGGATCGAAGAGAACACATCAGGTGTTATACTTGTTCAGATACGCGACAGCAAAAGAGGAGAAACTAAAAAATCAGTAATGGAAAAACCGGGTTTGAGTGATGTGTTATACAAGCCGTTTTCTTTATTGCAATATAATTTTCTGATGGTTCAGGATTACTATCAGGAAAGTATGTTCAGCTATTTGCAAAAATCTATTCCAGTACAGCGGTTCTCATTTGTTTATGAACCTGCACCAAATCGTGTAAACGCTGCTTTGAACTTTCATTTAACAGCACAAGAGAAAAGAGATGTGATTGAAGCAGTTGATAATGAAAACAATCTCAGTGTTTTGAGAAAACTGTTAGCGGTTAGCCGTTAACAGTTAGCCGTTAGCGGTTGACCGTTATCGGTCTCGCGGTCTTGCGGTTTCCTAACTCCTCTTAATCCCATTAAAGTATCTCCCACACTTCATTACCTCGAAGTAATTTATCGAGATTGCCTTTACCGCGTGAGGTCATCACCTCTTCAATTTGCAGCTGCATCATTTCCTCATAGCAGGGACGATCTGTTTGGTAGAATACACCGAAGGGTCGAGGAAGATGTCCGTCTTTATTCGGATCATCAAACATACGCACCAGTATCTGCGACTTGTAAAAATCATGTTCATCATGCACCCACAAATCATCTTTGCTGTGACCTCCATCCAGATTCACAACAACCGGTCTAAATCCATCCAGTTTAATACCCTTGTTTTGCTGTGCTCCAAAAACAAGCGGCTGGCCTTGCGTCAGGAATAAAGCTTCCTCCACTTTAGAACCCTTCTCGGTAAAAACTTCAAAAGCTCCATCATTGAAGATGTTGCAATTCTGATAGATTTCAAGGAAGGATGATCCTTTGTGCGCATTAGCACGAAGCAACATCTCCTGTAAATGCTTCGGATCACGATCCATACTTCTGGCTATGAAGGTAGCATCTGCACCCATTGCGAGCGCAAGCGGATTAAATGGATGGTCGATGCTCCCAAAAGGAGTACTCTTTGTAACTTTTTGTTCCTCAGATGTTGGTGAATATTGTCCCTTGGTTAAACCATAAATCTGATTATTGAAAAGAAGAATATTGACATTAAAATTTCTGCGCAGCAAATGCATGGTGTGGTTACCACCGATACTCAGCGCATCTCCATCTCCTGTAACGATCCAAACACTCAGATCGGGGCGAGCAGCTTTCAAACCACTTGCCACCGCAGTTGCACGTCCGTGGATGGAGTGCATTCCATAGGTATTCATGTAGTATGGGAAGCGACTGCTACAGCCAATACCGCTGATGATGGCAATGTTTTCACGGGGAACACCAATAGTTGGCATGATTTTTTGCACCTGAGCAAGGATAGAATAATCACCACATCCCGGACACCACCTTACTTCCTGGTCGGTCTGAAAATCCTTCATCGTCAGTGGCTGTTGAACAGCTGCAGTTTCTGCCATAGTATTCAATTGAGGCGCAAATTTACAAAATGGGTGAGAATGAGAGTAAAAGTGTTTAGTTTAAAAATCCGGCAGGCGAGGTTTCGTACCGAAAATATCATCAATACGGCCCATAATTTCATTCGTTAGCAAAGGCAATACATCCAGCGCCTTGAAGTTTTCTTCAAGTTGTTCTTTGCGTGTTGCACCGAGTATTGCTGTCGTTACATTAGTATTACGCAAACACCAGGCAATTGCCAAAGGTGCCATACCCGTACCCAGTTCATCTGCCAAAAGCTGAAACGACTGGACTTTTGAAATCTTATCATCCATTACCGTCTTTTCTTTCAGCCATTCAAAACCGGGGATAGAAAGCCTGCTTCCTTCGGGAATGCCATTGTTGTACTTGCCTGTAAGCAACCCACTTGCAAGCGGACTCCAGATAGTAGTGCCGAGTCCGACAGTTTTAAACACCCCGAGGTATTCATTTTCCAGTTTCTGACGGTTAAACAAGTTGTATTCAGGTTGTTCTACGGTGGGACCTATCAGTCGGTAAGATGCAGCAACACGATGCGCTTCCATGATCTCCACCCCACTCCACTCACTGGTTCCCCAGTATAAAATCTTTCCTTGCTGAATCAAAGTATTCATCGTCCACACCACCTCTTCGATGGGCGTTTGCTTGTCGGGGCGATGGCAATAATACAAATCAAGGTAGTCTACCTGCAAACGTTTTAAAGCTTCGTGACATGCTTCAGTGATATGTTTACGGCTTAAGCCCGTTTGGTTTGGTTTATTTTCTTTTCCTCTCCATCCGAAATACACTTTGCTGCTGACGACATAGCTTGTTCTGTCCCATTTTTTCTTCGACAAAACTCTGCCCATCATCTCCTCACTCTTGCCGAGAGCATATACTTCTGCATTATCAAAAAAATTAACCCCCTTGTCATAGGCGATGCCCATGAGTTCATCCGCGATGCTGTCATCAATTTGTTTGTGAAAACTGATCCAGCTACCAAAAGAAAGCGCACTTAGCTGCAGGCCAGTGCGACCCATATACCTGTATTGCATTCAATTTTTATTTTATGATCAAGATTAATTTCCGACAAACTTCGACTGGCCTACCATCAAAACACCTCTTACACTGTCTATTTTGAAGTTGCGAAGCTGTTCATCGCTCTCAAAACCTTTACCAAAGATGGTTTTGGTTTTTTGTCTGATTTCAACATCTGAACGGGTAAAAAGTTTATGCTGCAACTGATCCCAGTATAATTCTTTGGTGCGAAGTGTATCGCCGGCAATACGGATTACAACAACGCTGTCTGTGAGCGTTACCTTGCCCTGTTGTTCATAGTAGTACCCCTTTTTTGCATCGAGATAACTTTCCATCTTCAGGCTATCATCATAAAAATCAACATGAAGTGATTTTTCAAATTCAACTCGCGGTACGGAGTCATAATAACGAAGCAGCTGAGGTGCAGTAAGTTTTGCGCGTACTTTTCCTGCCTGACTGAGATAACTAACAATATCTGAAGCTTCATCAATACTCAGTCTGCTTTTCTGCATTTCACGAATAGAAGTAAGATCATTTTCACATGAAATAAAGAGACAGCAAAAAGATAATGCTGAAAAGATGTTAAAGAGTAATCTGGAAGAAGACTGAACGGTATTAATCATATTTCCGCTTGATAAACCAGATATCTGAAAGTGAAAAGCTCAGGGCAAGTCGTATATAATTTTCGCGAAGCAGACTTTTTCTGTTGCTTCTTTGTCCAAACTCAAGTGAAGCGTTCACCACATTACTCCTGTTGTATTCCGCATAGGAATATTTTTTTATAGGTATGCCAACACCAAGTGTTATGGTATAGTTATACATATTGCCGTCTACAGTATAGGGCTCTCTGCCATAAAGAAAACCGGCACGGTACAAAAGGCTGTTTTTCATTTTAGTGCTGCCTTTGCTGTCGGGTAAATACTGTGCACCAAATTTTACCGTCCATGCATCCTGTAAAAAATCGGCTGTATTATCGTACCTGTAAGCACTCCATTGTGTGAAAGAATAATCAGCAGCGAGGTTTAATCTGCCTTTCCCTTCATGGTCTAACAAAAACCCGAAACCGTAAGACAGGGGATATTCAATTTTACCTCTTATGTTTTTTACTACGGAAACAGAGTCGAGTATCAAAGGCGCACTGCCGGAAGAAGCAGGGATGAATGTCTCCATCCGCTCATCACGGGTAAAGTTCATCTGCATGGCAAGTCCGGCATGAACCCCTGTTTGCAGCACTGTTTTTTTGGTTAATCCAAGTCGGTATTGCATGCCGCCTTCCAGGAAAGCGCCCCCGAAATTATTTCTGATTTCTTTTAATCCGGATGTATAACGGGAAGGCGAAGTATCATTTAAGATAGAAGCCCTTGTGGTATAGTCTTTCGAACCGAATCTATAACCACCATTGATACCGAGACTTAAATTCTTTATACCAATGCCTGTTCCAAAGAATGCCTGGTACAAACCTCCGCTTCCTTCATAATTGTAAACTACACTATCGCCTGCATCAAGCTTAGTGCCGGCGATAACATTATAACTTACTTTGGTTAAAGGACGAAGTCCGAATACCACCCCCCAGTTCGTTTTAGATTTTTCTCCTCTCAGCTGAAAGCCCCCGGCGAAATAAGGAATATATGCGTTTGAGGAAGTGTAATTGCTGCCTTTGTTGTTGCGGATGGTTCGGCTATTGATATCAAGACCGATATCAAAAACAGAGCGTTGTGTTCCAAGCTGGCTGTAAGAAGCAGGGTTCAGAAAATTGATGGTCTGTGCATCACTATAAGCGGCGCCAGTATAACCCATTCCCCTGTTCACTATATTCAGGGATGGAAGCTGATCGCCTAAACCATAACGACTCCAGGGAGAATTGTCCTGTGCTTCCGACTTACTAAAGAAGGATAAACAAAATAAGAAGATGACGCCTTTATAAATTGTGCTCACTGATTGCATACAACCCTTTAAAGATGAGATGAGGGTCTGCAAATATCTGCTTTTTGAGGAGAGGAGCAAAATGAAGGGTATCGCCGCCTGTAAGCAGTACCTGAAAATTGGCAAAACGCTCCTCGTAGGCCTCAATAATCCCGTCAATTTCCTTGGCCATACCATAAGCCACACCACTTAGCAGGTTGGTCTTGGTATCATATCCGATGAGTGGGAAGTTCCAATCCATGTTCACCAACGGCAGCTTTGCTGTGAGTCCGTGCATGCTTTTGAAACGCATTTCCAATCCGGGAGAAATGCTCCCTCCCAAAAATTCATGGTTCTGGTTGATGAAATTGTAAGTAATGCAGGTTCCCAACCCGATTGCGAGGCAATTTTTCCCGGGAAACAAATGCGTTGCTGCAGCACATAGAGCGAGACGATCGGCACCTATGGTTTCAGGTTTGCCAACCGGAGTGGTAAAAGGCAAACGGGTATGATGTGAAAGGAGATGAAAGCGAGTGTGATGTTGAAGTATTTCTTCCACATGAGAGGCATGGTTCACAACAGAGGAAAGAATTGTAGCATTGGGTTTTTCTTTTTGAAGCAGCGCTTCGATTGTTTCCCTTGTATCATCGGGAAGAATGATTGTTTCTTTCAGCTCACCATTGGCAAAAACGGCTGCCTTTAAACGCGTATTCCCAAAATCAAAACAAATTGTTTTTTGCATTGCGTATTTATTCAAATTGAAAAGAATCGAGTGATCGGAAATGTCCGTTCATCCTTATTTTTTCTTTCAGCGACTCCATCTTCGATAATACCGGCAATACCTTTTTTAAATGACGAGTAAGATATTCCTGGCGCTGACTTTCTTTCAGCAAACTTAATAATTCAAGTTCTTCATCCTGATTTAAACCAAGATGAGGTGCAATATCATAAGCATTCCATTCCGCCTCGGGCTTTTTTAAATCTTTAGAAACCTGCAGCAAATGATGGAGTTCTTTCATGCCGTTAATGATTTTCTGCATTCTGACAGGCTTCCCGTCAGATATATTATCCGGATAGTTAACGATAGCGCCACTGTATAATTTATCGGGTATCTCTTTGATGAACTCAAGTACTCTGAACACTTTCAATCCGCGTGTTGAAATATCCATTTTGCCATCTTCATAAGTTTGGCGGATAGCAGTTACTTCCACGAGCGTACCCATATCTTTCAGTTCATTGCGAATGACTGCAGGAATGCCAAAGGGTTTGTTTTTAGATACCGATTCTTGTATCAGCTGACGGTAGCGTGGTTCGAAGATGTGCAGGTTTAATTGCTGACCAGGATACACGATTACGGCAAGTGGGAATATGGGAATAAAATTGGTCATCCTGTAAATAAGGTTAGATGCAAAGTTGGGGAGAAAAAAATCAAGTTGATCAATACTTATCTTTATCCCATGAATCAACCTACGATTCAGCTTTCTGCTGTGATCATTACGTACAATGAAGAAGCTTGTATTGAGCGCTGCATTCGTTCAGTGCAAGCTGTGGCAGATGAAATTATCGTGCTAGATTCTTTTTCAACCGATCGAACAGAGGAGATTTGTAGGTCGTTGGGTGTTCGTTTTGAGCAGCATGCTTTTAATGGTATGATCGAGCAAAGAAACAGATCCTGGAATATGGCTTCAGGAAAATATGTCCTATCTATGGATGCAGATGAAGTCCTAAGCCCCGAACTGACATCTTCGATTCTTACTGAAAAAGCAAATGGCTTTCAACGAGATTACTATTCTATGAATAGGATGAGTTGCATAGGAGACAAGTGGATCCGACATGGCAGCTGGTATCCAGATAAAAAATTACGTCTCGCCCGAAAAGAGGCTGCTTATTTTGGAGGCATCAATCCTCATGATAAACTCATTTTACGAAACTCATCTACCCCCATACATCTAAAAGGAGATATTTTACATTACGCATTTACTGATTTTGAGGAATACAGAAAACAATCAGAAAAGTACAGTTCTATTTCTGCACAAGCACTAATGATAGCTGGAAAGAGAGCAACAATTCTGAAATGCTATTTAAATTCTTCAGTAGCCTTTATTAAAAGTTATTTTCTTAAAAGAGGAATTTTAGATGGGGTTATCGGCTGGCGTATAGCTGTTGAAATAGCTAGGCAAACAAAGATGAAGTATATGAAGCTGAGGAAATTGAGAGGGAGTTAGAAGACGAGGAGTCCATGAGACCGGGAGACCGAGGAGACCACGAGGCTTAAAGTCCGGAAGACCGAAAAAGAACTTGAAACACGTTGCTTGCTATCATCCTGCATGTCCAATAGGGAAACGTAACAAAGCATACGTCATACTGACTGTCCCGTAACGAAGCGTAAACAACTTAGACGTGATCCTGAGCGGAAGCTCAGGATCACGTAGATTTAGATCAGTAATTTCAAGCCAATTATGAAGAAATTATTTCATCGATAAAACTACTTACACAGATATACTTTTCTCTAGATATTTCGCTGCCGCTCAACATGACGTTGTCATCCCTATTTTCTGGCTTAACCGACACCAGGCGAAACAGAAAGATGATACAGACATTTCGCCCGGATGCAATCCGGGCGGATACATTCTACGCAGATGACCCTCGTTACTTCGTTGCTCGGAACATCTGCGCCAGTTTTTGTTCTTTCGGTCTCCCGGACTTCCCGACTTCTCGACTCCTGGTCTTTCCATCTTCCCGACTCCCAAACTTTAACTAAGTTTGCCCTATGTGGGCGGAAATAAAAGAAGGATTACTTAAAGGCGATACGAAGTCGCTGGCGCGCTGCATTTCGCTGGTAGAAAATCAGACCGAAGGTTCAGACACATTCATGCAATCACTTCCTGTTACTTCTGTTCCTGTCATCGGCATTACCGGTCCGCCCGGTGCAGGTAAAAGCACACTCACGGATGCATTGATTGGCAAGATCACAGAATCCGGGAAAAAAACTGCCGTGCTTTGCGTCGACCCCTCTTCTCCGTTTAACCTTGGCGCGGTACTGGGTGATCGAATCCGAATGAGCAACTGGTACAACCACCCCGATGTATTTATCCGTTCACTGGCAACACGTGGCGCATTGGGCGGATTGCACCCCTCCATCATGGAAATCACAGACATATGCAAAGCAGCGGGTTTTGATTATGTGATCGTTGAAACGGTGGGTGTTGGACAATCTGAAGTGGAAATTACCGGACTCGCAGATGCTACAGTCGTTGTGCTGGTGCCTGAAGCCGGCGATGAAGTGCAGACGATGAAAGCGGGTTTAATGGAAATTGCAGATCTGTTTGTGCTGAACAAAGCCGATCGTCCGGATGCGGATCAGTTTGCCCGTCATTTGCGACTGATGCTTGCGCCCGCATTCAAAGCAGGAGCGCGAGAAATTCCCATCATTAAAACTGTTGCAACCGAGAAGGTTGGACTTGATGAAATATGGGTATCCATCAACCAATTCCTATCATCCGGAATCTACAACGAGCAGAAACCCTGGCTGCTTGCAGAAAAAGTTTACCGGCTGATTCAACAAAATCGGATGAAGGATGTAAATAAAGAGTTATTGCTGGAAGAAATCAAAAAAGAATTGAGCGGCTCTCTGAATATTTATAGGTATGCTGCCAGCTTCCGGGCTTCTTAAACCATTAAATAAAAAGTGATGAGTGAAAATAATCCAAACCATTCGAATGAGCCAAAGGTAGCTCAATGCTTCCCCGTAGAAATGCAATTGAAAGCAGGTAAAATCTATTCCTGGTGCACATGCGGACACAGTAAGCTCGGTGCTTTGTGCGACAGTGAGCATAAGAAACTGGCTTATGAAGAAAACGGAGAAACGATACTGCCGTTTCGTAGTTTAAAATATCAACCGGAACAAGATGAAACGGTATGGTTCTGCCAGTGTAAGCAAACCAAGACTCCTCCATTTTGTGATGGATCACACAATGCTGAAGAAGTGAAAGCTAGATTCGAAACACAACCTAAAACAGATTAGTTCTACTGCGTATTATTTTCACTGTCTTTATTGTTTTTCCACCAACGCCAGGCAATGAAGCCGATGATGGCGAAGGGCGCTCCCATGAGATAAATAATTGCTGTATTCAAGGCAGCTGCAGGCTTCTCACCCAATTGAGATGCAGTTTTCGTACATATAGAACATTGTGAATCAGCTGATGAATAAGTAATTAAGCTTATCGTTAAAATCAATAAAGAAATAAGATATTGCTTTTTCATTGTGATTGTGAATATGCAAAGTTAGCGGCTTCTACATTCCGATATTTAAAATATCTATTTGATTAAAAAGAGCTGATTACGACCGCCTATCATTTAACCATCATGTGATTTTGTCTTGTTTTTTAGCTTCGTTTTTGATTAGTTATTAAACAATCAGATTATTTCTAAAAAAGAAAAATGATGACGAAAGAACAAATCATTCAACACCTCGACAATCCAAAAGAACTCGAAGCATTATACAGACAAAACAAAGCTGAATTCAGAAAAACCTTCAACCTTATTTATAATGAAATACAATCAAACACTACAGCTCAAATCTGGTTTGAGCGACTCAATTTTAAACATGAGGCAGTAAAAACAAATAGCAAAAGCCAATTGCTCTTTGTCATTGTCCTTGCTTTTCTTGCCGGCTTTGTTGCAAAGCTGCCCGACATCTTTAACCTGCGTCCGGATTTTTACTATCAGCGAAATATCGGCTTTATTGTTTTTCCTTTTTTAGTTGCTTTTTTCTCCCAAAAGAACAAAGACAGTTTATTTAAAATAATATTATTGTCGGCAAGCCTGCTTGTTTTTAGTATTTACATCAATCTGCTCCCGGAAAACAACTCTAGTGATACGCTGATTCTTTCCTGTGCTCACCTGCAATTGATTCTCTGGCTCATGCTTGGTTTTTCTTTTACCGGGAAAGAATTGAATAAGCATGAAATAAGAATGAACTTTCTGAGATACAACGGCGACCTTATCGTGATGTCTGTGATTATTCTATTGGCAGGAAGTCTGTTCAGCGGCATCACGATTGGTTTGTTTTCTATGATAGGAATAGATATCGGTGAATTTTATTTCAAGTATATAATTGTGTGGGGGTTACCTGCAGTTCCTTTAATCGCAACTTATCTTATTCAAAATAATCCACAACTAGTTAATAAGGTATCGCCCATCATTGCGAAAGTGTTTACTCCGCTTACCCTTGTAACACTATTCATTTATCTCCCTGCATTGCTAAATTCTGATAAGGATCCTTATCAGGATAGAGATTTTCTGATCATATTTAATG
>Ga0315906_10002626_pt1 | contig 24731 bp, 23 predicted proteins | sample LakEriMetagenome_4_FD_203526 | JGI IMG/M metagenome (GOLD analysis project Ga0315906, IMG submission 203526) | Freshwater fungal communities from buoy surface, Lake Erie, Ohio, United States - Buoy 2 MA122 | ecosystem: Environmental > Aquatic > Freshwater > Lake > Lake biofilm | place: USA...
GACGGGCGCGACATGGGCACGGTGGTCTTCCCGGACGCGTCACTCAAGGTCTTTCTCACGGCGAGCGCGGCGCGCAGGGCCGACAGGCGCCATAAGCAATTGATTTCAAAGGGTATTCAGGCTAAACTCGAAGACCTTCGCGCAGACCTTGAGCGGCGTGACGAGCAGGACAGAGTCCGCAGCGCGTCGCCTCTCAAGCCCGCCGAAGATGCGTTGGCTCTGGACAACTCCGACATGGGTATCGACGAATCAGTCGAGCTCGTGCTGGGTTGGTGGAACCAACGCAGGCCCTTCTGACAAAGGGCTGGCGCGCAGGCGCCGGCCCCGCCCAGCAGGGCGTACGGCCCACCGGGCTCCCCTTCCGGCCGTCAGGCCACCGGGCACGGTGATTTTCACTATCGCAACCCCCGCAACACCTGTTGCACACATTGCCGGCTTTCACCTTTCCTGATCGGGCCGGCGCAGGAAACCACATGTCTGAAATGCAAGCCGCCATGGGCGGAGAGTCGTTTGCCGCCCTCTTTGAGGAATCCCTGCAGCGCAGCGAAATGCGCGCCGGTGAGGTCATCACCGCCGAGGTGGTGCGCATCGACTTCAACCACGTCGTGGTCAACGCAGGCCTCAAGAGCGAGTCCTACGTGCCCATCGAGGAATTCAAGAACGACCAGGGCGAGCTCGAAGTCCAGGTTGGCGACTACGTCTCCGTGGCGATCGACGCCGTGGAGAACGGCTATGGCGACACCATCCTGTCGCGTGACAAGGCCAAGCGCTTGGCGTCCTGGCTGTCGCTGGAAACCGCGCTGGAGTCTGGCGACTTCGTCACGGGCACGGTCAGCGGCAAGGTCAAGGGCGGCCTGACGGTGCTGGTCAACGGCATCCGCGCCTTCCTGCCCGGTTCGCTGCTGGACACCCGCCCCGTGAAGGACATGTCGCCCTTCGAGGGCAAGACCATGGAATTCAAGGTCATCAAGCTCGACCGCAAGCGCAACAACGTGGTGCTGTCGCGCCGCGCGGTGGTTGAAGCCTCGATGGGCGAAGAGCGCGCCAAGCTGCTGGAGACGCTGCAAGAGGGCGCCATCGTCCACGGCGTGGTCAAGAACATCACCGAGTACGGTGCTTTCGTGGACCTGGGCGGCATCGACGGTCTGTTGCACATCACCGACATGGCTTGGCGCCGCGTGCGTCACCCCAGCGAGGTGGTGACGGTGGGCCAGGAACTCAGCGCCAAGGTGCTGAAGTTCGACGCCGAGAAGAACCGCGTCAGCCTGGGCATCAAGCAACTGGGCGACGACCCCTGGCACGGCGTGGCCCGTCGCTACCCCACGGGCACCCGCCTGTTCGGCAAGGTCACCAACATCGCCGATTACGGTGCCTTCGTCGAGATCGAGCCGGGCATCGAAGGCCTGGTGCACGTCTCCGAGATGGACTGGACCAACAAGAACGTCGCGCCCTCCAAGGTGGTATCGCTGGGCGACGAGACCGAGGTCATGGTCCTGGAGATCGACGAGGACAAGCGCCGCATCAGCCTGGGCATGAAGCAGTGCAGGGCCAATCCCTGGGAGGAGTTCAGCTCCACCGTCAAGCGCGGCGATCGCGTCAAGGGTCCCGTCAAGTCCATCACCGACTTCGGTGTGTTCATCGGCCTGGCGCAGGGTATCGACGGCCTGGTGCACCTGTCCGACCTGTCGTGGAACGAGCCGGGCGAATCGGCCGTTCGCAACTACAAGAAGGGCCAGGAAGTCGACGCCATCGTGCTGGCCATCGATGTGGAACGCGAGCGCATCTCCCTGGGCGTGAAGCAGCTCGACACCGACCCGTTCACCACCTTCACCACGATCAACGACCGTGGCGCCGTGGTGGCTGGGAAGGTCAAGACGGTGGACCCGCGTGGCGCCGAAATCCAGCTGGCTGACGACGTGACGGGTTACCTGCGCGCCAGCGAGATCAGCCGCGACCGCGTGGAAGACGCGCGCAACGTGTTGAAGGAAGGTGACGACGTGTCCGTGATGGTCATCAACGTGGACCGCAAGGCCCGTTCGATCCAGCTCTCCATCAAGGCCAAGGACGTGGCGGACCAGCAGGAAGCCATGCAGCGCCTGTCCCAGAGCAACGAGCGTGAGAACGCCGGTACCACGAGCCTGGGCGCCCTGCTGCGTGCCAAGCTGGACAACAGCAACAACGGCTGAAGTCCATGACCCGGTCGGATCTCGTGCTTCTTCTGGCCGAGCGGTTCGCGCAGCTCACGCAGCGCGACACCGAGTTCGCGGTCAAGACGATGCTGGATGCGATGTCCGATGCCCTGGCACGCGGGCATCGCATCGAGATCCGTGGGTTTGGCAGTTTCTCAATCAGTCGCCGGCCGCCGCGCGTGGGACGCAACCCCCGCAGCGGCGCGCAGGTGACCATCCCTGAGAAGCTGGTGCCCCACTTCAAGCCGGGCAAGGCGCTGCGCGAAGGGGTGGACGCCCTGCCGATGCCGCCGGAACCGGCGGAAGATCAGAACAGGAAGTAGCGCTGAGCCATCGGCAGCGACACTGCCGGCTCGCAGGTCAGCAACTGACCATCGGCGCGCACCGCGTAAGTCTGCGCGTCGATCTCCATCACCGGCAGGTAGCCGTTGTGCACCAGGTCCGGTTTACGAACCGTCCTGCACCCCTTCACGGCCGACAGCGTCTTGCGCAGTCCCAGGGCCGCCGCGGCGCCATTACCGAGTGAGGCACCGCTGACGAAGGTGAGAGACCCCTGGGCCAAGGCGCCCCCATAGCTGCCGAACATGGGCCGGTAGTGCACCGGTTGCGGCGTGGGAATGCTGGCATTCGGGTCGCCCATGGCCGCCGCAGCGATGAATCCACCTTTGAGAATGAGGGCTGGCTTGACGCCAAAGAACGCCGGCTTCCACAGCACCAGGTCGGCCCACTTGCCTACTGCGATGCTGCCTACCTCGTGCGCGATGCCATTGGCCAGCGCCGGGTTGATGGTGTACTTCGCCACGTAGCGCTTGACGCGGAAGTTGTCGTTGCGCTCACTGTCCTGGGGCAATGCGCCACGCTGCGCCTTCATTTTGTGCGCCGCTTGCCAGGTGCGGATGATGACCTCGCCCACGCGTCCCATGGCCTGGCTGTCGCTGCTCATCATGCTGATGGCGCCCAGGTCGTGCAGCACGTCTTCCGCAGCAATGGTCTCGCGCCGGATGCGGCTCTCGGCAAAGGCCAGGTCCTCGGCGATGGAGGCGTCCAGGTGGTGGCACACCATCAGCATGTCCAGGTGCTCGTCCACCGTGTTGCCGGTGTAGGGCATGGTGGGGTTGGTGCTGCTGGGCAGGAAGTTGGCCTCGCCCACGACCTTCATGATGTCGGGCGCGTGCCCGCCGCCCGCGCCTTCAGTGTGGAAGGCGCAGAGGGTGCGGCCTTTCGTGGCCGCGATCGTGTTCTCGACGAAGCCGGACTCGTTCAGCGTGTCGGAGTGAATGGAGACCTGGGTGTCGGTGGCGTCGGCCACGCTCAGGCAGCAGTCGATGGCGCTGGGCGTGGTGCCCCAGTCCTCGTGCAGCTTCATGCCGATGACGCCGGCCTCGACCTGCTGCTGCAGCGCCTCAGGCCGGCTGGCGTTGCCCTTGCCCAGAAAGCCCAAGTTCATGGGAAAGGCCTCGGCCGCCTGCAGCATGCGCGCGATGTTGGCCGGGCCGGGTGTGCAGGTGGTGGCGAAAGTGCCCGTGGCCGGGCCGGTGCCGCCGCCCAGCATGGTGGTCACGCCCGACATCAGCGCCTCTTCGATCTGCTGCGGGCAGATGAAGTGGATGTGGCTGTCGATGCCGCCAGCGGTGACGATCATGCCCTCTCCTGCGATGATCTCGGTGCCTGGGCCGATGACGATGTCCACGCCGGGCTGCACATCCGGATTGCCGGCCTTGCCGATGCCGCAGATGCGCTGGCCGCGCAGGCCGATGTCGGCCTTCACGATGCCCCAGTGGTCGATGATCAGGGCATTGGTGATCACGCAGTCCACTGCGTCGCCTGCCCCCGGGCCGTTGGATCGCTGACTCTGCCCCATGCCGTCGCGGATGGTCTTGCCGCCGCCGAACTTCACCTCTTCGCCATAGCCGCCGGCGCGCAGCGTCAGGTCATGCTCGACCTCGACCAACAGGCCGGTGTCAGCCAGGCGAACGCGGTCGCCCACGGTGGGGCCGTACATCTCGGCGTAGGCACGTCGTCCGATCGAGGCCATCACAACGCTCCTTGCACGAGGCCGCGGAAGCCCCAGATCTGCCGGTCGCCGGCGTAGTCCACGAGCTCCACCGTTCGTTGCTGGCCGGGTTCGAAGCGCACCGCGGTGCCCGAGGCGATGTTCAGGCGCATGCCCCGCGCGGCTTCCCGTTCGAAGCGCAGGGCCGCGTTGGTCTCGGCAAAGTGATAGTGTGAGCCTACCTGGATGGGACGGTCGGCGGTGTTCTCGACCACCAGGGTGCGGGTACCGCGACCGGGGTTGAGCTCGAGTTCGCCATCGTCGGTGAGCAACTCGCCGGGAATCATCACTTCCTCCCGCGCCACCACAGGAATGCCGCTGCGGCCACGGCAGCGACCACGAAGCCTGCCACGTCAGTAGCATGCCAATGGGCGCCCGGCAGGCCGTGCCCCTCATGGGCCTGGGCTGCTACGGCCCAGAGCAAGGCGAAAAGGGTCAGGGTGTGCTTCATCTTGGTGCGTTGACGGTTGTGTGAAGACGTGGCGTGTGCAGAACTGAGGCCTGCAAGTGGTCAAGTGATGGGCTGGTGCACGGTCACCAGCTTGGTGCCGTCCGGGAAGGTGGCTTCCACCTGGATGTCGGGAATCATGTCCGCCACGCCCTCCATGACGTCAGCCCGCGTCAGCACCGTCTTGCCTTCGCCCATCAGCTGCGCCACGGTCTTGCCGTCGCGTGCGCCTTCCATCACGGCGGCCGTGATCAGGGCGACCGCCTCGGGGTGGTTGAGCCTCAGACCGCGCGCACGCCGGCGCTCGGCCAGCAAGGCGGCGGTGAAGATCAACAGCTTGTCTTTCTCGCGCGGGGTCAGTTCCATGGTGGTTGATGCAAGCAGATTCGATGCCATCGTAATGCGCTTGCTCGCCAAAAACCAGGAAGTTGGCACGGTCATTGCTGATGCCTGTCCAGGAATCGTCCTCATCAACCCCCTGGAGCACACATGACCCTCGGCAACCCTCTCCGTCGCGCCGGCCTCAAAGCGCTGGCATCCGCACTCGTCGCCGCCGGCTTTGCCGCGCCTGCCTTGGCCCAGAACACCATCAAGGTGGGCGTGCTGCACTCGCTGTCCGGCACGATGGCGATCTCGGAGACGGTGCTCAAGGACACCGTCCTGATGGCCATCGACGAGATCAACGCCAAGGGCGGCGTTCTGGGCAGGAAGCTCGAGCCGGTGGTGGTGGACCCGGCGTCCAACTGGCCGCTGTTCGCCGAGAAGGCCAGGCAATTGATCTCCCAGGACAAGGTGGCCGCGGTGTTCGGCTGCTGGACCAGCGTGTCGCGCAAGTCAGTGCTGCCGGTGTTCGAGCAGACCAACAGCCTGCTGTTCTACCCCGTGCAGTACGAGGGCGAGGAACTCAGCCCCAACGTGTTCTATACCGGTGCGGCGCCCAACCAGCAGGCCATTCCTGCGGTGGAATACCTCATGAGCAAGGATGGCGGCGGCGCCAAGCGCTTCGTGCTTCTGGGTACCGACTATGTGTACCCGCGCACGACCAACAAGATCCTGCGCGCCTTCCTGAAGACCAAGGGCATTGCGGATGCAGATATCTTGGAGGAGTACACGCCCTTCGGCCACTCCGACTACCAGAGCATCATCGCCAAGATCAAGAAGTTCTCGAGCGAAGGCAAGAAGACGGCGGTGGTGTCCACCATCAACGGCGACTCCAACGTGCCCTTCTACAAGGAACTGGGCAACCAGGGCTTGAAGGCCAAGGACGTGCCCGTGGTGGCCTTCTCGGTCGGTGAGGAAGAACTGCGCGGCGTGGACACCAAGCCGCTGGTGGGACACCTGGCGGCGTGGAACTACTTCATGTCGATCAAGAACCCGACCAACGACGAGTTCATCAAGAAGTGGTCGGCCTACGCCAAGGCCAAGAACATCCCGGGCCACAAGGACAAGCCCCTGACCAATGACCCGATGGAGGCCACCTATATCGGCGTGCACATGTGGGCCCAGGCCGTAACCAAGGCCAAGAGCACGGACGTGGACAAGGTGCGTGCGGCCATGTACGGCCAGACCTTCAAGGCGCCCTCGGGCATCACCAGCAAGATGGATGACAAGAACCACCACCTCCACAAGAGTGTGTTCATCGGCGAAGTGCAGGCTGATGGCCAGTTCAAGGTGGTGTGGAAGACCCCCGGTCCCGTGGTGGCTGACCCGTGGAGCGACTTCATCCCGGAAAACAAGGGCAAGGCCAACGTGCCGGCCAAGTCCAAGTGATCTCGCGGGTCTGATGCCAAGTGAGTTCTGCGGCCACCTTGTGGCGGGTGGTCGTGCTGCTGGGCCTATTGGCCTGCAGCATGGCTGCCCGCGCCCTCAGCCCCGAGCAGGCCATGGCCATCGCTCAGGGCGACAGCGATGCTCGCATCGCTGCCTTGAACGAACGTGTGACCGCACGAGACCCGCAACTCGCCGCCTACGTGGAGGCGCTGCTGGCCGACGAGGTGCGTGTGGCGAGCGGCAAGGTCTACCTGGTGCGTGGCACTGTCAGCACCCTGGTGGGCAGCGGCGCAGCGGCTCCGCTGCCCGAGGGTGCGGAGGAGGTGGTGAACAACAACCGCATGCGCCAGGCGCTCGAGGGCGCCCTGGCCGCCTTTCGGCTGGGCTCGCCTGACCGGGAGGTTCGCGCCAAGGCCGTGGCGGACCTGCGCGATGTGATCGACGAAGGTCTGGTTCCCCTGCTGGAGCAGGCCGCAACCGCTGAGACCGATGAACGCCTGAAGGCCGATCTGGCCATGCTCAAGGCCAAGGCCTTGATCGGCTCAGCGGATGCTGCCCGGCGTCTGGCTGCCGCCGAACTGCTGGCCAGCAGCCAGGATCCTGCCGTACGTTCGTTGTTGATGGAGCAACTGGCGCAAGAAGGCGACGCGGCCGTCAAGGCGGCCTTGCAGGCTTCGCTGGACAAGGTGCAATCGCGCCTGGCCTGGGGTGAGCGACTGGGTGTGCTCTTCACAGGCGCCAGCCTCGGCTCCATCCTGCTGCTGGTGGCGTTGGGCCTGGCCATCACCTACGGCTTGATGGGCGTGATCAACATGGCGCACGGCGAGCTCATGATGATCGGGGCCTACGCCACCTTCGTGGTGCAGAACCTCTTCAGGGCCTACCTGCCCGGGGCCTTTGATTGGTATGTGCTGGCGGCCATTCCGGTGGCCTTCCTCAGCGCGGCGCTGGTGGGTGCCGTTCTCGAGCGCAGCGTGATCCGCTGGCTGTATGGGCGTCCGCTCGAAACCCTGCTGGCCACCTGGGGCATCAGCCTGATCCTCATGCAGGCCGTGCGCTCGATCTTCGGGGCGCAGAACGTGGCGGTGGAGAACCCGTCGTGGCTGTCGGGCGGCGTGCAGGTGCTGCCCAACCTGACCTTGCCCTACAACCGCATTGCGATCCTGGTGTTTGCCGCGATGGTGCTGCTGGGCGTGGCACTGCTGATCAGCCGCACGCGGCTGGGTCTGTTCGTGCGGGGTGTCACGCAGAACCGCCGCATGGCCGCGTGCATGGGTGTGAACACGGCGCGGGTGGACACCTACGCCTTCGCGCTGGGCGCGGGCATCGCCGGCCTGGCCGGCTGTGCGCTGAGCCAGGTGGGCAACGTGGGCCCGGACCTGGGCCAGGGCTACATCGTCGACAGCTTCATGGTCGTGGTGCTGGGGGGCGTGGGTCAGCTGGCCGGTACGGTCTACGCTGCACTGGGCCTGGGGGTGCTGGGCAAGCTGCTGGAAGGCTGGCAGGGTGCGGTGCTGGCCAAGATCATGGTGCTGGTGCTGATCGTGGTCTTCATCCAGAAGCGACCGCAAGGCCTGTTTGCCCTCAAGGGCAGGAGCGCCGAGGCATGACCACGCAACTCGGTGTGCGCGGCTGGACCGGCGTACTGAGCGCCCTGGTGGTGGTGGCCGTGCTGGTGCCCCTGCTGAACCTGGCCGTGCCCGCGGGCAGCACGTGGCACCTCAGTGATTTCTATGTGAGCCTGGTGGGCAAGATCCTGTGCTACGCCATCTGTGCGCTGGCCATCGACCTGATCTGGGGCTACACCGGCATCCTCAGCCTGGGGCACGGGCTGTTCTTTGCACTGGGCGGCTACGGCATGGGCATGTACCTCATGCGGCAGATCGGCCGCGTCGGTCAGTACAAGAGCGACATGCCCGACTTCATGGTGTTCCTGAACTGGAAGGAGTTTCCGTGGCACTGGGCCTGGAGCGACAGCTTTGTGGCGCAGATGCTGTTGGTGGTGGCCGTGCCCGGCTTGCTGGCCCTGGTGTTTGGTTGGTTTGCCTTCCGCTCGCGCATCAAGGGCGTGTACTTCTCCATCATCACGCAGGCGCTCACCTTTGCTGCCATGCTGCTGTTCTTCCGTAACGAGACGGGCTTTGGCGGCAACAACGGCTTCACCGACTTCAAGCGCATCCTGGACATCCCCATTGACCAGGCAATGCGCGTGTTCCTGTGCGTGCTCAGCGGCGTGGTGCTGATCGGCTTCTTCGTCATGAGCCGTGCCATCGTGCACAGCAAGTATGGCCGCGTGTTGCAGGCCATCCGCGACGCGGAGAGCCGGGTCATGTTCACGGGCTACGACCCGGTGGCCTACAAGCTCAGCATCTGGACCTTGTCGGCGGTGATGTGCGCCGTGGCCGGCGCCTTGTACGTGCCGCAGGTGGGCATCATCAACCCCGGTGAGATGAGCCCGGCGGCCAGCATCGAGATGGCGATCTGGGCGGCGGTGGGCGGGCGGGGCACCTTGATCGGTCCCATCATCGGCGCGTTCTTCGTCAATGGCGCCAAGAGCTGGTTCACCGTGGCCTTCCCCGAGTTCTGGCTGTACTTCCTGGGCGCCTTGTTCATCGCGGTGACGCTGTTCCTGCCGAACGGGATCATCGGCTTGCTTCGCAAGCCGAGGGGCATCATCAGCTTGCTGCGCAACCCAGCCGGCCTCATCGGACTGCTGCGGCGCAAGCGGGAGGCCCGCAAGTGACTCCCGACCTGATGGAAGAAGGCGCGCGGCGCCGCGAGGTGCACGTCAGCCGCAGCGCCGAGGCCCGCAGCACCGAGTCCGGCGGGCGCAGCGCCGGCTACGGGCGCATCGCCAAGCTCGGTGAGCCCGACTTCACCCAGGGCGTGGCCCTCTATCTGGAAGACATCACCGTGAGCTTCGACGGCTTCAGGGCGCTCAACGCCCTGTCGCTGACGGTGGATGTAGGCGAGCTGCGCTGCATCATCGGCCCCAACGGGGCGGGCAAGACGACGATGATGGACTGCATCACCGGCAAGACGCGGCCTGACGCGGGCAGTGCCTTCTTCGGCTCCACCATCGACCTGTTGCGGCTGAAGGAGGCGGAGATCGCGCAGATCGGCATCGGCCGCAAGTTCCAGAAGCCCACGGTCTACGAGCCGCTGTCGGTCTTCGAGAACCTGGAGCTGGCGCTCAAGGCCGACCGGCGCGTGCGCGCGGCCCTGTTCCACCGGCTCAGCAGCGCGCAGCAGGACCGCATCGACGAGGTGCTGAACCTGATCCACCTGAAGGACGAGGCCCGGCGCGAGGCCGGTCTTCTCAGTCACGGCCAGAAGCAATGGCTGGAGATCGGCATGCTGCTGGTGCAGGAGCCCAAGCTGCTGCTGCTGGACGAACCCGTGGCCGGCATGACCGACGAGGAAACCGAGCGCACGGCCGAGCTCTTCCTGTCCCTGGAAGGCCGGCACTCGCTGGTGGTGGTGGAGCACGACATGCACTTCGTCGACCAGCTCACGCAGGGGCGCAAGAAGGTGACCGTGCTGCATGAGGGCAGCGTGCTGGCCGAAGGTCTGCTGTCCGATGTGCAGAACAACGAAAGAGTGGTCGAGGTCTACCTTGGCCGCTGAAGACGCCGACCATGCTTGAAGTTCAAGGTCTGAACCAGTTCTACGGCGGCAGCCACATCCTTCGCGACCTGGGCTTTCAGGCCCGCATTGGCGAGGTGACGGTGGTGCTGGGCCGTAACGGCGTGGGCAAGACCACCTTGCTGAAGAGCCTCATGGGCGTGGTGCCCGTGAAGACCGGCACGGTCACGCTGAACGGGCGTGACATCACCCGGGCGGCGCCCTACGAGCGGGTGCGTGCCGGCGTGGGCTATGTGCCCCAGGGCCGCGAGATCTTTGGTCGGCTCACGGTGGAAGACAACCTGCGCATGGGCCTGGCCACCCGGCCGGGTGGCACGGCCATCCCGCCAGAATTGTTCGAGCTTTTTCCCGTCCTGCAACAGATGCTGCACCGCCGCGGAGGCGATCTGTCGGGTGGGCAGCAGCAGCAGCTGGCCATCGCCCGGGCGCTGGCGGCCGGCCCGAAGCTGCTGATGCTGGACGAGCCCACCGAGGGCATCCAGCCCAGCATCATCAAGGACATCGGCCGCGTCATCCGCATGCTGGCCGACCGCAAGACCATGGCCATCGTGCTGGTGGAGCAGTACTACGACTTCGCCGCCGGTCTGGCCGACCAGTACCTGGTGATGGAGCGAGGCCAGATCGTGGCCAGCGGCCGCGGTGCCGACATGGAAACCGACGGCGTGCGCCAGCGCATGTCGATCTGAACGGGTCGATCGAGGGCCCCCGCAGAGTCCTCGCTCCGGCCATCGCGCTACCCAGGCCCCTGACACCCCGACCCGGGTGGTCCCCATGTCCCGTGGGGCCGAGGGGGTCCGTCCACAATGCAGGGCCTGCTTCCGCCTTCTGCCATCTGCCTTCTGCCTTCTGCCTTCTGCCTTCTGCCTTCTGCCTGGCCTGATGTCCCAGCCCCCTGAACTGCTGCAGATCCGCGACCTGCGCTACGCCTGGCCCGGTGCTTCTGCCGATGTGCTGAACCTGCCCGCCCTGGACTTGCGCGCCGGGCGCAGCTATTTCCTGCACGGCCCCAGTGGCTGCGGCAAGAGCACGCTGCTGGGTCTGATGGCGGGGGTCTTGCTGCCCCGCCAGGGCCGCGTTGAATTCCTCGGCCAGGACTGGGCTTCCTTGCCGCCCGGCCGTCGCGACCGCCGCAGGGCGCAACTCGTCGGGGTCATCTTCCAGCAGTTCAACCTGCTGTCGTACTTGTCTTGTCTTGACAACGTGCTGCTGCCGTGCCGGCTGTCGCCCGTTCGCGCCGCGCGATGCACGGGCGCTGCGCAGGACGAAGCGCGACGGCTGCTGCATCGCATGGAGTTGCCGCCAGCGCTGTGGCAGCGAAGCGCTGGCGCCCTGTCCATCGGCCAGCAGCAGCGCGTGGCGGCGGCCCGCGCGTTGATCGGCCGCCCGGCATTGGTGATCGCAGACGAGCCCACCTCCGCCCTGGATGAACCACTGAGAGAAGCCTTCATGGCCCTGTTGATGGGCGAATGTCTCGCGGGCGGCAGTACCCTGGTGTTCGTCAGTCATGACGAACGCCTGGCGGGCCACTTCGATGAGCGCCTTTCGCTGCGGGCCTTTCAGGCCTTGCAGCCCGATCGGCCACTGCAGCCACCGCAGCCTCTGCGGCCTGAGGACAGGTCTGCACCATGACCTTTCTCCTTCGGCTGGCCACCCGCAGTGCCTGGAACCGGCGTGGCACCCTCGCTCTGGTGCTGGCTTCGATTGCGCTCGCTACGGCCCTGCTCTGGGCGCTTGAAGGCTTGCGGCGCGACCTTCGCAGCAGTTTTTCGCATGCCGTCAGCGGCACCGACCTCGTGGTGGGCGCCCGCAGCGGGCCGGTGCAGTTGATGCTCTATGCCGTTTTTCGGGTGGGCGGGGCCACCAACAGCATTTCCATGGACAGCGTGCGCGCGGTGTCCGCCCACCGGGCCGTTGCATGGACGGTGCCCATCGCGCTGGGTGACTCGTACCGCGGGTTCCCGGTCATGGGCACCACCACGGGCTACTTCCAGCACTTCGCCTATGGGGACCGGCAGCCCTTGGCCCTGGAGGCGGGCCGTCCCTTCAGCGGAACATTGGACGGCCTGTACGAGGCGGTGCTGGGCGCGGAGGTGGCGCAGCGGTTCGGCCACCGCCTGGGCGACCGCATCACGCTGGCCCATGGCATGGGCGGGGCTGCGGGCACCGAGCATGCCGACAAGGCTTTCGTGATCGCCGGCATCCTGCAACGCACCGGCACGCCGGTGGACCGTACGGTGCACGTCAGCCTGCAGGCCCTGGAGGCGCTGCACCTGGACTGGGTGGGCGGCGCGCCCATGCCGGGTCTGCGCATCTCCGCCGAGGACGCGCGCAAGTTCGACCTGGAACCCAAGCAGGTGACGGCCGCGTTGGTCGGCCTGAAGAGCCGGGCCGCGGTGTTCAATGTGCAGCGCTTCGTGGCCGGGTATGAAGGAGAGCCGCTGCTGGGTGTGCTGCCGGGTGTGGCCCTTGACGAACTGTGGGAAGCCGTCGGTCTGGGCGAGCGGGCCCTGCAACTGGTGTCCGCGCTGGTGGCGGTGGTCAGCCTGGCGGGGCTGGTGGCCACCGTGCTGGCGGGCCTGAACGAACGCCGAAGGGAGTTGGCGGTGCTGCGCGCCGTGGGGGCGGGTCCGCGCGACGTGTTGTGGCTGCTGGTACTGGAGGGTGCCGTCGTGACCAGCGCGGGGGTTGTGCTGGGGGTGCTGTTGGCGGTGACCGCCCAGGCCCTGGCGGGTCCGCTGATGCAGCAGCGTCTGGGTATCTTCCTGCAAATGGGCGCGCCCGCCTTGACCCAATGGGGGGTGCTGCTGGCCGTGCTGGCCGCAGGTATGCTCGCCAGTCTGCTGCCGGCTTGGCGTGCCTACCGCCTGTCGCTGGCTGACGGCCTGTCGCCCCGGCTGTGATGCCTTCCAGGCCCACCCGCCCACCTCTGTCCACCTGGACCTGACATGTTCGCCAGCCCCCACCTGAAGTCCTCCAAGATGCCCGCCTGGGCCCTGGCCCTGCTGGTAGCGTGGTGGATGCCCCAGGGCCCCTTGAGTGCGCAGCCGGTTCCGGGTGTGCCCACGATGGCCAAGCCTATCGCCCCGAACTCCCCTAACTCCCCGAACCCCTCTGGCGCCCCGAACTCCGCCAACGTCCCCAGCGCTTCCAATCCTCCCACGGCATCAGGCGGCACGGTCGCCGCCCGGCCGGTGCAGGCCGCTGCAGCCGGCAGCGCAGCACCGCGCACCATCGGATGGGAAGCCCTGGTGCCAGCGGATTGGGACCCGATGAAGGATCTCAAGGGCCTGAACCTGTCCATCCTCAGCGATGCCGATCCCCGTGCCGTGGCCGCTCTGGCCCAGCTGCGCCAGGCCTGGGACAACGCGCCGATCAACCCCGCCGTGGTGGGGCAAACGGTGCGCCTGCCGGGCTACCTGGTGCCCTTGGAGGAGACCAAGGACGGCCTCAAGGAGTTCTTGCTCGTGCCCTACTTCGGGGCCTGCATCCACAGCCCGCCACCACCGGCCAACCAGATCGTCCATGTCTTGCCCAGGACCCCGGCCAAGGGACTGCGTTCCATGGATACCGTCTGGGTCACCGGTGTGCTGACCGGTACCCGTACCGATTCCTACATGGGCATGTCGGGGTACCGCATCGAAGCCACCCTGGTGACCCCGTACGCCGAGCGCCCTGCGCGCTGAGCTTCACTTCGGTGCGCAGATGTGCGCGGCGCTGCCCGTCACTGCACAGATACCCCCTCGTTCAGAACGAGATGCCCACGCTGAAGTGCAGGCGTGACCTGCGCACCGCCTCGCCATAGGCCCAGTCCAGCTTCAGCGGACCCACGGGGCTGCGCCAGCGCAGGCCGACGCCCGCCCCCACGACCGGGCGAAGGTCGCTGAAGTTGTTCGCGGCCTGCCCTGCATCGACGAACATGGCGCCCCAGAATTGCGGCAGGCCGTCGCTCAGCGGGCGCGCCAGCTCCACGCTGGTGGTCAGGATGACCTTGCCGCTGTCCACCGTGCCGCCGCTGGAAGGGCCCAGAGACCGGTAGGCATAACCTCTTACCGAGTCGTCGCCCCCGGCCCGAAAGCGCAGCGTGTCGGGCACGTCCAGCCCGGCCGGCGCGAGCACCTGGCCCGCCTCCACCCGGGCCTGCGCGTACCATTTCGCACCGAGCGGCAGATAGCCCGTGACCCGAGCCCACGCACGCCCGAAGCCGCCGCTCAGCCCCGTGTTGTCCCAGGCCTGACCCACGCCAGTTTGCAGGCTGGCCGTCAAGCCCCGGGTGGGCAGCACGGGGTTGTCCACGTCGCGCCAGGCCCAGTGGTGGTTGACGGTCAGGGCCACGGCGGACGAGTCCTCGCTGTCGGTCCTGCGTGCCGAGCGGTCCATCTCGATGAACTGGAATCGCTCGATCCGGGGCGAGTCCTGTATGCGACCGGCCCGCAGCCGCTGGGTGAGCACCACGTCGGTGTCCGTCTTCAGTCGTTCGACGGTGCCTCCGGCCAGCCACCGGTACAACCTGGGCCCGGTGTGGGTGCTGACCTCGCCGTCCCAGGCCTGTCGCGCGCCCCCCCATTCCACCTTGTTGCGTGAGGTGGCCGCTTGACCGAAAAGCCTGCGGTCGATGTGTTCCACCGTGGCCCGGGGTCCAGTGTTCGCGCTCACGCCGATGCCCAGCACGAGCTGCTGGCGGGGCGACTCCTCCACCTGCACCGACACGGGCGCCGCTGCGGCCTGGTCAGACGTGGCGTCCACCGCTACGCTGGCCCGCTCGAAGAGACCGGACTTCTGCAGACGGTCCTGGAAATCCAGCAACAAGGTCTCGGTCAAAGGGGTGCCCGGCCCGAAGTTGGCAAGATGTCCCACGGTCTCCCGGTCGTGCAGGCGCAGGCCCTCCACACGCAATTCGCCACTGCGGAACAGTGGCCCGGGGTCGGCCGCCAGGGTCAGCCGGGCCTTCCCCTCTGCGGCGTCGATCTCGGCGCTGGTACGGCTCCAGCCGGCGGCAAGGTGCCCGCTGGCGCGCAGCCGGGCCAGACTGTCGGTCTTCGCATCGGTCCAGGCCGGGTTGCGAAAAGGCATGCCGCTCCTCAAGGGCCAGTGCTGACGCAGGCCCTGCAGGGCTTGCAAGGCATCGGCGCGGCCGGCTTGCGCCGCTTCCCCCCATGCGCCGGACAGCTGCAGGTCCACCTGGCTGATCGTGGTACGGGGCCCGGGGTTCAGTTGCAGGCGAAGCCGCGGTGGGGCGTCCACACCATCGGGCGTGCGCCGCTGGATTTGAATCTCCGGTTCGAAATAGCCTTCGGTTTGCAGCAGATCGCGCGCCTGCGAAGGCGCAGCGTCGATCAGGCGCGACAGCTCGCTGTCGCCCAGCCGCTCACCCCGTGCCACCGTGGCCAGTCGCGCCAGGTCCAGGTGGCGCTCCAGCAAGGCCCGCAGCTCCGGGGGCGCGTCGATCTCGATTTCCAGCGCGGCCGGTCCCGTGGCGGCGGCGGGGTCAACCACCGCCGGGGTTGGCCCGCCCAGCAGGGCACATCCGCTGCCTGCCAGGACTGCTGCAACCAGCAGCAGATGGCTCAGCCAGCGGGTGGGCGGGAGCCGTGTCATTTGGTCAGCAACCGCATCGCCCCTTCCAGCCCGGCCAGCGTCAGCGGGAACATGCGCTGGCTCATCAACTGCTGCACGACGGCGATGCTCTGCCGGTACTGCCACACGCCCTGCGGCTCGGGGTTGATCCACGCGAACTTCGGGAAGGCGTGGATCAGGCGCTGCAGCCACTCGGCCCCCGGCTCCTCGTTGTTGTATTCCACGCTGCCGCCCGGCTGCAGGATTTCGTAGGGGCTCATGGTGGCGTCGCCCACGAAGATCAGCTTGTAGTCCTTGTTGTACTTGCGGATCACGTCCCAGGTGGGGAACTTCTCGCTGAAGCGGCGGCGGTTGTTTTTCCACATGAAGTCGTAGACGCAGTTGTGGAAGTAATAGAACTCCAGGTGCTTGAACTCGGTCTTGGCGGCGCTGAATAGCTCTTCCACGCGGTGGATATGCTCGTCCATGGTGCCGCCCACGTCCATGAGCAAGAGCACTTTCACGCGGTTGTGGCGCTCGGGCACCAGTTTGATGTCGAGCATCCCCGCGTTGGCCGCCGTGCTGTGGATGGTGTCGTCCAGGTCCAGTTCCTCGGCGGCGCCTTCGCGGGCGAAACGGCGCAGGCGCCGCAATGCCACCTTGATGTTGCGTGTGCCCAGTTCCTTGGTGTCGTCGTAGTCCTTGTAGGCGCGCTGGTCCCACACCTTCACCGCACTGCGGTTGCGGCCCTTGTCCTGCCCGATGCGAATGCCCTGCGGGTTGAAGCCATAGGCGCCAAATGGGCTGGTACCGCCCGTGCCGATCATGCGGTTGCCCCCCTCGTGGCGCTCTTTCTGTTCTTCGAAGCGCTTCTTCAGCGTCTGCATCAACTCGTCCCAGCCCATCTTCTCGATGGCCGCCTTCTCCTCGGCAGAAAGCTCCAGCTCCAGCGTCTTGCGCAGCCACTCCAGCGGCACGTCCTGGGTGAAGTCAGTCAACAGTTCCACACCCTTGAAGTAGGCGGAGAACGCACGGTCGAACTTGTCGAAGTTCGCCTCGTCCTTGACCAGCGTGGTGCGTGACAGGAGGTAGAACTTGTCTACGTTCGGGCCGCCCTCGTCGTCGATCACGCCGGCCTGGAGCGCCTCCAGCAGCGTCAGGTATTCCTTCACTGACACCGGCAGCTTGGCGGCACGCAACGTGTAGAAGAAGTTGATCAGCATGGTGTGCTCAGCTTGGGCGCCGGGCCGACGTGGAGGGCGCACGACGCCCGGCCCCCTTGGGTGACCGCACGGCAGTGCGTGTCTGTGACGCGTGCGCCGGATCGTGCGCACGCAGCCAGTCGAAGAATTCGCCGTACCACTGCTGGCTGTTGCGCGGCTTGAGGATCCAGTGGTTCTCATCCGGGAACCACAGCAGCCGGGCGTCCACGCCGCGCGCCTTGAGCGTGTTGTAGTAGGCCAGACCCTGGGCGTCTGGCACGCGGTAATCCAGTGCTCCGTGGATCACCAGCGTGGGAGTTCGCATCCCGGCCGCGTGCGCATGCGGGCTCTGGCGCTGCACCCGGTCCAGGTCGTCCCAGTACCAGGCGCCCAGTTCCTTGGCGTGCCAGAAGTAGGCATCGTCGGCGAACATGCCCACCCAGTCGAAGCAGCCGGCATGGCAGATGTAGGCCTGGTAGCGGCCGGGTTTCACATGGGCGTTCATCCACGCCACCATGTAGCCGCCATAGCTGCCGCCCGTGGCGAAGACCCGCTTTCTGTCGACCCAGGGCTTCTTCAGCAGGAAGTCGGTCGCAGCCTCGATGTCCTGCAATTCAATCTCACCCCAGCGGTGCGTGATGCTGTCCAGGAAGGCGTGGCCGAAGCTGGACGAGCCGTGGTAATTCACGCTGGCCACCACATAGCCCTGAGCCGCGAAGGCGTGCGTGTTCCATCGGTAGTGCCAGTTGTCGCCCGCAGCAGTGTGCGGGCCCCCATGGATGTTGTGCATCAGCGGGTGCTTGCGCTTGCGGTCGAAGCCCGGCGGGAAGGTGAGCCAGACCTGCACCTGCTCGCCCAGGCCCCCGGTGAACCAGGTCTCCTCGGTGGTGCCGAAGTCCAGCGTGGACAGCAGCTTGTCGTTGAAGTGCTCGATGCGCTGCGATTGCAGCGCACCCGTCTCGTCGGGGCTGTGCGCATGGATGCGCCCCGGGTGTTGGGCGGAATCTGCCAGCGTCACTAACTGCCCGGCGGCCAGGTCGTACGTCTGCACGCAGCCGCCTTCGATGGCCACCGCGCATTGGCGGGCCCCGAGCTCGAATCGCCACAGGTGGCGGCGGCCGTGGTGCTCGGCGCACAGCAGCACGGCGTCTGCTGCGTCGGTCCAGCGCAGCGGCGCATGCACCGCATGGTCCCACTGGGCGCTGACCACGTCCCACCGGCTGCCCTTGCGCTCCCACACCGCCAACTGTCCCGGCATCGTGTGCTTCAGGCCCTGGTGACTGGCCACGAAGGCGATGCGTTGGCCGTCCGGGCTGTAGCTGGGGGCAGAGAAATCCCAGCTCGCATCCTGGGCGATGACCTGGATGCGCCCGCTCTTGAGGTCCATCTCGGCCAGCGCGTGGCGGCCGTCCCCCCGCTTCTGCGAAGCGGGGTCGAAAGCGAACACCAGGCGGCGTCCATCGGGCGAAATGTCGAAGCACTGGGCATCCGGCTCGGCGCGGTTGAGCTCGTAGGCCGTGCCTTCAAACAAATCCCGTATGCGGCCGGTAGCCACGTCCATCAGGTGGAGGTGAGCCACGCGTCCCATGGGGATGTGGTGGTCCCAGTGGCGGTACTGCGCCTGGCTGGTGGCATAGCCGGTCTCCTTGCGCTTGCTGAACTCCGCATGGCGCCGGGCCTGGGCGGCCGAACCCCGCAGTTCGGGCCAGACCCAGGAGACGAACACCACCTGGCGGCCGTTCGGGCACCAGCGGAAGGCTTCCACGCCCGTGCCCACGGGGCCGGCGCGTTCGGCCTCGCCACCGTCCACGGGAATCAGGTACAGCTGTGGCGTCTCGTCACGCGCACCCTCCTGATCACGCTGGGCGATGAAGCCGATGCGGTCTCCCATCGGGCTGAACCGGGGTTGACCGTCCTTGTCGCCGCAGGAGGTCAATCTTCGCGGCTGACCACCCAGGGTGGACAGCAGCCACAGGCTGCTCGAGGACTTGTTGCCCTCCATCGAGAACGAGGTCACCGCGGCCACCGCCTGCGATCCATCGGGCGACAGGCTGGGGGCGCCCAGACGGTCGAGCTGCCACAGGTGATCGACGGTAAAGCGTGTCTTCTTCCTGGCGCGGGCCTTGCCGGTGGCTTGGGCGTTCATGTGTCAGCGGCTGCGGGCAAGCTGGAAGTCGAGATGCGTCTTCACCACGGGCCACTCCGCGGCGGTGATGCTGTAAACCGCGGTGTCACGCAAGGTGCCGCCGTGTCCGATCTGGTGTGCCCGCAGGATGCCGTCCAGCTGTGCACCCAGGCGCTCGATGGCGCGGCGGCTCTGGGTGTTCAGCCGGTGCGTGCGGAACTCCACCGCGATGCACTGCAGGCTCTCGAAGGCGTGGCCCAGCAGCATCCGCTTGCACTCGGTGTTCAGCGCAGAGCGCTGTGTGCTCTGCGCATACCAAGTGCTGCCGATTTCCACCCTGCGGTTGGGTGCGTCGACGTTCATGTAGGTCGTCATGCCCACGATGCGGCCGGTGGCATCAGCGACGGTGAAGGGCAGCATCAGTCCTTGGGACTGCAGCTTCAGGCGCCGCTCGATCTCGGCCTTCATGCCCTCAGGCGATGGCACGGCGGTGTACCAGAGCTTCCAGAGCTCGCCGTCCCTGACGGCCTCGCTCAAGGCTGCTTCGTGTTCCGGCGCAAGGGGCAGCAGCTGGGCATGCCCGCCGGCCATCTTCAGGGGTTCGATCCAGGGGCTGCTCATCTCTGCGCTCATCGATGGTTGCGTTGCATGAAGACCAGTTTCTCGAACAGCGTGACGTCCTGTTCGTTCTTCAGCAAGGCGCCCACCAGGGGGGGTACCGTCACCTTGTCGTCCTTGCTCTGCAGCACTTCCGGCGGGATGTCCTCGGCCACCAGCAGCTTCAGCCAGTCCAGCAGTTCGGAAGTGCTGGGCTTCTTCTTCAGCCCGGGCAGGTTGCGCACGTCGTAGAAGGTCTTCAGGGCTGCGCTCAGCAACTCCTTCTTCAGCCCGGGGAAGTGCACGTCCACGATGGCCTGCATGGTGGTGGCGTCGGGGAACTTGATGTAGTGGAAGAAGCACCGACGCAAGAAGGCGTCAGGCAACTCCTTTTCGTTGTTGGAGGTGATGAACACCAGAGGGCGGTGCCTTGCCTTGATGAGCTCGCGCGTCTCGTAGACGTAGAACTCCATGCGGTCGATCTCGCGCAGCAGGTCGTTCGGGAACTCGATGTCCGCCTTGTCGATTTCATCGATCAACAAGGCCACGGGTTGGTCGGCGGTGAAGGCCTGCCACAGAACGCCCTTGACGATGTAGTTCTGGATGTCCTTCACCTTCTCGTCGCCCAGCTGGCTGTCGCGCAGGCGGCTGACGGCGTCGTACTCGTACAGGCCCTGTTGCGCCTTGGTGGTGCTCTTCACGTGCCACTGCAGCAGCGGCATGCCCAGCGCCTGCGCCACCTCTTCGGCCAGCATGGTCTTGCCCGTGCCCGGTTCGCCCTTGACAAGGAGCGGACGCTTCAATGCAAGGGCCGCATTGACGGCCAGCATGAGGTCGTCGGTGGCGACGTATTGGTCTGAGCCCTTGAATTTCATGGTGGCGTGCAGTGGCTTTGGTGAACGGCTCTTCGGAGTCGAACCTGGTCAGGGGTGAAACACAGGGTTTGCGCAAAGGGAGGCGAGACCCCGCGGGAGAGGCGTTCTGCAACAGCGCGTCACCCGCCTGTGAGAGGTGTCAAGGTCCGGTTTCAGTATATAGGGGTCCCCTATAATGAGGCGAGGTTGCGAGCGCTGCTGCAGGTGCCCGGTGACCGCGAGATACCTCACGTGGCCGGCAATGGACCGAGCGCTGCGGTGGACAGATCAAGAGATTCCGAGGGTAGCTTTCATGATCAGAGCGTTGACTGTGTCGCTGGCATTGGCCGGCATGTCCCTGACTGCGGCGGCTCAGGATGCCAAGGCCGGCGAGAAACTGGCAGCCACGTGCATCGGCTGTCATGGCATTCCTGGCTACCAGTCAAGCTTCCCCGAGGTGCATCGGGTGCCGATGATCTCCGGGCAGAACGCCAAGTACATCGTGGCCTCGCTGCTGGCGTATCAGAAGGGCGACCGCAAGCACCCGACCATGAAGGGCATTGCCGGTTCCCTGACCGAGCAGCAAATGGCCGACCTGGGGGCCTTCTACGAGCAGCACGGCAAGAGCAGCGTGGTGGCAGTGGCCCAGACGGCCAAGGCGCCGTCGGCAGAGGTCAAGGCGCTGCTGGACAAGGGTGCGTGCGCTTCCTGCCACGGGGCAGACTTCAACAAGCCCATTGACGGCGCCTACCCGAAGATTGCCGGCCAGCACGCCGACTATCTCTACGTCGCGTTGAAGTCCTACAAGATCGAGGGCAAGGCCACCCTGGGCCGAGCCAACGCCATCATGGCCGGCCAGGTCAAGGCCTTCAAGCCCAGCGAGCTCAAGGCCATGGCGCAGTACATCGGCTCCCTCCCGGGCGATCTCAAGACCGTTCCGCAGTCGAAGTTCCGCTGATTTCAGCGGCTGAGGGGCGCCAGTTCCGCAGCGTCAGGGCGTTGGTGATGACGCTGACGCTGGACAGGGCCATGGCCGCACCGGCCACCATGGGGCTGAGCAGCCCCAGTGCCGCCAGCGGGATGCCCACCACGTTGTAGGCGAACGCCCACGAAAGGTTGTGGCGCAGCTTGCGCCGGATGGCCCAGGAAAGCTCCCACGCGTCCACCACGGCGGCCGGATCGCCTCGCAGCAGGGTGAGGCCTGCGGTCTCGACGGCGACATCGGTGCCGGCACCCTCTGCGGCCATGGCCAGGCCCACATCCGCGGCGGCCAGTGCCGGGGCGTCGTTGATTCCATCGCCCACCATGGCCACGCCCTCGCCCACAGGCAGGCCGCCTTTCAATTCGCCCACCACCCGGGCCTTCTCGCCCGGCAGCACTTCGGCGCGCACCTCGTCGATGCCCAGTGTGCGTGCCATCGACTCCGCAGCACCCTGGTTGTCCCCGCTGACCATGACCACCCGCAGCCCCCGGGCCCGCAGCCGGGAGATGGCCTGCGCCGCGCCCAGCTTGGCCTGGTCGCCAAAGGTCAGCAGTCCCAGCACCTGGGCCTGGTCGTGGCCTGTGTCGGCGCTTCCGGGCGTGAACAGCCAGGACACGGTCTGGCCCGAGGCGGCGGCTTGCGCCGCCTGTGGCTGCAGCGGTCCTGGCGCGAGGCCGCTTTCACTCAGCCAGCGTGTGCTGCCCAGCCGCAACAGGCGGCCTTGCACCCAGGCCTCGACGCCGCGCCCGGCCACCACCTGAAGACCGCTGACGGCTGGAGGGGTTTCGACGTCTTGGCCTGGCGTGTCCTGCACGTCCTGGCCGACTGTCGGCGCCTGTGTTGTGGCCTGCGCCGACGCATGGGCGGCTGCAGCCTCCAGCACCGCCCGTGCCAGGGGATGGTCGTTGCCAGCCTGCAGTGCAGCGGCCCAGCGCAGCAGCCGGGCGTCGTCTCCGGCCAGGCCCGACACCGAGGTGCAGGCGGTCAGCCGAGGACGTCCCTGGGTCAGGGTGCCGGTCTTGTCAAAGGCGATGACGCGCACCGTGCGCAGCGTCTCCAGCGCCTGGGCATCGCGCACCAGGATGCCGTGGCGAGCGGCCATGCCCGTGCCCACCATCAGCGTGGCCGGCGTGGCCAGGCCCAGCGCGCAGGGGCAGGCGATCACCAGCACCGACACGGCGTTCAGGATGGCAGCCACGGCATCGCCGCGCAGCAGCCACCAGGCCAGGCCCGTGACCAACGCGATCACGATCACCGCGGGCACGAACACCGCACTGACCTTGTCCACCAGTTGCTGGATGGGGGCCTTGTGGGCCTGTGCCGATTCGACCAGGCGCACGATGCGGGCCAGTTGCGTCTCGGCCCCGACGGCGGTGGTGCGCACCACGACCAGGCCCTCGAGGTTGAGCGCGCCGCCCGTGACCTGTTGCCCGACCTCGCGCGCCACGGGCAGGCTCTCGCCCGTGAGCAGCGATTCGTCCAGGTGCGTGCGGCCTTCGATGATCTGTCCATCGGTGGGCAGCCGTTCACCGGGGCGCACCACCACCTCGGAGCCCACGCGCAGTGCGGACAGCGGCACCTCGATCTCGACCTTGTCGCGGCGGATCCGTGCGGTTTCGGGCCGAAGGCGTCGCAGGGCCTCCAGCGCGGCCAGCGTCTGGCGCTTGGCGCGGGCCTCCATCCATTTGCCCAGCATCACCAGTGTGATGACCATGGCGGCGCTCTCGAAGTACAGGTGCGGCACGTGCGCCGCCTGAGCCTGCCACCACAGCGCCAGGCTCAGGCCGAAGGCCGCGGTGGTGCCGATGGCCACCAGCAGGTCCATGTTGCCGGCCCGGGCCTTCAGGGCCGCCCAGCCGGCGCGGTAGAAGCGCGCGCCCAGCCAGAACTGCACCGGTGCCGCCAGCAGGGCCTGCACCCAGGCCGGCCACATCCAGTGCTGGCCCAGCAGGTCGCCCACCATGGGCACCATGAGGGGCAGAGACAGGCCCGCTGCCAGAGCCACTTTCCAGCCTTCGTCGTGGACGCGCCGGACGGGCGCCTTGAGCACGTCCGCGTCAGGCTCCACCAGGCTGGCCTCGTAGCCGGCGCGCTGGACGGCCGCCAGCAGCAGCTGCGGATCGGTAGTGGGTTCGGCCCGGACCTGCGCCTGCTCGGTGGCGAGGTTGACGCTGGCTTCCTGTACACCTGGCACCCGACCCAGTGCCTTCTCCACGCGTGACACGCACGAGGCGCAGGTCATGCCATCGATATTCAGGGTATGGTCAGCCACGCATGTACTCTAAGCCGGCATGCGGGGGCTCACGCCCTCCGAGCCTTGACAAGGAACAAGCCATGACCATCGAGTTCGTTCTGCCGGACATGACCTGCGGACATTGCGTCAGGACCGTGACCGCCACCGTCCAGCAACTGGACCCCACAGCGCAGCTGCAGATCGACCTGCCGACACACAAGGTGGTGATCGAATCGACGCAAACCGCCCAGGCGCTGGCCGCTGCTCTGGCGCAAGAGGGCTATCCCCCGGCTTGAACGGCCCACACCACCGTTGCGCTGATGGCACCGGTGCGACGCCTTCTGCCGCACCTGGGCAGGCGGTTCACGGCCGCGCGGTAGCGCGGCGTCGTACGGCCTCGATGTACGCGGGGCCGTCGGGGGGCAGACCGCTGCGCTGCGAGGCCCAGATCATCTCGCCCAGGCATTCCATCACCTGGTGGTGTGCCTCGTGCAGCGACCCCAGGCGGTTGGCCAGGAGTTGCACCGCCTGGCGGATGCCGCTGGGCTGGTCGATCGACACCTGCTCGGCGATGCTCAGGTGCATGCTCAGGTGCAGAAAGGGGTTGGTGCGTCCGTCCTCGACCGTGTAGACCGCGGCCAGAGCGGCGTCCAGATCGGCCAGATCGCCCGCGTACTCTGGGTGATCGGCGACCCAGGGTGCGGCCTGTGACTCCATCGCGTCCAGCGGCAGACCGGCGCCATGCTTGCGCCACACCTCGCAAAAGAAGCGTCTGACGTCGTGCTGAGAGGGCTGGAACACGCCAGAATTGTCTACGCCTTGTGCAGCGTGCTGCAAGGCGGTGGTTCGAATCGAGGAATGACCTGTTGACCGACGCCTGGTGGGGCCAGCTGCCCCTGCTGAACGACCCATGGTTCTATGCCGTGGCGGTGCCCGCGGTGCTTCTGGTGGGCTTGAGCAAGAGCGGCTTTGCCAGCGGCTTCGGCTCCCTGGCCACGCCGATGATGGCCCTGGTCATTCCCGTGCCCCAGGCCGCGGCCATCATGCTGCCGCTGTTGATGGTGATGGACGCTGCCACGT
>Ga0315906_10002627_pt1 | contig 24727 bp, 26 predicted proteins | sample LakEriMetagenome_4_FD_203526 | JGI IMG/M metagenome (GOLD analysis project Ga0315906, IMG submission 203526) | Freshwater fungal communities from buoy surface, Lake Erie, Ohio, United States - Buoy 2 MA122 | ecosystem: Environmental > Aquatic > Freshwater > Lake > Lake biofilm | place: USA...
GTGAAAGTCGGTATTACAGACATTGTTTAGTTACCTTTAAGGTAACTAACACACATAAGAATTTGGACTGTGTAATCATAGTTTAATTACATGTGTCCCATTCTTAAAAATTTGGCTGTAATTAAAATTATAACTGAAAACTAAATTTAGAAGCATTTCATAATATATGCAGTACGTAAAATGGTGTGGTATATTGTTGTGACCAGATCATAAAATAAAATGTTTTATTTACTTAATTAGTTATATATTTTTTTAAGTAAAATAATCGTAAGTTACTTTTTGTTTTTTATCAAAATTACATTTTTGTATTAATTTAAAAGCTTCTTCAATGTCATTTTCATTAATAATAAATTTATTTTTACAATCAAGACCAAATACTCTCATTGAATGACAAATTTTTATCTTTGATAATAAATTTTCAATAGAACCACCAGAATCAGATAAATGTTCTTTATTTTTATTAAAAATATTAGATACATCAGACTTTTGTAAATTAATTGTCCATTTAATATCTTTTACCATTTTTAAAAAAATATCAACTAAATCAGTAACTTCGTAATCTTCAATATTATGAATCCATTGAAATCTTCTTTTTAGACCAGGGTTTACAGAAAAAAAGCATTTTTCAATTTCATCTTTATAACCAGCACCGATAAAACAAAAGTCATTTTTATGTTCAGAAAGAAACAAGTTAATAGTATCAATTGCTTCTTTAGAGAAACTATCTTTATCCTTTTGTCCAGGACCAAGAGAATATAATTCATCAAAGAAAAGTACACCTCCCAAACAAGAATTAAGAACTTTTTTAGTTTTAACAGCAGTAGAACCAAGAAATTCTCCAACTACATCTTCGCGAGAAACAATTCTAAATTTATTACCAGAAAGAATTCCCAAATTTTGATAAATTTTAGATATAATCTTGGATAAAGTAGTTTTTCCACATCCTGGTTTTCCAGTAATAATAGTATGTAAATAATCACCATCTACATTTCTTTCATGTAAACCTTGCAAATAATATAAAATTTGGTAAAATATAGTCTCTTTAACAGATTTCATACCAACCATTTTTTGTAATTCTTTAATATGTGGTGTAATATTCCACACCATTTCCATATTAATATTTTTGTAATATTTTTTTGTTTCAGAAATTTTTATTAAGTCATCCAACGATTTAATTACTGGAAGTTCTTCATATTTAATTTTTTTTTTTATTTGTTGAGGAGGTTGAGGAGGAGGACTTATTAGAATATTTTTTTTCTTTTTTGGTGGACGAATAAATAATTCTTCATCTTCAGTATCAGAAAAAAATATTGTTCTTTTAGTCATAAAATACTTATTAATATATAATTGAATTTATTTAAATAATATATTAAGAAAAATATATAATTGAATTTATTTAAATAATATATTAAGAAAAATATATTAAGAAAATAATAAAATATATATAAAAAATAAACAAAGATAATTATGAGTAGTATTGACAGTAACGAAATTGAAGGTGGTGGTGAATATGACGATGAAGATGGAGATGAAGAACCAGAACAAAATTATGAAAACAATATGGAAGAAGAATATTATATAGAAAATAATACGAGTTACTATGAAGATGAAGATGAAGATGAAGACGATAATAATGATAATGAGACAGTAATTTATAGTGTTGTTGAAGAGGAGTATGAAAATAACAATAATAATTATGAAAGTATAAGTAATATTGTTTCTGAATTAATGATGATTAATTCAAATAATTTAGATTCAGAAATATTATTAAGAAGAAATTTAAGTTTTCCTAGATCAAATTCACCAATTACATCATCATCATCATATTCAACTTTTATAAATAGTAATAATATATCAAATTCAGTATCATATAATTCATTGACTAATTTTTTTAACGATTTAATAAATGAATATAACAATGAATTTAACTTTAACGAGTTTTATAATTCAATAAATTATTCAGATATTTCTGATGTATTATATAATATGATGGAAGATTCAAGTTTAGATGTAATATTAAATCATAGCTTTAATAATCAACCTTCTTTGGAAAGAACAAATACTGATATTAATGTAGAATGTAAACTTTACAAAGATGTAATTAAAGAAAATAAACAATTATCATGTTGTATATGTTTAGATGATTTTGATGAAGATAGTAATGTAAGTGAATTAGAAGATTGCAAACATATTTTACATTTCAATTGTATTAAAGAATGGGGAAAGTATAAAACATCATGTCCAGTTTGCAGAGATAATATTTGTGAAAAATAATTTTTTATTTAGTGAATGAAATAAAAAATATATGTATAAACTTTTTAAATTTATAATAACTTTTGCAAATTGTATTTTAATTAGTAATTCACAGTCAACTTGTTTTACAAATAAAGATATAATTAATAATGGTTATGTAACATATGAAACAAATGTTTATGACATTAAAAATTATAAACACCCTTTTAAAATAGATTTAAGTAATAATTTTGGAAAACCTTTAGAAATAAATTTTAACAAAAAAGAATATAGTTTTCATAAGACTTCTAAGTCAGTAAAAAGTATACTAAGTACTCTATATATTGGAAAATCATGTAATAAAAATTTAGAATATAAAGATGAAAAAGAGGATTATACAAATCACATAGTTTTCGGAACATCATACTCATTTTTTTTATTAGTTTTAGTTAGTTCACTATTAATAAATAAATTTTGTATAAAATCAAACCACAATATATTATTGTATATTTATTATTTGGGATATACTAACATGTATTCATTAATATTTTATATATTTTACTTTATTTTCTGGGTTGGACTTCTAGTATACAGTTTATTGGACAAAGATGATATTTTAGTAAGATTAGGATTATGGAATTCAGTTAATTTATCTATTACTTTATTTCCAGCATTGAGGAATTTTTGTACGCAACATTTTATAAATAAACATAAAGTGATAGCAATATTTTGTTTTATATCTATGATCGTAAAATTTGTATTTGTTATTGTAAAAAATAGTCTACAAAATCTTTACAATAATGAAAGCAATATTTTAGCATCAACATCATTAATAAGTATGATATTAATAATATTTTTTTCATTACCCTTTATAAGAGAATATAACTTTGAACTTTTTTTGTATACACACAGAATATTAAGTATACTTATTATTTTATTTGCTATTTTACATAAAATAGAAACATTATATTATGTTATACCATCTTTTATTTTATATATTATTGATATTTTATTAAGAATAATAAATACATATAAAGTCTTATATTGTAAATTCAAAAATGTTGGAACAAATAATGAAAATACTTCATCTATTCTTATAACTTTAGAAACTAACAAAACATTAACAAAATATACAGGTTGTTATTTTTATTTATGTGTAAATAATATTTCTTTTTTACAATGGCATCCATTAAGTTTGATAGAACAAAAAAATAACCAATTATTATTCTGTGCTAAAGTTTTTGGTGGAAAAAATAGTTGGACTAATAAATTAAAAAAATTGGATAATTCTGTAATAAATAAAGAGATACTTTTATCTTCATATACATATATTCAAGGACCATACTGTCACTTAAACATAGATTATAATCAAAATAAATATAAATTTTTTATTTTTATTGCAGGAGGCATAGGAATAACACCTTTTTTTTCTATATTAAAAGATATTGATAGAATTCATAATAAACTAGATAAACTTATTTCTATTATATTAATTTGGATAATTCCTCATCAATCTTTGTTTTATGAATTGTATGATTTTTTAATAAAAACTAATAGTAAAATAAAAATAATAGTTTATGTAACTAAATCTACCGTAGATTATGAATCAGGTGATGTACAAGTTATTTGCAATAAACCTTTAATAGAAATTCATTATTTAAGACCATATATTAATAGCGTAATGTGTGAATTTTACAATACTTTTAATACAGAAAGTAAATATATATGCGTTGCATGTTGTGGATCTAAAAGTATTATAAAAGATACTTTAGAAACTTCATATCAACTAGGAATTAGTAATTTCTTTGATGAAACCTTTTCATAACTTAATATTTTTATTATAAAAAAAATAATAAAAATAAATGTATTTTAGCCGAGTTTATTGGAACTTTTATCTTAATTATTTATAAATTCAATTAGAGAAGTTAGTGATATTCAAAATGCAATATGTGTAGGTAAGGTATTAATTTAGACTAATTTTTTCAATTTTATTATGTAATTTGTTACATGTATCATTTCAATCCATCAAATACTGCAATTTAGATTGTTTTAGTAATACAAACCTTATTTGACATATAATAACTATTATCTTGATTATAACAAGGATATACTGTTGAACAAGGATTTTGAAAACACAATATACTTGATAAACTTTTATCCTTATAAACATTTGGGTTTTTATTATATTTTCTAGGCATCCATCCAGCATCTCTATTATCAACAGTTGCTTTATCTGATTTTACAACAGATTTAAACGATTTTCTGTAAGGAAATTCATCGTGATCACTATGTATGTTGTAATAAGAATAATTTGTATAATATGGACTAGTGCTATTTTTTCTTCTTATTTCATTTTCTAAATGTTCTTTATTATTATCTTCCATTTTATATTTAATTTATTTATTTTTTATTTTTTTTAAAAAAAATTGTATAATAAAATGAAAAAAGACGCTAAAGTATATTATAACGGAATACTACCAGAAAATTATGTTAAAAAACCGAATGATATTTGGGAAGTTCATGAATTTAAACAAATGGCTAACGACCTTTGCACTAACAAAGAATGGTCTGGTTGTGGAAGTGGAAATAATGTTAACGATTGTGCAAATGTATTAGGTGCTGTATATCCATACGGAACTAATAATAATAATGACGGAAAAAGAAGATCATCAAAAAGAAGATCATCAAAAAGAAGATCATCAAAAAGAAGATCATCAAAAAGAAGATCATCAAACCAAATATATTTATTTTTTATTACTTAAAGAAAACAGCAATATTTAATTTTTTTTATTTCTTGTTCAGTAACTGTTCCTACATTTTTCGTTGGTAAAAGTTGTTCTTTTAACGACTTGCATGTACTACTATCATAAGTAATTTTTTTATTTATAAAAATAGAGTTTGTTAAATCAATATTTTGAGTTTCTAACAATTTTTTTTCTTCATTAATTTTATTTAAATTAATCTGTTGTTCCAATAGTTGTTCGTAAATAACTTTATTTTCTTCACGAACTTTTCTTAGTTTATCACATGTTTCTTTTAATTTTTCATCAAGATTTAAATTTTCATCTGAAATTGAATTATTCTGATTAGTATACATTTCATTTTGTTCATTAATAATATTTATATTACTTTCTAACTTATAATTTATATTATATAAAAATTTTATTTCTGAACGTAGTTCTTCATTAGATATTTTTAAAAGATTATTTTTTTCATTTATGTCCTTAATTTGTTTTTCATTATTATTAATTGTTACATCGGCATCATACAAATGATCTTGCATTTTTTTTATTTTATTAATTAATTTTTGATGCTCTTCTTCTAACTTTTCTTTATATAACAAAGTAGCTTTAAACTCATTTTCCAAATTTTTATTTGTTAAACTTAATTGTTCAAAATATTCTACTTCGTTTTTAAAAATGTTCACAACTTCATATAAAATTAGTTTCTGTTCACCGATTTGACCTTCTTCAATATTAATACTTTCAATTTTTTTTCTAAGTATTTTTATTTGATCATCCATATTATATATAATATATTTATTATATATATTATATAAATTATATAAATTTATTTTATTTATATTACTGTTTTTAAATCTTCCACTTCTACTATATCATAATTAAATATAATATTATCAAACTTACTTGGATTTTTTAGTAATGGTATTTGACATTGATAAATAATATATTTTGATATGTTATTAGTATACATCGTTTCCATATCCATATCTACTACACAATCATCACCGATTAAATATATTATATTATATTTATCGTTCGTTAATAATATATACTTTTCATATTGTTGTTCATTAAAATCAGATAATGATAGTTTACATTCAAATATTGTATTATTAGATATATTAATAAAATCAAAAAAACAATTCTTGTATTTGAATTGTATACCTAATTTTTCGTTATATTTTTCTTTCAATATTTCTTCCCAAAATCTTTCTTGTTCATTAGATCTTTTTTTTGCTATTTGAAAAGATTTACCCCCTTTATACTCTAATCCTCCTTCTTCTTTTATTATCTTTATTATTTCATTTATACTTGGTAATTCATATGCAATAATAAATTCTTTCAAATTTTCTCTAGTTATTTTATCTTCATCTTCTTCACACTCTTTTTCAAATAATTGCAACCATTTATGAGGTGCCTTTATATCATAAATATTATCATCATCATTTGCAATTCTAACTTTTATTTTTGTTTTTATATCTTTCATACTTTTTAAGTAATATAAATAACACTTTTTTTCTACTGTGCTTAAATCTACTTTTATATCTTCTAATGATTTCATATTAAAGTATTTGAATTTATGTATAAAATCACCTTCTTTTTCTTCATTATTATAAAAAAAAAATGTAGTTGGATCATAACTTTTTACATTGTTATAAAGATACTCATATTTTTCAGAAAACCAATTCTGTTCAAGTAACCATTTACAATATTTTCTATCTCTCAAAACTTCTTTTAATTCTTTACCATTATGAATTCCGAAAGTAAATAAATTTAAATTTAATTCTTTTTCGTCTTCTTCTATCATGATTTACAAAAAAAAAAATTATCTTTAGATAGAATATTACCAGTTAACAATAAAATTACTAACATTTTTTATTGATGTTTTACTTAATTTTCTAAGTTGATTTGTTGATGTTAAATATGTTATATTATCTAGACAATTATTATCTAATCTTAGATTATCTATCAAATTATTAAGATTACCAAATTTATCTAAAATTGCTTTAGCTGTTACATTACTAATTGTTGGAATTTGACATAGAACTATTTCTCCAAAGTTTGAAACATTAATATTTTCATTTTTCTTTTTTTTTATTAATGAAGAATAACTTACTTCATTTTTTGTATCATCATTACTTTCAGTATTCAAGCTATTTCTATAAAAAGGTACTTTTTTTTTTTCTTTATTTATCTTTGTTATAGCATTACAAATTATATATGCTGTTTCATTTAAACTATTACTCTTCATGACTGAAAATCCTTTATAAAAAGATAAACTGAACATACATGAATATATTGTATTTTTATCTGATGACTCAATAATTACTCCTTCAATTATATAAATTATATTATGATTAAATAACTCACATCCATTCAGTCTATAACTTTGCTCTTCATATCTTTTATCCTTTATGCTTGCTATCAAATCAGACAATGTTTTTCTTTCAAAGATAATTATTTCTTTATTATCATCATCTTTTATACAAATATCACCCAATAACAAATTTTCTTTCTTTAAAACAATGTCTGAAAATTTATCGTAGTTTTGTATAATATTTTCACATTCATTTATCAAACTTGATTCTCTATAATCAATTATGAGTTTCATCAAATATTTATATTTTATTTTATTCTTTTAACTAAATAAATAATTAACTATGACTATTAAGACTTCCGAACCTAAAAAAATAAAAAAAAAATGTCCTCATCAAAAAATTAAATATCAATGTAAATCATGCCTTGGATCGCAAATATGTAAACACATTAAAAGAAAATCATTGTGTAAAACTTGCGGAGGTTCTTCTTTATGTAAATCAAAATGGTGTGAAATAAAAGGTATACCTAAATACAACGGGTACTGTTTAACTTGCTGTATTCAACTATTTCCTAATATTAAAGTTCATAGAAATTATAAAACTAAAGAAAGATTTGTTGTTGATAAAATTAAAGAACAATTTTCTGGATTATCATGGATTGAAGATAAAAAAATTGAAGATGGATGTTCATATAGAAGACCAGATTTACTATTAGATCTTGGTACACATATTTTAATAATAGAAATTGATGAAAATAAACATTCTGTATACAATTGCTTATGTGAAAATAAAAGAATTATGGAAATTTCTAAGGATGTTGGTCATAGACCTATTATATTTATTCGTTTTAATCCTGATAACTATGTGAATATTAATGGTGAAAAAATAAAGTCTTGTTGGAAAATGAATAAAATCGGTGTCATGGTAATTGTAAACAATAAAGAAATGGAACATAGAATTAAATGTTTGTTTGATCAAATTAAATACTGGATTGATAATTATTCTGATAAAACAATTGAAATTATAGAACTTTTTTATTAATAAATATTTTTATTAACCATTTTCAGAAGTATATAATAGAGCTCTAAATGATATTTTTTTTTTAGTAAAAAAAATATTATTATTTATATATAAATAAATATGGAAGGAATACTAAAACCTAATAAAGTAGGTTTTAAAAGCGAAACTACTCTTTGTCCTAAACATAGTATAGTCGATAATTGTTGTTTGTGTGCAGGAGGGTATGGTTGTACTACGCATTCAAAAGAAGGATATTGTGAAAACAAAAAATATACAGGAACAAATAATAGAAGAGATGTATGTAATCATTGTATGCTTAACAGATGTAAAATAAATAAAATAAATAAAATAAGCAAACAAATAGAAAACTGTGATATGGAAATAAATATGGAAGGAATACTAGAACCTAATAAAGTAGGTCGTAAAGAACCTACTCTTTGTCCTAAACATAATGAAGTCGATGATTGTTGTTTGTGTGCAGGAGGGTATGGTTGTACTACGCATTCAAAAGAAGGATATTGTGAAAACAAAAAATATACAGGAAAAAATAATGGAAGAGATGTATGTAATCATTGTATGGCTAAAAGAAGGACAAGAAGTAAAATAAATGAAATAAGCGAACAAATAGAAACCTGTGCTATGGCGATTTTGGACGTTAAAGAACCACCTTCAAAAAAAGCTAAAACAGATGGTAAAAAAAAAGTAAAATCAAGAAGAAGTAAATCAAGAAGAAGTAAATCAAGAAGAAGTAAATCAAGAAGAAGTAAATCAAGAAGAAGTAAATCAAGAAGAAGTAAATCAAGAAGAAGTAAATCAAGAAGAAAAAGTAAAAAGTAGTTTATTTATGTTTCATACCAGGTTCATGATTTCCGTCAATATAAATGTTAAGACTTTAACAACCGCCACAATAATTTTCTCCTACTTCAAGTTGTGTGTAGCCTTGGTTCTTGTCAAAATAATCATCAACATCTTGTTGAGTCGCTTTAATTAAATCCTTTGGATGATAGTGATTCCAACAGGAATAACAAGTAGGAAACTTTAATTTGAGTTGTTTAATTTTTTGTTGAAGACTATTGAATTCTTCTTCATTTTCTTTGATACGTAATAATTTTTTGTTTTTCATTTTCGAGTTGTTTTATTTCAGCATCAATTGCATCAAAATTTACATTAGCCATTTTATTATAATATAGAAAAGATTTATATTATTTAAATATAAATATATGTTATATTATATATAATATTATAATGGATCCTGAAAATGATGAAGGTAACAATGAATATAAATTAAAACTTTTAAATTTAACAGAGATAAGACTAAAAGAGCTAACAACTCAAATGAGATATAGATGTTCAGAAGAAGGTAACGGAGAATGTATATATACAATAGGAGTAAAAGACGATGGTGAAATGTCTGGAATTAGTGATGAAGAATTAAAAGAAACTATGCTAAATTTAAATAAAGTTGCAAAGAATAATAATTATGTAATATCAACTATAAATAAGACAAAAGTAACTAAAAATAAAAATATTTATGAATTCTTAATTAGAGAGAAAAACAATGATAAATATATTGACATTAAAATTTGCGTAGCAGGAAACGTGGATTCTGGTAAATCATCATTAGTTGGTATTTTAACAAATGATATAAAAGATGATGGAAGAGGACTAGCAAGAAGCTCAATATTTAATTTTATTCATGAATTAAAAACAGGAAGAACATCATCAATATCCCATAATATTCTTGGTTTTGATTATAATGGAAACGCTGTAAATAATTCATCAATGAAGTTATCATGGACTGAAATAGTAAATAGAAGCTCCAAAATAATTTCTTTTTTTGATTTATGCGGTCATGAAAAGTATCTAAAAACAACGATATTAGGATTGTCATCAAGTTTACCAGATATTTGTTTTATTTTAGTTAGTTCTAATGCAGGTATAACTAATATGACAAAAGAACATATAATGCTATGTATAAGTTTAAAAATTCCTTTTATTATAATAATATCAAAAATAGATATTTGTAAAGAAAGACAAAATGTTTTAGAAAAAACTATTACAGAAGTAAATAAAATATTAAAGCATCCTATTCTAAGAAGAATTCCATTGACTGTAAAAAATGCTGATGATATTTTATTAAGCGTGAAAAATATTCATACATTAAGCATGACTCCAATATTTCATATTTCATCTGTTACTGGTGAAGGTATAAATAATTTAAAAACCTTTCTAAATTTAGTTAGTAAAAAAAAAGTTAACTATAATGTATGTGATGATAATATTGAATTTCATGTTGATCAGATATTTAGTGTAAATGGATTCGGAAATGTGTTAGGAGGACATTTATTATCAGGAAAGATAAAAGTTGGTGATAAATTATTTATTGGACCTTTTACAAACAATAATTATGAACAAATACATATTAAATCAATATATTGTAAAAAAACACCTTTACAAAGTGTTTCTTACGGATCATATGTTTGCTTAGGAATAAAAAAAATAGACATAGTTAATAAAATAAAAAAAGGGAATGTTGTTGTATCAGAGAACAATAAATTAACTGTAAGAAAATTTACTGCTAAGGTTACTGTACTAAAGTCAAGTACAACTTCAATAAAAGAAGGGTATGAACCAATTTTTAATGGTAACTCAATAAGAACAGCGGTAAAAATATTAAGAATATATGATAAAATTAACTCACGTGGTATTATTAATAATGATGATAATATATTAAGAAGTTGTGACATTGCAACAGTTGACTTTGTATTTTTGTATAAACCTCAATTTATAAAAAAAGGTCTTAATTTTGTTATCTCTGAAGGAAAGTGTAAAATATCTGGTGAAGTTCTATTTACTGAATAGAAAATAAATATAATATAAAGAAAAATATTAGATAAATAAATGAATTTTTCTGAATTCTTGAAAAATAATTTCAAAAGAAGATTTGTTATTAATCTTGAAAAACGTAAAGATAGATATATTGAATTTTTGAATCGTATACCATTTGATGCTGACGTATGTGAAAGATTCTTAGCAGTAGATGGTAAATACTTAAAACATCGTATTAAAGATAATCCATATATTATGGGGTGTCATATGAGTCATAAAAATATATTAAGAAAAGTCATTGAAGACCAAACAGTTAGTGATAACGATTTAATACTTATATTTGAAGATGATGTTTTTTTTAATAATAGTTTCAAAAATGATTTGATAAACATAGTACCAATAGTTAAAAAAATTGATCCAAATTTTATTTTATATATTGGAGGTAGGTTCACTGAAAATTTTAAACCTTCATCTTTAAACGAATGGGAATATGTTGATTTCAAATTATATAATAAAAAAGGTAATCATACTACAATAAAATCATTAGATCACGACAGAACCACACATGCTATTATATTAACCAAATTTGCATGTAAAGAAATAATTAATAAAACAAAAGATGTTAGTTCATCAATCGCAATTGATTTTTTATATCAAAATATTAGAAATTATGTACCTAATATAAAAATTTATGACGTATTTTCTCATTTATGTTATTCTCCTATGAATTACAAATCTGATATACAGACAAAAATGTAGAAAAATATAATTACAACTAAGTTTTAATGTAATCTAAAAAAAAGTTAATTTTATAAAAATGCAAAAGTATATCCTTTTTTATAGTAAGTATTCAAAACATTGTTTAGCTTTTATAGATAAATTAAAATCAAATAAAATTAATTTACCAATTGATACATTATGTGTTGATAATGAAATAATTCGTAATAAAATTATTAGTTCCAAGAATATAAAAATTGAAACTGTTCCATGTCTTTTAATTATTCAAAATTCAAGTGTTAGCAAATATGAAGGTAACGATTTAGTTTTGTGGATAGATGATATTATTGAAAAAAAAGAAGCTAGTGAAAAAAATAAACAAAAATTAGTATTTAATGAAGAACCTCAACAATTTCATCCAAAACATTATGTGCCTCCTATTAAACATTTAGATAATAAACAACAAATCAACAATGAAAATACGAATGATTTAATAGTTCAATCTGAAGAAAATAAAAATAGTACTACTAATTTTACATCAATAGACGAAATAAATTCAGAGGAAGAAGATGAGAATTTTAATATTATTGATAATGGTGATGACACACAAGAAAATATAAGTACTAATTTAGTTAATGTAAGTAACGATAATTCAACTAATTTAGGAAACTCTAACTCAAATAATGCTCTAAATAAAAAAAGAAACGGATTAATGGCTATGGCATTGCAAATGCAAAAATCAAGAGAATCCGAAGACGGTGGTATTCAAAAAAATCCTTATAAATCTTTTTAGTATAATATTTTAATTATAAATAATTAAAATTAAAATCTAATTGCTCTCCAAGATACATTTATAGTTTCATTTGGTCCGACTGTTATAAAATAATATTAAACTAATTTTTATTATTATTATTAATTATTTTTTTATTTTTTATTAAAATAAATAATAAATATGAAAAAAAAATCACATACAATACCAAATGGTTATGAAATAAATCCTAAAACTGGTAAACTAAGAAAATCTTGTTTAGCAAATCAAATTAGAAATGAAAAAACCGGAAGATGTAGGTTAAAATCAAATACCAAATCACCTAAAAAATCGCCCAAGAAAAAATCACCTATAATACCAAATGGTTATGAAATAAATCCTGCAAATGGTAAACCAAGAAAATCTTGTTTACCAAATCAGGTTAGAAATGAAAAAACCGGAAGATGTAGGTTAAAATCAAATACCAAATCACCTAAAAAATCACCTAACAAATCAGATAATAAGAAAGTACCTAATAAATCAACAAAAAAATCAACAAATAATTCAGGAAAATTTAGATTCAGAGTTAAAGATAAAGTTATATATAAAAATAAAGTAGGTACAATTATGTCGCGTTTTTTACGTAATGTAGTACGTAATGTAGAAATGAAATATTATGAAGTAAAATTTGATAATAGCAGTAGAAAATTAGATATTAATGAAAATAAACTAACACCATTTAGAAATAATTCTCCTACTCCAAAAAAGAATTCTCCTACTCCAAAAAAGAAATCTCCTATATTAAGTTCTCCTACTCCAAAAAAGAAATCTCCTATATTAAGTTCTCCTACTCCAAAAAAGAAATCTCCTATATTAAGTTCTCCTAGATCATCTCCTATATTATATTATACTCCCAAAATGAAATCTCCTATCATAAAACCAAAGAGTAATACAAAAATATTGAATGATAACGTTATAAATTTCTTCTCTAAAAAAAAAGATTACAGAAGTTTGAGTAACTTTTGGACTTGTGATGTTGTGATCCATTATTATGATCAGGTTTTTGTATATGAAAGTGGTGAACATTGTTTTCATGGCGAAAAATATAGACGTATTGGAAACCTATGCACAGATAAAGATAGGAAGCAAAAATTATTGGAACATGCTTCCAAATTTATAAAACCATCTCATAAAACAGCTGAAGATGCAAAAAAAATGGGAGGAAAAAGAGTTTTTTTATTGACTAATGATGAACTAAAATTATGGAGTTCTATAAGCATTGACGTTCAAAAAGAAATTTGTAATTGGAAATTTAATAATTATGAAGAAGTTAGAACTGATTTAAAAAAAAGCGGAACTAAAATTTTAGTTCATCCTGCTTTAAGATCTAGTGAAGATAAAATAAAGAATATGTTATGGGAGGGTAAAGCTGTAGTTAAAAATGGAAAAATTGAAATATTAGGAGCAAATTTACTTGGGAAAATATGGATGGAATTACGTTGTTTAGACTAAAAAAATTTGGTTGATTAATTACAGGTAATTATCATCACGGTGAACAAAATCTATATCAAAGTTAAATTTTAAAATTAGATAATTTTAAAATTAGATAATTTTATAGCCGTTACGTTAGCACATATAAATATATTAAATGTATATCGTTTTAAAGGCCTTTTAACACATGTGTAACTACATGGGAGAATATAAAAGAATTATATAATTATAAAAATTATATAATCATAAAATGTCATTTTTTTTGTAATAGTCTTTTAAGTCAGTTAATAACTTTTTTTGTATTTCATAATCTGTAAATGAGTCATATAAATAAATTTCATTTGTATTATCTTTATTTTTATAAAATGACTCATAATTTGGATTAATATTAGGTAAATAATTATCAACACAATTATGTTTCCAATAAGTATAATTTAAACAAATTTCATCCCATGACATGAATGTAGATTTAAGACAATTAATATACCATTCTTTTATAAATGAAAGATTACTAAATTTAAATAGTATGCAACTTGACTTAACATAATGTTGAGTAATTTCAGTTGACATACCTATATTTTGCATATAATATTTTGGAATACTTTTTATATCTGATTCGTGTAAAGGTGACAGTGGAAACTCTTTAATATTTTCTGTTATAGAAAAAATATCATCACAATATTTTGTTATTATGTTACTAACATTAATAAATAATCCACTATAAATATTATTTTTTTTTATTGCATCAATAATAACGTATGGTTTATAAGTTGAAGGTAAAAATAGTTTATTATTTAAATGTTTAGTAATTACTCTTTCATTGTTTTTAAAATATGTAAGTCTACTGTCGTTATCATCAATTGATATAAAATAAACTATTAATTTATAGATTGAAAAAGTTTTAATTGAATCAAAGAGTATTCTTAACTGTTTTATTTGATTAACACTAAAAACTATTGTAATATAATAATACTTAACATCATTATTTTGCATTATTTTACATTTACAAATTATTATTTAAATTATTTTTTTCGTGTAAAGAATCTATTTTTCTAAAATTATAATTTTTATAAAAAAAATTATAATTCATAATCAATCGTAGAATATAAAGTATGAACATGTAGTTCATTTTCTCTTCCAATTCTGTTTGCTCTTCCTATAATTTGATTTTTAATACTATCAGACATTTCATGGCATAATATAATATCGGTAGCTTCAGTTAAATTAATTCCAGCACATGATTCATTAGAATTAAGAAATATAACAGGAATTTTTCCATTTTTAAAAAGATCAATTTTCTTTTCTTTATTCTTATAAGTACCTTTAAGTTGAATAAACTCAATATTATTTTCAGACAAAATAGAACAAATAGGATGAAAAGTATTATCGTAAGAAGAATAAACTAAAAATTTTCCATCTTTTTTTTTTTTAATTATCTCAACTATCCATTCACACCTTGTTTTTTTTAAGTTTTTATTTTTGTTATCTTCACAAATGTCTTCATTTTTAAAACTATCATCAATATAAATTAGATTGTTTGGCTCAATTTCAATTCTGCAAAGAGGGCATGTGTTATTTTTTTGAAACCAGTTTAATAGACATTCACCGCAAAATATATTTTGACAACCAGGTTCCATAATAGGAGATGTAAAGTTATTCAAGCAAATACTACAGTTGTTAGTGCTTAAAATGAATTGGAATTTACTTTCAATTTCATTTATTTGACTCTCAACCCTTTTTTTCCTATCATTCCATTCTAATATATGAAAATCATCACCTCTTGATAAATATATTCTAATTTTTGCATTAATCTCTTCTAATTCTTCAAGTTTTTTCTGTTTAATTAAATCTACAATATTTGAAGTTTTTTCACCTCCTAATGCAGAAATCGCTCCTTCAATATTTCCTCCTTCAATCATAGATTTAACATATGGTGTAACAAATGAATGTACTGCACTATAAATTGGTTGATAACATTCATAAGAAAAGTAATGAGTCTTTGGCATATTAAATGATTTCTTTACAAATTCTGGATCATTTTGTATTGTTATATCTTTCACAAACTCATCCCAATCATACATATTGCCAAATAAGTCTTTCATAAAACTACCTTTACAGTTTCTATGTTGTACATGTATCACATGAGGTGTTGCAGTAATAAACCAATAAAATCCAGCATAAACTTCTTTCATACTAGAAATACGTAAATGTCCTGGTTCATCAAATATAAATCTTTTCCATGCACAATTTGAATATAATGATATTAATTTATTGTAAAAAGATGGTGAAACTAAAATTACATCATAATTTTCTGCTCTTATGTTTTCTAGATCTTTTTTGCTTACAACCGACATATATTTTAAATTTGTCTTATTAAGTTCTTGTTGCCATTGAAATAATATATTTTGAGACATTAATACTAATGTAGTTGGTAATCTATTTAATCTTATGTGACTTATTGTTTTTATACGTCCTTTTGACTCTGATGAAATTATTTCTACCGTATAAGGTATATCTAATTCCCAAGACATTTTATCTCTTATAATTAATCCTATCATTGATAAAGTTTTACCGTAACCTGTTAAATCTCCATTGATACCTAATTTTGTTTCTTTTATACAAGACTCTTTTTCTATAATATTATTTAATTCTAATTTTTCCATTTTACCTATGCTTAAACGTTGATGTTCAAATAATTTTACTTTCATATTTACTGGTTGAGGAACCATAATGTGCTCGTTTTTACTTTCATCCAGCATTTTTATTATATATTAAATATAATATACTTTAAATAAATTACATTTTTTTGATTTTCTTTTGGATTTTCTTTTGGGATTCAATAGATAATCATTTGTAAGTGCTAAACTTACTTGATCAATTATTTTACTATGTCTTTGTCTTTTTCTTTTCTTTGGAAAACTACTATCACTTTTTACATTAATATATGAAATTATATACCAACATAAATATACTACGTTATTAACACAATCTATTGCTAAATAAAATAAATTAAATACTTTTTCATTAGAATATGAATGATATTCTTTATTAAGAAAATAAATTTTCTATTAAATAATTAAATGATGACAAATAAAAATATTATTATAGGTTTTATTTAGTTTTATGTGTTTTATATTTATTTGTATGGCAATTGCTATAGTTTTACTTATTGTAAAAATTACAAATTTATCAGTCACTACAACAACCTGTACTACAACTACTCCATCTTCTAGTACTCCAAATACTACAAAAGAAATTAAAGATATTATAGATTCAAATAATACTATACAAGATATTTTTAAGATGAACTCTTTGTGTAACAAAAGTAATCAGTATTGTATTGATACAATATATGATGCTTGTACAAAAGATATTACAGGTAAAAGAAAAGATCAATGTATAAATATAGCAAAACACTGTAAACAATCAGCAAATATTTGTAGTCCTTCTGAAGAAGAAATAAAATCTTTAGATAATAGCCAAAAAGATAAATATAATACTGCTAACGATTTATATAGTAAAAGTGTACTTAAAATTATCACAGAAAATCAAGACAAAATGGATATGTTTGGAGCTTTATTTTAGTTTCACTTTGTACATTAACTATACAAATTAATTAAAAATCTACAATATCTTATTATATCTTAATTATAAAAGGACACTTACCACTTACTTGATAAATTTCTTTATTTCTTATATAATTTAATAGAGCTCTTATAATTGGTGTAATTAAAAAATAAAAAATGATTTAAAGATTTAGTTCCTAATATAAAAACAAACTATGAACTCAACACAACTAATTACAGCTAAGGGCTATGATACAAGTAGAATGCGTTTTGGTGAACCACTAACAGGAAGTATTCCGAATTCTCCTATTGCATTTAGTAGAATTCCTATATCTACTATTAATGAAGATGGAAGTGAAGGAGAGTTGGTAATACCAACTTCAGAAGTTTATTCTTTCGGAGTTAGTGAAAACAAAGACATTGAAACTGGAAAGGTTAATGGATTAGTTATGCCATTATGTCTTTATAATAGAAATGGTCCATCAGAAGATGAAAAAACTTTTGTTGATACTTTTAATAATATTGTTGAAAGATGTAAGGATTATCTTATTGATAATAAAGAAAAATTAGGTCAGTATGAACTTGAAAGGAATGATCTAAAGAAGTTTAATGTTCTATATTATAAGCGTGATAAGGGTAAGATTGTTGAAGGAACAGGACCAACTCTATATGCAAAGCTTATAGTTTCAAAAAAACGTGAAAAGACAATTACCGTATTTTTTGATAAAGATTCAGGTGAAGATATTGATGCCCTTGATTTGCTTGGAAAGCATTGCCACGCTATGGCAGCTATTAAGTTTGAATCTATTTTTATCGGAAATAAGATTTCTCTACAAGTAAAACTTTTAGAGTGTTCTGTAAAAAGATTGGAAATGGGTAGTAAAAGATTGCTTTCAAGAGTAAAAACTAATGAATATGATTCAAGGGTATTAGTTCATAACTCAACAAAAAATAATCCATTACCTATTGGATCATCAAATTATGATGATGATGACGCGGGAAGTTTAGGAGGAGATGATATAGATGTTGAAGAGTCTCCTTTAGAAGAGACAATTAAAACTGTACCTAAGAAGGTAGTAAAGAAAGTTGTGAAGAAAGTAGTAGGAAAGTAAGTTTAGTTTAGACAAGATAAGATAAAATATATTTTTTAATTATAAAACATTAATTAATGTTTTATAATTCAGCTAATTTATTAATAATAATTTTATTTATTATAAAAGTTATTTATTTTTACTACTGTCCATAAGCATCCCAAGGATTATCAATTATTTTCTTTTCGTCTTTTTCAGACGCCCAATAAATTACTTTCACACCATCTTTTATATTTTGACCCAGTTTCAATTTATACTCCTTGTCTTCACCATCTGGAATTCTAGATTCTACAATTACACTTTTAGGTATCACAGTTTCTCCCAAGAATGGAAGAAGTAAATATTTCTTAGAAAGAAGTTACAAAGAGCAAACGAGTAAAATAAAATAGAAAATTCTATTCTTTGGATATTGTAAATACTAAATATCAAACAATATAACAATATAACAATACAAAACTCAATGTCAAAATAAAATGAGTTTTATTGGACATAATCATCTTTATTATTAAAAAAAAATTAATTAAAAAAATATTTATTATAAAAATGCCACAATTAGAAATTTACAATGATAATTTAGTTAGTGTTGATGATAAAAACCTAACATCAATAAAAATACCAGATACTATAAATAGTATAGGAAAGGACGTTTTTTTTAGTTTTACTTATTTAACAACAGTAGATTTATCTAATGTAAAGAGTATAGGAGATTATTCTTTTTATAATTGTGTTTCTTTAAGAACAATAAATTTAGAGAAAGTAGAGAATATAGGAAAAAAAAGCTTTTTATGTATGTAATTCTTTAACAACAGTAAATTTAGGTAGAAATGTAAAGAGTTTAGGAGATTATTCTTTTTATAGATGTGAGTCTTTAAAAACAATAAATTTAGAGAAAGTAGAGAAAATAGGAGAAAGTGCTTTTGATACCTGTACTTCTTTAATACAAGTAGATTTAGGTAGTATAATAAATACTATAGAAAAAAGTACTTTTAGTAGTTGTAATTCTTTAACAAAAGTACATTTAGGTACTAGCGTGAAGAGTATAACAGAATATGCTTTTAGATATTGTAATGATTTAACGGAAATAAATTTAGACAATGTAGAGGTAATAAAAGATGGTTCTTTCTTTAGATGCACTAAATTAAATGCAAAAAATTTAAAGAATGTAAAGAGTATAGGAAACGAGGCTTTTTTTAAGTGCGAAGCTTTAGAAAAAGTAGATTTAGGTAATAATGTAAATAGTATAGGAAAAGAGGCTTTTTATGAATGTACTTCTTTAAAATTTGTTGGTTTAGGTAATAATGTAAATAGTATAGGTATAGGAAAAGATGCTTTTAATGGATGTACTTCTTTAAAAAGAGTAGATTTAATTGTAGATTTGTCAGGTAAGAAAATGAAAATAGAATTCAAAAATGAAAAAGAAAAGTTGAGAATCCTATATAGTGGTATTGATTTGGACTACTATAAAGATGAAAAAAATAGTGGTACGGAACCCGAGTATATATTAAAAAATGAAGAAAGAAAAAGAATAAAAGAAATAGTAAAAACAATATTCAATTTTGATTCTAAAGAAATAGATTTCGTTCCAATAAATCTTAATGCAATTTTTAATAGAGTATTTCCTCCTGGATTAGGTAAAGAAATAATGACATACGATGGAAAAAGAGTAAAAGGTAAAAGAAAGTCAGTAAGGAAAAGTAGAAGAAAGTCAGTAAGGAAAAGTAGAAGAAAGTCAGTAAGGAAAAGTAGAAGAAAGTCAGTAAGGAAAAGTAGAAGAAAGTCAGTAAAGTAATAGAAAACACAAAACTTCATTCATTACATAAGTTACATAAAGCTAATTCAATAAACGCTTCTCTGTTATGTCTCAGTTTATATATTCTTCCAAGCTTGGTTTCGTTTGACAAATAAACTTTGTAAATAATTCAAGTATTTTTTCTCCATCACATTCCATCTACGTTCCAATTCTTTCTTCATTATTTCTCTACTTGTTATTTCATAATAAAAATATGAAAAATATGAAAAATATATTAATTTATTTGTATATATAATAAAAATGAAAAACGCACTTCTTGTTTCTGTAAATATTGGTCTTTTATTATCATATTTATTTACATATTACTGTCATGATCAAATAAATATCTACAAAAATGAATTACCAGAACAACTACTTTCTAAATATGAAAATATTAAAAATGAACGAATGAATCATTTAATTATAGGTATTTTGATAGCATTATTTATTTGCTTTGTATTTTATTTTAAATCATCTCATGAGTTTTCAAGATTTCAAAAAATAAATATTATGATACTTATATTACTATTATTACCTATTGTTGTTTATAAAATATTACCTAAATCTGACTACATGCTAAAACATTCTCATCCAGAAAAAGATTATAAAGAATGGTTTGATATTTATTCGTGTATGAAAAATAAATCAATATATGGGTTTTTTTGTGGGTTCTCTGTATCAATTATTATATTAAGTTTATTTGATATAAATTAACTTTGTTGTAACTTTAGTAGTTTTAGCAATATTTTATAAAAAATGAATGGATGTCCTAATTGTTTATCTACGAAAATATTTAGAAAGCAAAGAATAAAAAAAGAAAGTAATTTATTTGATAATATAGGATCTTCAATGTGTTTATAATTTTTAGAAAAATAAAATCTGAATTATAAATATAAATATATAAATAATCATCTAAAAACTTATTTTTTTTTTTATAAATTATGAATATAGAGGAGTTTGAATATATTTCACAAAATTTTCTGAAAAATCCAATAGAAGACAATGCTTTACGTTTATTAATATTCCTAAGAAATTTAAATATGTTAAATATATCTAGTTTTTTAGGTGAATACTTTTCAAATATTTATCCACATTCTTTGGAAATTAATGATGAATATGCAATCACTTCTTATTATAAAAATGATCACTACAAAGCATATGATACTTTAGAAAAATCTCTCATGTTTAAAAATTTATCAGAAGACAAAGCATGGAAAATTTTATTTAACCAACATTTTTCAATAAATCATGTTGCTGATAGATATATATATTATAATTCCGAAAGAATACAATCAATAGTTGATAAACAAAAATCTCAAATACCTATGGTTACTTTTACTATTACAACTTGTAAAAGATTTGATTTGTTTGAAAAGACTATAAATTCAGTTATTAATTGTTTAGATATTGATAATATTGACATATGGTTTTGTGTTGATGATAATAGCTCAGATGAAGATAGAGAAAAAATGAAAAAATTATACCCATTTTTTACTTTCTATTTTAAGAAAAAAGAAGAAAAAGGTCATCCTCAAAGTATGAATATTATAAGAAATTTTGTAACAACTCCTTATATATTACATATGGAAGATGATTGGAAATTTATTGTGAAAAGAAACTTTATTAGAGATTCTTTTGAAGTTTTAAGTAGTGACAAAAAAATTGGTCAATGTTTGATCAATAAAAATTACTCTGAAATTGAGAGTGACATTGATGTTAAAGGTGGAATATTTAAAACTACTAACAGTGGAATAAGATATTATGTTCATGAATTTGTGCATTCAGATGAAGACAAACAAAAATGGGTTTCTAAGTATGGATTATCTGTTTCTAAAACATCTAATTACTGGCCTCACTTTTCTTTTAGACCTTCTTTATTAAGAACATCTATCATAAAAGAATTAGGTGAATTTAATGAAAAAATTTCTCATTTTGAAATGGATTATGCGTATAAATATGTAAGTAAAAATTACATTTCCGCTTTTTTTGAAGGAATATATTCTTTACATATTGGGAGACTAACTTCTGAAAGAAATGACGATAGTAAATTAAATGCATATAAACTTAACGACGAACTTCAATTTTACGGTAAAGAAAAACTATTTGATAATAATTATACTAATAAACTTGATTCTGAAAATAAACTTGATTCTGAAAATAAAAATAATATATCAGTAAAAACTTATGTTCTAAATTTAGATCGTAGAAATGATAGATGGGAAACTTTTAAAAAGAACTCTTCTCAAATTGAGTTTTTAAATTATGAAAGATTTTCTGCTGTTGATGGTAAACTAATTAAGTCTTCTTGTCAGTTACAACAAATTTTTGAAAATAACGATTATAGTATGAGACGTGGTATGGTTGGTTGTACATTATCTCACGTAAAAATGTACATTGAATTAATTTATTCATCTGTTTATGATGCTTTATTTATATTAGAAGACGATGTTGAATTTACTCCTAATTTTAAGGAAAAGTATTTTACTGTTATGAATCAACTTATCAATATAGATTGGGATATTGTTATGATTGGGCATCATGTTAGAGATTTTAACAAACAACAAGATGATCTTTCTACTACAATAAATCCATCTATTTCTAAAAGAGATGTTTATTGGTCTTTTACTAATAGCTTAGGTGGGACTACAGGTTATTTAATTTCAAAAAAAGGTGCTCAAAAATTACTTGACTTTATTAATATTAAAGGTGCACAGAATGGAATTGATACTTTGATACAGAAAAGTTCTAATGAATTAAATATCTATTATTGTTCTCCACATCTAGTTTTCAGTGAATGTTTTAGAGGAGATAATTCAATTGACACTGATATTCAGTATGATTATGATAGTTCTTTAGTTAAAACTGTTGATCAAAGATTAATTGATGAGCTTAATTACTATAAAATTATTAGACTTATAGATAACTTTGAAGAAGCTTTATTTTCTGTTTCTGGAACTGATAACTTTTATTTTAAGAATAATGGAAATGACACTAATATTGATAATATTATTTTAGAATGTAAAAAACATAATTCATATTACTATACTATTGAATATTCTATTATATTTGTTATTCCTAAAGTTAATTTCAATAGTGTAACAAGATATTTTCATAGATTCAAAAAAAATGATAAATATAACATTGATGACTGTCTGTAAAAAAAATGATTTTTTTTTATTTTTTATGTAACTACACAACAGAATATAAGAAAATGTGTTCTAAGATGACTATGATTGAATGCGGGTGTACTTTCATGATAGAGTCATGTTATGGTAAACTATACAAGACTGTATACGATAGAGAGTCACTTAATTTATTTTCTCCTTGTCGTGCATGTAATAAAGAAAATAAAAAACTAACAACTGAAGATTTGGAAAAAAAAGAAAAAAAATTGATTGATGAGTTATGGGAAAAATTAAAAAAAACTAAAAAGTGTGAATCAGATGGGTGCTGTGAAGCTGAAGATTGTTTGTATGATGATGAGGATTGGTTTGAAGCAGAAGGAAACCTCACAACAATATTTTATAGATAAATTATTTATGGTATATAATATTTTTAATTAGTAGTAAATATAAATTATTGGATTTTTATTAACAGGAAAAATTTCATACAATTTTACACCCTTGAAGATTAAAATTACTTAGTTCAAAAAGATAAATAAAAATGAGTTTAATTAAAGTTATTAAATTGTATTATAATAATGAAAAGGAAACAGCAAATAAAACAAACCACATTTTTAAAAAATCAAAAGTTAATAACTTCGTTTTTTGATAAAGAAGAAAAAAAAGATAAAATTTATGGATATAATTATGAAACACAATCATGGCATTGTTCTGAATGTGGAGAAGATATGGGTAGTAGTAATCCAAGACAATTATGCGGTAAAATAAATTGTAGAAATATTTATTAATATAAATAATATGTAATGTTTTAGTTATTTTTTTATTTAATAAATTAACAAGATTACCAGATAGTATAGGAAAATTATCAAGTGTAAAAAAATAAGTTAGTTATAATTTAATAATTTTAAACGTGATTTACGTTTAAAATTAATTTATTATATTTATATTAAGCACTACAGTTAATACAACCAATATCATCATCAACGTCAACATTTTTGTTTTCAATTTCTTTCTTCAATTTTTGTTCAATATTAATATCCAATCCGAAATTTTGACCATT
>Ga0315906_10002629_pt1 | contig 24722 bp, 26 predicted proteins | sample LakEriMetagenome_4_FD_203526 | JGI IMG/M metagenome (GOLD analysis project Ga0315906, IMG submission 203526) | Freshwater fungal communities from buoy surface, Lake Erie, Ohio, United States - Buoy 2 MA122 | ecosystem: Environmental > Aquatic > Freshwater > Lake > Lake biofilm | place: USA...
CGCAACCGGCAGGGCTTCGGCGGTGAATCGGGACTGATCCTCTGTTCGGATCGCATGCCGGCAGCAGACTCGACAGGTGGATTTCACGCCGTTTGCCAATATGGCGATGTCTTCGAGTATTCGGATCGAGGACTTCTGCGCAGATGGAGTGACATCCGTCGCTTCCTCGGGATGCCAGGGCGACCGGTGGCCGCGACAACCCCGAGGACCGAAGCACAGGAGACCTTTCAGGCCATCGTTGATGAACTTGGTCGCGTGCCCAAGGGAGCAGAGGCGTTTAAGTTGCTTGGCGAACGAAGGCCGGATCTAGCCGAGCTGAGCGAGGCGACCCTGTATGCAGCCAAGCGCCTCGTGAAGCACCCGACGCCAGTGAAGAACTCCAAACTCCAAGAAGACTGAGCCGTCTGGAGTGAATACGTTGGACTGAGCAGACGCTAGCCATTTCCCGTGTCCATTTGAGGACGGCCGTGCACGGGAGAGTACAAGTGGAAGTGCAGAACAAGCCGGAACAATCCGAGACAATCCCCGACTCGAACCCTATCGCCGTAGCGCCGGCAGAAGCCGCCCGTCTGGCTGGCATAGGCCGGACATCGCTATACTCTGCTCTGGCTACGGGCGAGCTCAAGAGCTTTCACTATGGCCGTCGTCGACTGATTCGGATTTCCGCCCTGGAAACCTGGCTGGCCACGCTCGAGAAGAGCGAGGCGGGCTGATGCGACCAGACATAGCTGGCAAATCAACAACCGAAATTCTTGACCTACAATGCCCCTCCTGCGGTCCACACTGCCGAACGGCCGCAAACCGCGTCCGGCGCGTGATGCGTGTGTGGACAAGGATCGATGGCACGCAGGCGTTCAGCTGTATCCGTTGCGGCGCCAAGGGCTCGCTGAACGCAGAGACCAAGCCTGCAGGCAGTAGCCGGTCGAGCTCGACAGACCTGGCGCAGCGGACACGGCTTGCGCGGCGCCTTTGGACGGCATCGACGGCGCTTCCACAGACTCCGGGCGAGACGTATCTCCGGCGCGCCCGGGGTTACAATGGCCCGCTCCCGCCAACCCTTCGCTATCTGCCGGCGCGGGAGAATCATCCCCACGCGCTAGTCGCCGCGTTCGGGCTGGTGTCTGAGATCGCGTGCGGGGAGCTGGCATCGCCAGAGGCGCCCCCGGCCATTCACCTGACCCGTCTGGCGCCAAACGCTTTGGATCGGCTCGACAAGATCATGATCGGACCGGTGTCTGGACACCCCATCGTGCTGGCAACGGTGAATGACGGGCTAGGCCTTATGATAGCCGAAGGGATCGAAGACGCACTCAGCCTGCATGAAGCCACGGGGCTTGGCGCGTGGGCGGCGGGATCAGCTAGCCACATGGCCAAGCTGGCCGACGCTGTCCCCGGTTACGTAGCCTGCGTCACGCTTGCACAGGACGATGACGAAGCAGGACGAACCGCCACGAACAGGCTTGGAGCCGCACTGGTCGCGCGCGGCTTCGAGGTTCGCGTCCTGAGCCTGGCGCAGGTGTCATGACGCTGGATGCAAATGGTCTCGCTAGAGAGAAAGGCATTGATGCGCTGAGGATGGCGGCGGATGGGGCGCGGCAGTTTCAGGATGGCGACCCTTCCCAACGGCGCATAGCCGCATCGCCCTATTTGTGGCGATCGCCCGCCAGCATCGATCCGAGACCGTGGATCTATGGCCGGGTTCTGATGCGGGGAACCGTATCGGCAACCATTGCACCAGGCGGCGTCGGCAAGACGTCTCTTCTCATCGCAGAGGCGCTTGCCATGGCGAGCGGTCGTACGCTGCTGAACGAGATCGTTCATGGCGGTCCGCAACGGATCTGGCTGTGGAACCTGGAGGAGCCCGAAGACGAGCTCGCGCGGCGCATACAGGCAGCGGCCCTGCATCATGCGATGAGTGCGGGCGACATCGGCGACCGGTTGTTCGTGAACGCAGGTCCTGACAACGCGCTCCTGGCCGCCAGCGGAACAATGGCCGGTTACGTCCACGAAGAGGTATTCTCCGATCTGGAGCGGGAGATCCAAAAGCGCGGGATCGATGTCTTCGTTATAGATCCCTTTGTTTCGTCACATGCGCTCGACGAAAATGACAATGTGCAGATTGATCGCGTCGTGAAACGCTGGAGCCGCCTGGCGCAGGCGACCAACTGCGCTGTTCATATCATCCACCATACCCGCAAGAGCGACCAAACGATCGGGAGTGAGAGCGCCCGTGGCGCCAAGGCTCTGGTCGATGCGGCTCGTATGGTGCGGGTTCTGAACGTAGCCACCGCCGAAGAGATCTCTGCCCTCGGGCTGCAGCCCGACGTACGCGCCTTCAACGCGCGACGCGACAAGCAGAACCTGTCAGCGGGTCATGACGTGCGGTCGTGGTTTGTCGTCAAAAGCGTATCGCTGGAGAACGGCCCACCAGCTGACGACGTCGGTGTGGTCGTCGCATTATCCGCCACCGCTGTCGTCACGACCCACCTTTCTCCCGAAGCCATTCAGGCGATCCAGAACGCACTCGATGGCAAGGACCGGAGTTACCACCAGAATGCGGGCGATTGGGCGGGGATCGATATCGCGCCTATCCTGAAGCTCAACCCCGAGGACAAGGCGGACAGGAAGCTTATCCGCCATACACTCGGAGAACTTTTGAAGCGGGACCTTCTCGTCCGCGTTTCCATAAAACACTCTCGTGCGGGACGAGATCGCAATGTCGTTAGGGTGGGACTCCTGGCGCTTCCACCACAGTCGCCAGATCCAAGTGTGGAAGACGGTGGAGGTGTGGAATCCTAGCCCCAAAGCCACCACCACCACACTCCCCCTATTTATAGGGGAGTGTGTGTGGTGTGGCGGTGGGGCCGGTATTTTTGCTGTGGAGGCGGCCGTCACCGGCGAACGCCAGCGGAACGTACCTTGCTCAAGTATCCAACTTCGCACCAAATTCCGACAAAACCTCGTCGGAGCAGATCACGTGGGCGGATGCGGATCAGGCGGCTGGAACAGGACAGCACGTTCAACGACCGAGGACTTGCGTCGCATCGACGTGAACAAGCTGCTGCGTGATCGCGTGCTCAATGGTCCGTGTTCGGTGACGGTGAGCTGGTCGCGCGGCAACGAGCGCGTGGCGTCGATCGGTATCTTTGGCGGGCGCGACAAGATTCACATGCACTATCGCCAGCAAAGCCCCGGCGAAAGCGAATGGCGGCAGGTGGCGCAGGACATCCGTATCGACTGGCGGCCCAATCGCTATGGTGGATCAACACCCAGTTTCGTCTGCCCGCGTTGCCAACGACACGTGCTCCACATTTACTTGTACGGTGGCCGAAACGTGTGCCGACACTGTGCACGATTGACCTACGAAAGTCGGCGATCCCGGACCTACGACAGGCTCGCGGAGACGGTGCACCGCCTGCGCGCGAAGCTGGGCGGCGACCCAGGCTTCGACAGTCTCATCGCCAATAAGCCAAAAGGCATGCACCAGAAGACGTATGACGGCATCTGCACGCGCATCCACGAGCTAGAGAGCGCCTCCTGGGACCGTTGTGCAGCATGGCTGGGGCACATGGAGTCCCGCATTGGACGGGGCCGCAAAATCAGGGATGGGAGTTTCTGGTCATGAGCGCCGTCGCGAAGAAGAAAGTCGTCGCGCTGGTTCCGCCCGCGCTCGCGCCCGAGCGTCCGGCCGGCCTGCTGCCGTGGGAGGATGCCGAGGGCTTCGCGGCGCTACGTGGCCAGATGCAGACGTCGCATGCACCGCAGGGGCCAACGGAGGCGTCGCTGGTTGACCGCATGGTGTGGTGCGAGTGGCGGCGGCGACGCCTGCTCGCGGCAGAAGCCGCCTTGCATGTGGCGCATGCCTCGGACCGCAGCCATGACAGCCAGGCCAAGGCCAAGCTGCTGCAAAGGGCTGGGCTGACGGACTACACGGTGCGGGAAGAGATCTCGCTGCCCGAGGTGGTTCGCGGCAATGACGCCGACGACACCAAGACCGTCACGGGCATTCGGGATGGCATCACAGACACCGAGGCGACCCTTGCGATGATCGAGGCCGGCGCTTCACTTGAGGAGGTCGAGGCCCGTATGGACGATGACCTTGCCGACTGGTGGCGGGAGGCACTCGAGGAGACCGACAGCAAGGGTCAACCGAAGTACGCCAACTCGATAGATGGGTTGAAGCGCTTCCTGATGATCGAAGCCCTGCCCTGGCGCCGGAAATGGCTCGCGGCCAATGTCATCCGGCCAGCGATCCGGACGCAGGTGCGCGCCGAGAGTTTCGATGCGCATCGGATACGCCAGCTGTGGGACATGGAAGCGCGGCTGGACCGGCAGTTCGAGAAGTCGCTTGGAATGCTGATCCGGTTGCAGGAGATGCGGGCTGGAAAGGCAGTCGCTCAGTCTTGAGGCTTCGGCTTGCGGGGCGAGCGTCGTTTGCCGGCAGAGAATGCGAACACAGTGCATGCGGCCGCGCCGTTATGTTCCGCGATGGCGGCGGTAAGCGCGATCACAAGGTGTGACGCGATGTTTGGCGACATCGCCAGCTCCCCGACGATCCGATCGACGCCATCGATGTCGGACGTCCGCAAGGCGACCTTGATCATGCCCCTGGTCGCAATCGCTGTTGGCAGGTCGTCGATATACTGCACCGTCATGTCCCCGCCCTGACTCTTCCACGCGTCGCAGCAGCCTGGCCCAGACGCGATTCTGCGCCGCCGAAGGCTTGTAGGTCCATGCTCCATGGCGGGATCGATCGCTAGCCGGACGCGATTGGCACCATTGTGGCACCATTTTCAGGGCGCGAGTCCGCACTGGGGAACGCGTACTGATGCAAGTGTTTGAAATGCTTGGTGAGCCCGGCAAGAATCGAACTTGCGACCCGCTGATTAAAAGTCAGCTGCTCTACCGACTGAGCTACGGGCTCTCTCAAGAGCGGCGGAACCTAGTGTTCGATTCCGCTCCGGTCAACGCTGGAATCCGGCTGAATTCGGGCTGTGACGCTTTGGCTTGCCGAACTGCAAAACCGCCTCCAAACATGGGGTGGGAATGAGCTGTTGGCGGGGGCGCAAGCCATGAAAACACTGGATAAGCTGGCAATATCGGCGCTGGTGCTGGTGCTGGCCGGTTGTGAGACCGCCAGCAGCCGGACCTCGGCGGGCTTCAGCGACGCGGCGATGACGCCCCTCAACGATCTCAATGTCAGGCGAGACGAGGTGCCGCCGCTGCTGGCGGCGATCAGGTCAGCCTATGAACCGATTCCGGATGTGAGCTGCTCCTCCATCAGCAAGATGGTGGCGGATCTCACAGCCATCCTCGGCCGGGACACGGATGCGCCGCCGCTGCCTGAACGGTCGTTTGGCGAGGTGGCCGGCGAAGGCGCGGCCGACATCACGCTTGGAGCGGTCTCGTCGACGATGTCGGACTTCATCCCGTTCCGCTCGCTGGTGCGGGAGGCGACGGGGGCTTCGGCGCATGAGCGACGGCTGCGGGCGGCTTACGAGCAAGGCGTGACGCGGCGGGCGTATCTCAAGGGCGTGGGCGCTCAGCTCGGGTGTGCGCCGCCTGCTGCGCCGGAGCCGAATGCCGGGATCGCGGCGCCAACGCCGATCGAGTATCGCAGCGGCGTTCAGCCTGGCTGAGCGTTCGCGGTCCAGCGGCTGCGCATATCGGCGCGGAATGCAGCGAAGCGGCCTTCGGCAATCGCGGTGCGCATGGCGGCCATCATCGCCTGGAAGAAAGCGATGTTGTGCCAGGAGAGGAGCATGGGGCCGAGATACTCGCCTGCCTTGAACAGGTGATTGAGATAGGCCTTTGAGTAGTCGCGGCTGGCGGGGCAGTTCGACGACGGATCAATCGGCGTGTTGTCCTCGGCCCACTTCGCGTTCTTCAGGTTGATGGGACCATCCCATGTCCATGCCTGTCCATGACGGCCCGAACGCGTGGGCAGGACGCAATCAAACATGTCGATGCCGCGAGCGACAGCTTCGAGGATGTCGATCGGCTTGCCGACGCCCATGAGATAGCGCGGCCGGTGCGGGGGCAGCAGGGGCGCGGTTAAGCTGATCGTATCGCACATCGCTTCGTGCCCCTCACCCACCGCGAGGCCGCCGATGGCGTAGCCGTCAAAGCCTGTGTCCACCACGCGCTGTGCGCTTTCGGTGCGGAGATCGGCGTAGGTCGAGCCCTGCACGATGCCGAACAGAGCCTGGCGGTCGCGATGGCCGAAATAGGCTTTCGAGCGTTCGCCCCAGCGCGCGGAGAGAAGCATGGCGGCCTTTGCCGGGGCGTGTTCGCACGGGTTGGCGACGCATTCGTCCAGCTGCATCGCGATGTCGGAGCCGAGCAGGTCGGACTGAATCTGGATGGAGCGTTCGGGCGAGAGAAAGTGCGACGAGCCGTCGATATGCGAGCGGAATTCGACCCCCTCCTCCTTCATCTTGCGGAGGTCTGAGAGCGAGAAGACCTGAAAACCGCCGCTGTCGGTGAGGATCGGGTGGCTCCAGCCCATGAAGCGATGAAGGCCGCCCAGCCTCGCCACGCGTTCGGCGCTGGGGCGCAGCATCAGGTGGTAGGTGTTGCCAAGGATGATGTCCGTACCGGTGGAGCGGACGTCATCGAGGAACATCGCCTTGACGGTGCCGGCCGTGCCGACAGGCATGAAGGCCGGCGTTGCAATATCGCCACGCGGCGTGGTGAGCCGGCCGGTGCGGGCCTCGCCCTCGGTTGCTGCGATGTGAAATGGGAATTCAGCCATCAGATGTCACCGGGCAGCAGCAGGCACGCGTCGCCATAGGAGAAGAAGCGATAGCGCTCGTTCACGGCATGGGCATAGGCGCGCTTCATCACGTCGAGACCCATCATCGCGCTGACGAGCATGAAGAGTGTTGATTTGGGGAGGTGGAAGTTAGTCATCAAGCCGTCGGCGACGCGGAAGCGATAGCCGGGGGTGATGAAGATCGAGGTGGGGGCATTCATGGGCTCAAGGTCGCCGGATCCGGCTGCGCTTTCGAGCGTACGCAACGCGGTCGTGCCGATCGGTATGCAGCGGCCGCCTGATGTGCGGGCGACGCGGATGGCGTTGCTCGCAGGAGGCGAAAGCTCGGCATGTTCGGCGTGCATGCGGTGTTCGCTGATGTCGTCGACTTTCACCGGCAGGAAAGTGCCGGCGTTTACGTGGAGCGTGACGCTGGTGCGCTGGACGCCGGCTACAGCAAGTCGCGCGAGGAGGTCTTGCGTGAAGTGCAGCCCTGCGGTTGGCGCTGCGACGGAGCCGGACTTGTCGGCGAAGAGTGTCTGGTAGTCGCTGGCGTCGCTCGCATCTGCTGCACGCTTCGAGGCTATGTAGGGAGGGATCGGCATGTTTCCAGCAGCTTCGATGGCGGCGTCGAGGTCTGCGCTGGAGCGACTGAACGCGAGATGGACTTCCGCTTCCGATTTGGTGGCGACGCGGGCCGTGAGCCCGTGGGCGAACACGATGGTGTCGCCTTCCTTCAGCCGCTTGCCGGGCCTGGCGAAGGCGGACCAGGTGTCGGGGGACAGCCGCGAGTTGAGGTTCACCTCGATCTCGACATCGGCGCCCTCGCCTCGCGAGGGACGATGGCCGAGCAAGGCGGCGCGGATGACGCGGGTGTCGTTGGCGACGAGGATGTCGCCGGATTTCAGCAGGTCCGGGAGGTCACGGACACTGCGGTCTTCGAGTTTCCCTTCGCGTCCACGCACAACGAGGAGCCGCGCGGAATCACGGGGATTGGCCGGGCGAAGGGCGATCAGCTCCTCGGGCAGGTGGAAATCGAAGTCGGCAAGCTTCATGGCCGGGCGCATAGCGGGGAACGCGGTCCGGCGCCAGCCCGCCGCGGATTAGCCGGGATTCGTGGTAGAGTCGCGTTGGGAGGACTGAAACATGATCCGTGCATTGTCTGGCATCTTGCTGGTGCTCGCCGCCTGTTCGCCGGCGCCTGCGCCAACACCGGAACCGGCGCCCGCACCACCAGCTGCCGTAGCGCCGGTCGATCTCAAGGCGCTGGAGGCTGCGCATGACTGGCAGTACGAGCCGGGCGAAAAACTGGATGCGGACTGGGATGCCGGGGTTAAGGCGTTGCTCGGAAAGATGAGCCGGCCGGACATCATCGGGGCGGTCAACGCTGCCGGATTCGAATGCATCTATGGCGAGGCGCACGAAGACTATCCGGAACCCGCCGCGCAGTGCACGCGCGGTTTTGCGACGCGCGCCTGCCAGATGGATTGGGAGATCTTTACGACGTCCGACAAGGGCATGGTCGATGAAGTGGGCGGGAGTTTCAAGCGGGACTGTGTGGGCGTGGACCGCGACTGGCCCGAGCCCGTGCGGTCTGCGATCGATGACCAGCTCGCGCCGGCGCAGCCGCCGCAATAAGCGTGAGGGCGCGGTCCCTGCGGCATGGGCAGGGGGAGCGCGCGGCTGGCTAGGCGTGCGTAGGCACGATGCTTTCAGCCGTGTCCCCTGCGTCCTTCAACAAGCTCAGGCGGAGGGCGGGGCAGTCAGCGCGCGTCAGCGCGCTTCTGTGGGTGCGAGTCTGCGCTTCGTACAGGACTGGCCCCCCGCCTTAGGGGGGGTCGCGGACCAAAAGGGTCCGCTTCCATTCGGAATGGCGCCACATCACCGGGGTCATTCTCGGATTTGTGCCGAGAACCCCGGTTGCTTGTTTCGAGGAGATCCATGCTGAGTCCCCACGATGGGCCAACAGAGATTCTCGGCACAAGGCCGAGAATGCCTCCGTGGTGGCGGTGGGTTCCTTGATATGAAATTCCCGACGTCGCCTGGGGCAGAACCTCGCGTGTAGTCACCGCGCGCCAATCACGAAGAGAGCAGTTGAAGATCATCCCGAGCGTTGTTCGGACGCCTTGCACGACGCTCACGCACAGCATCAGCACCGCGCCCAGCAAAGGCTGGATCGCGGTGAGGTCGCCTACTCCCATTGATGCGGTGCGTGCTCGTGTCATGCGGCCGATTATTCGGTCGCGCGGAGGGGGTGCTGGATAGAATCCTTTTCGCGATCTCTGTGTGCTGCACTTTTTTGGCGGAGCGCGTTTAAAGTGTTCGAGAGCGTGCGTTCCCCATCCCCCAAAACGTGTGGGTTTCCGCGCGCGATACGGATTTCTGTACGGTGTTGCCCTGCAGCCCAGCCCCGATCAGAGCCCCAGCTTCTTCATCAGGATCGCGTTGACGGCGGCGGGGTTGGCCTTGCCGCCCGAGGCTTTCATGATCTGGCCTACCATCCAGCCGAGCGTCTTCGGCTTTTCGTGGCCGGCGGCGCGTTGGGCCTTGATCTCTTCGACCTGCGCCGGGTTCGCGGCCAACACGTCGTCGACGACCTTCTCGATGGCGCCCGTGTCAGTGACCTGTTTCAGGCCTTCGCGTTCGACGATTGCTGCGGCGGTATCGCCGGTGGCGATCATCTTGAGGAACACATCCTTCGCGATCTTGCCGCTGATCGTGTTGTCGGCGATCAGCGCGATCAGGCCGCCGAGTTGTTCGGCGCTAATGGGTGACTGCGAGAGTTCGAGGCCTTCCTTGTTGAGGTAGCCGAACAGGTCCTGCGTCACCCAGTTGGCGGCGAGACGAGCGTCCCTGCCCTTTGCGACCGCTTCGAAATAGGCGGCCTTCTCCGCGTCGCCCGCGACGACGCCGGCGTCGTACTCCTTGAGACCGTAGTCTTTCACGAAGCGCGCGCGCTTCTGGTCGGGAAGTTCAGGCAGTTTCGCCTTGATGCTCGCGACGTAGTCGCCCGAGAGTTCGAGCGGCAGCAGGTCGGGATCGGGGAAATAGCGGTAGTCGTGCGCGTCCTCCTTCGAGCGCATGGAGCGCGTCTCGTCCTTGTCAGCGTTGTAGAGGCGGGTCTCCTGGTCGATCTTGCCGCCGTCCTCAAGGATTTCGATCTGTCGGCGCGCTTCGTATTCGGCAGCCATCTGGATGAAGCGGAACGAATTGACGTTCTTGATCTCGCAGCGCGTGCCGAGTTTCTCGAAGCTGCCGGTCTTCTTGTAGTGATCATAGCCACCAGGCTTGCAGACGGAGACGTTTACGTCGGCGCGGAGATTGCCCTTCTCCATGTCGCCATCGCATGTGCCGAGCGCAATGAGGATGGAGCGCAGCTTCTTCACATAGGCGGCTGCTTCCGCAGGCGAGCGGATATCCGGGCGCGAGACGATTTCCATCAGGGCGACGCCCGAGCGGTTCAAATCCACATAAGTGGCGTTGGGGTCGAGGTCGTGGATCGACTTGCCGGCGTCCTGTTCGAGGTGGAGACGCTCGATGCCGACGGTGAAGGTGTAGCCGTCTTCCGATTCAACATCGATCTTGCCTTCGCCGACGATGGGCGATTTGAACTGCGAAATCTGATAGCCCTGCGGAAGGTCGGGATAGAAATAGTTCTTCCGGTCGAAACGCGAGACGAGATTTATCTCGGCATTGAGTCCGAGGCCGGTCTTCACCGCCTGCTCCACGCAGAAGGCGTTGATCACCGGAAGCATGCCCGGCATGGCGGCGTCCACCAGCGAAACATTGGTGTTCGGGTCATTGCCGAAGGCGGTGGCGGCGCCTGAGAAGAGCTTGGAATTGGAGGCCACCTGCGCATGGACTTCGAGCCCCATGACGACTTCCCAGTCGCCGGTGCGGCCTGAAATCAGATAGGGCTTGCGGTCTGCCATGGCTTCCTCGGAGGGGGTGGAGCCGGCGTTCTAGCGGGGTTTGGCGGGGGCGTCACCTGCCCGGCGCGCCAGCCCTATTTCACTGCCAGAAGCTGCTCCTGCCGGGCCCCGGCGAGCATGCCCCGCATCGAGTGATTTCCCTCATGGCAGGCGAATTCGAACATCTGGTCGCGCGATCGCACGAACGAGTACTCAGCTGTCCACGATGTCGAATAGTAGGAGGGATCGGTAACCGTGTAGCGGTAGACCAGCTCATCCGGCGAGGTCAGCTCAAAGCGTTCGACGATCTTGGCGTCAGGGCTTTTCACTGTGACGATGCCATGCGTCGAGGTGCCCGGGTTGGGATTGCGCGTTTCGACAACAAGCACGTCACCCTCCCAGCGCGAGATCGAATCGCCGCCATGGAGCTTCAGCGCGGCAGGCCTGGGCTCCATGCCGACCGGGATGATGCGCGTGTCATCGTAGGCTTCCGTCTGGACGACAACATGGTCAGGGGTCTGCACGATCCGGTGCAACATCGAGGCGCTGCGGATCTGCAGGGGCGCCCAGCCGACGCCGCCAATGCAGCGTTCAGTTGTCATGCGCTGCTCAGGGCCATCGAGCCCGCCGATGTAGGCCCGCGCCGCCGAACGCCCCACGGGGGTGTAGGGCAAATTGCCATCAGGTGGGTCGATGATGAGGGATGACCTGAATTCGCCGCGCACAACCGCAAGCGAGGTCGCATCAGGTTCAGCCAGTTCGGGGTCGAGCGGATTGTTCTTCTCGGCTCGCACGAGGATGTCCCTGGTCAACAGAGCTGCTTCAGTCTCGTCGAGCACCAGCTTGGTGACGCCGGCTGGCCGCTCCACGGGCGACAGCCACTGACTCGACCAGATGCCCTGGAAGTCCGGGCGACCTTCGGCCGTTCGGGGGATGGCGGGGGCCTGAGCCAGCGCAGCTGGCGCCAGCGCACCCAGCAGGAAGACAACGACTGGAAAAAGCACATGGCTGTGGCGCGACAAGGGAAAGCCTCCGACGTGTTCAAAACACGGAGCCAGCTGTTGAAGAATGGCCGCCAAACGCAAGGTGCGAGGCGGACAACAATCCGTCATTCCCGTTGCATGTCAGGACGCGGCTGGCGGATCACGCGGCAGGCCCGTGGGTGATCGACGCCGTGGATGTCGGGGCGCGGGGCGTCACCTTGCCCGGTTAAATCGGCTGAAGCGACAGATGCGGGCCTTTCGGCGGCTCGGCGCGGAGGGCCTCACCGGAGCGAACCACGCCGTCGCGGTGCACGATCGCCATCACGCCTGCCTTGCGTATCAGCTGGCCCTCGGGCGTCCGCCCGAGACAGGCCTTGAGCAGGCCGGGGCGAAACCCTTCGAGTTGCGCGCAGGGATTGCGCAGGCCGGTGATTTCCACGATCGCCTCGGCGCCGATGTGGAGCAGCGTGCCTTGCGGCAAGGCCAGCAGGTCGAGGCCCCGCGTGAGGATGTTCTCGCCCATGTCGCCGGGATGGATGTCGAAGCCGGCGGCGTTGAGTTCGTCGTGCAGTTCGGCGTGGATCAGGTGGACCTGGCGGAGGTTGGGCTGTGCGGGGTTCTTCGCGATCCGCGAGAGGTGTTGCACCGTGACGCCAGCGTGGGCGTCGCCTTCGACGCCCAATCCCTCGATCAGGCGGATTTCGGGCCGGGATTGCTTGTTGAACCTGTGGCCGCCGTCGCGGCTGACCGAGACGACGAGTGCATTCATGGCCGATCGGCCAGCGGATCGAACGCCGCCATGATGTCCTGCAGACGGAGGGGCATGTCGTAGGCGTAGCCCTGGACGAAGTCGCAGCCGATAGCGTGGAGTTCGCCGGCGACCACCTTGTCCTCGATGCCTTCGGCGGTGACCGTCATGCCAAGGCCGCGGATGAGGCCGGTGAGCGCGGTGACGATGCGACAGGCGCGCGGCTGGCCGATCATGCGGCAGAGCTTAGGATCGAGCTTCACGCCGTCAGCCGGGATTTCGGCGAGCCAGGCGAAGGAGGAATGACCGGCGCCAAAATCGTCGAGCACGATGCCGGCGCCGGCGGCGCGGAAGGCGGCGAGCGCGCCCAGAGCGCCTTCGAAGTCGCGGAGGGCGGCCTGCTCCGTGAGTTCAACGCGCAGGACGCCGTGCGGCAGGTCTGCGTCGCGAATGATGGCGGCAACTTCTTCGACCAGTTCGGGCCGCGCGATTTCGGCGGCGGAGAGGTTCACCTGCATGAAGACGTTACGACCCTCGCTACGCAACGCAGCCAGTGTCGCAGCCGATTGGGCCAGCATCACGGGCGCGATGGCGGTCCAGTCCGTGTCTGCGCCGAGGCCGACCAGCGTATCTGCGCCTACGAGCTTGCCGTCGGGCGTGCGGAAGCGGGCGAGCGCCTCGAAGCCGGCGACGTCCAGCGTGTCGAGGCGGCGGATGGGCTGGAAGACGGGTTCGACATTGCTCTCGCCATGCACGCGGCGCTCGCTGGCCGCGGCTGAGACGATCAGGCCGCGCGCGACTCCGAGATCGTGGAAGGCTCCGAAGAAATGCGCGGGGGCGCCGTTCAGTAGCGTGACGCGGATGTCGACGGGGTCGCCGGGACGGCCGGACTTCAGCGGGGTGGCGATGCGCATGCGCGCCAGACCATCGAACTGTTCCAGCAGCGCCTGGAGAGTCCATCGGCCATCGAGGCTGGCGAGCGGATTGCCCGGATCGGCGCGGATGACGAGGACTCCATCGCCCGCATGCCACGACCAGAGGGCCGCGCGTACGGAGGCGCCTGCGCTGTTGGCTGAGAACTGGTGCATCGTCCCGTTGATGGAATGATCGATTCAGGTTGGCTGCGAGACAAACCTCTCGGCGGCGGCAAGTCCAGCCTTGGGGCCGACAGCGGCAGCGATGGGCGGCGCGGCTAATGCGTTCGCGGCGACACGGCGCACGTCTTCCGATGTCACTGAGTCAATGCGCCGCAGCACTTCCTCGATGGGAACGAGGCGGTCGAAAGCGAGGAGTTCGTAGGCCGCGCCGCCGGCGCGGGCGGAGGGCGCTTCGGCGGCCATGGCATAGCTGGTCGCGGCGATGGCGCGGGCGCGGGAGAGTTCGGCTTCGGTGGGGCCTGCCGCCGCCATGTCGGACCAGATCGCGCGGGTGATCTGCACGACTTCAGCGGCGTCTCCGGGTGCGCAGCCGGCGAAGACGGAGATGCGGCCGGCGTCGCTATACTGTTCGGCGGAGGCGTCGATCGTGTAGGCGAGGCCCCTGCTCTCGCGCACGTCCTGGAAGAGGCGCGAGGCCATGCCGCCGCCGAAGATCTCGGCGAAGATACGGGCGGCGAAACGCTCGTCCGACTGGGCGTGGGGTGCGGGATGCGCAAGCACGAGGTGGGTCTGTTCGAGCTTGCGCGAGACGGTGGCGGCGTGGCGGCGCGGCGCAGCTGGGGCGGTGGAGATGGGCGCGGGCAAGGCGGGACGCGGATCCAGCCAGCGGCGGGCGACGGCTTCGACCGCGGCCTGGTCGAACGCGCCAGCTACAGAGATGACGGTACGCCGCGGGACGTAGGCGTTGGCGGCGAAGCTGATCAGGTCGTCGCGGGTGATCGGCTTCAGCGTTGCTTCGACGCCGAGGATGGGGCGGCCGAGCGGATGGTCGGGGAAGCTGGCGGCCTGGGCGAGCTCCATCACGAGATCGTCGGGCTGGTCAGCGGCTTCACCGATTTCCTGCAGGACGACGAATTTCTCGCGTTCGATCTCTTCGAGCGGCAAGTCGGTGGCGAACACCAGCGACAGCGCGATGTCCAGCATCTGCGGCGCATCGGCGGAGAGGCAGCGGACGAAATAGCTCGTGCGCTCGTAGTCGGTCGCGGCGTTCATCGACGCGCCGCGCGCTTCGACCGCTTCGGCGATGGCCCGGGCGCTGAGGCCGCCGGCGCCCTTGAAGGCCATGTGTTCGAGGAAGTGCGCGAGGCCGTTTCGGTCGGCGGACTCGTGGCGCGCGCCTGCGCCGAGATAGACGCCGACGGAGGCCGTGCGCAGGCCGGGCATCACATCGAACACGATGCGTGCGCCGTTGGTGAGCGTGATGACGTGTCTACGATCCATCAGGATTTCGCGGCGATCGAGAGGATGCGGTCGCGCACGAAGTCGGCGCTCATCGGGCCGGTGTCGAACTTTTCAGTGCGCGAGGCGAACGCGTGTGCGCGGGGCGGCAGCGGCGCGTCGACGCCGAGGACTTCGTGGACCGTTTCAGGGAATTTGGCGGCGTGAGCAGTGGCCAGCGTGACGACAGGGCCATCGTGCTTCACGCGGCGGGCTGCGGCGAGGCCGACGGCGGTGTGCGGACAGACAACCCAGCCGGTTTCGGCGAGCGTGCGTTTCATCTCCTCGCGTGTCTCGGCGTCGCTGACGCGCTGGCCGTCTAGGCCCATGGAGGCGAGGCGCGCGGACACGTCGGCGGGAATGGCGCCCTGCCCTTTCGCTGCAAGTTCGGCGTAGGCCTTTGCGACGATAGCGCCGTTGCGGGCGGTGGGATCGCCATTTGCACTGGTGGCTTCGAAGAACAGGCGTTCGAAATTGCTGGGCAGCTGGATGTCCATGGCGGGGCTGATTGTCGGGGCGGTCTCGCCGCGGGTCAGCGGCTGGCCGGACAGGAGACGCGCCATGGCGTCGTTGGCGTTGACGGCGGCGGTGATGCGGAAGCTGTTCAGGAGGCCGGCGCGCGAAGCCACATAGCCGGCGAGCGCGTCGCCGAAATTGCCGGTGGGCACCACGAAATGGATCGGGCGGTCGGCGCCGAGCTGGGCTTGCGCCTGCGCGAAGTAGACGCTCTGGGCTGCGACGCGCGTCCAGTTGATCGAGTTGACCGCGGCAAGACCGACGCGGCGCTTGAACTGTTCGTCGCCGATCAGCTGTTTCAGGATCGCCTGCGTGCCGTCGAAGTCGCCTTCGAGCGCCAGGTTGTGGACGTTGTCTGCGCCGGTCGCCGTCATGAACAGGCGCTGCGTCGGCGAGACGCGATTGTGCGGGTGCAGGATCACCATGTCGACGCGCGTCGATCCAGCGAAGGCTGAGGCTGCGGCGCCGCCCGTATCGCCGGAGGTGGCGCAGAGGATGGTCATGCGCTCGCCGCGCTGTTCGAGGACATGGTCGTAGAGTTGCGCGATCAGGCGCATCGCTACGTCCTTGAAGGCGAGCGTCGGGCCGTGGTGCAGTTCGAGCATCCAGCGGTTGGGGCTGACCTCAACGAGCGGCGCGACGGACTGGTGTGCGAAGGGAGCGTAGGCGCGCTCCGCCAGCGTGCGGATCACATCGTCGGACAGCGTGCCTCCTGCGAAGGCGGAGAGCACGCGCGTGGCAGTTTCGACATAGGTGTCGCCCGGCTTCGGACGCGGGATCTGCGGCCAGCTGACGGGCGTGTAGAGACCGCCGTCGGGGGCGAGGCCTGCGAGGCTGGCGGTGAGGAAATCCACCGCTTCGGAATGCCCGCGGGTCGAGACGTACTTCATTCTTTCGCCTCGCTTCTGGCCTTGCCGAACCGCAAGCGCCCTGCCCGCATGTGGAAAAGCCCGTATATCACCACGAAGGCAATCGCCATCCCGAACCAGGTGACCGAATAGCCGACATGCGTCTCCGGAGGCGTGCGGACGAGGAAGTCCGGCATCCCGTCGAGGGGCAGGATCACGAAGCGGGTGTCGAGGTCGGGCTGGTCGAGGGCGGGGGCGATGGCGGGGGCGTCCATCCAGTGCCACTCATTCGCAGAGGGATCATTGTCGCTGGCCATGGCCGGCTTCTCTGGCCAGGGCGCGACGATGTAGCGATCCGGCCAGGGCGGCGGCGGAGCCGGCGAGACGCCGCCGGGCCCGCCGATCACGAGTTCCTCGAAGCCCTTTTGGACGAGGATGGGCCTGCCGCACATGGCTGATGCCTGGAACACTTTCCAGCCCGGCTTGCCCGACGCGCGCATGCCGAACAGGCGGATGGCGGCGCCGTCTGAGGGCGGGGTCATCATGATCTGCTGTTCCGCGATGCCGGCGGCGCAGATTGCATCGATCTGCATCGCCGGCGCATCGAGGCGCTCCTTGAAGCTCGCGACCTCCGCTGTCTTCCAGTCGGCGCGCTGGGCTTGCCACACGCCGAGCCACAAAAGCAGCACAAGCACCGGAATGGCGAACGCCGTGAGCAGCGGATAGGGGCGGAAATGCATGGGTATGGTGTAGCCCGGCAAGCGGCCTGCGCGCTACTGCTGCGTCGTATCGTCGATGAAGCGCGCCTGACCGGCCTTGTGCTTCCATTGCAGCGCGAACATCAGCGCCTTGATGGGGCGCAGCAGCGTGACGCAGAAGGCGATCGTGACGGGCGGCCAGATGAGAATGTGAACCCAGCCCGGCGGGCGGATGCCGAACTCGAAGAACATCGCCAGCGGCACGATGAAGATCAGGGCTGCGAACATCACGAAGAAGGCCGGGCCGTCGCCGGCATCGGCGACTGTCAGGTCAGCGCCGCAGGCTTCGCAGCGTTCCCTGAACTTGAGAAAGCCTCGGAACACTGGCCCCTCGCCGCAGTTCGGGCAGCGACAGCGGAGACCAGCGGAAAGGGCTGAGACGGCCATGTGTATTCCTCAATCCCCACCGGGATATGGGAGCACGAACAGCACAACAAAGATGACGAGCCACGATGCCGCAAGCACGACCCAATTGATCGCGACCACCTGGAAACCGAGCGGCTTCTCGCGCGTGGCGACGCCGGCGATGACGAGCACCGTCGAGACAGCAAACAGCGCAAAGCCGATGTAGAACAGCGTGTTGAATGTCTTGGAGAGCGCATAGAGCAGGTCGGCGTTGAGATAGCCGGGCGGGAAGGCGGAATCGCCCTGCCATTGCGTTGCAATGAACCAGTTGCCGGCCGCGCCCAGAAGTAGCGCCGCGATGGCGGCGCCGACGGCGAACCAGACTTTCGACTTGCGCCACAGAACGATGGCGGCGGCTGCGGCTCTGCCCGCAGCGAGCATCAGCAGCGTGCCGGTGAGCAAAACGCCATACGGGTTGAAGCGCGGTGCAAGGACGACGTCGCGGCCCGAGCGGAAGGATGAGTCGAGGGTGGAGAAGCCGCCGCCGCTCCAGATCTGCTGGGCGGTATCAACCAGCGGACGACCATTGGTGAGGAAGGGCAGCAGCGCCGACAGCCAGAGGGCGATCGTCACTGCCAGGATCGCGAGGAAGCCGAAAAGCACCGCCTTCCTTGCCATCACTCACCTACCATTCGTCAGTGACCCGAGCCCGGCGGGCCAGCGCCCCAGACCAGGTGCGGCGTCACGTAGACGAAGGCGAAGAGGAAGAGCCACACCACGTCGACGAAGTGCCAGTACCAGGCGGCGAACTCGAAGCCGAGATGCTTTTCCGGCTTCATGCCGCCGGCCAGCAGGCGGCCGAGGCAGACCATCAGGAAGATGGTGCCGATCACGACGTGTGCGCCGTGGAAACCAGTCGCCATGAAGAAGGCCGAGCCGTAGATCGAGCCGTCGTAGGAGAAGCCGGCTTCAGCGTATTCGACGACCTGAAGCGCCGTAAAGCAGAGGCCGAGGATGACGGTAAGCGTGAGGCCCGTGATGGCGCTCTTGCGGTCGCCGACCTGAAGGGCGTGGTGAGCCCACGTGACGGTCGTGCCCGAGAGCAGCAGGATCAGCGTGTTGATCAGAGGCAGGTGGAAGGGGTCGAACGGCACGACCTGATGGCCATCGACCTGCGTGACCGGCCATTTCGACCAGCTCACCAGCGACTCAAGCGCCGGGTTGGCGAGGTCCGAGTGCGTGGCGCTGGCGCGGAGCGCGTGGAAGATGGTCATCTCGAAGAACGACCAGAACCACGCCACGAAGAACATCACTTCCGAAGCGATGAACAGGACCATGCCGTAGCGCAGGGAGATCTGCACGACCTCGCTATGATCGCCGCCGCGGCTTTCCTTGATGACGTCGCCCCACCAGCCGATGAGCACGAATACGAGACAGACGAAGCCGGGGAGGAACGCCCAGAGTGCGCCGGCCGGAATGAACCACAGGCCCTTCATGAAGCCGGCGGTGCCCAGCGCGAGCATGAGCAGCGAGAGCGAGGCCAGCAACGGCCATGGGCTCGGCTTCACCAGGTGATAGTCGTGCTTGACGTCGCCCGCCATGGCTTCAGTCCCTACATTGCGCGGCGTGGCGAAGAGGCCTTGCCGCAGACCCAGTCTTTCCTACCGCTGGTCTAGTTGACCGCGGATGCGTCCTCAAGCCGCGCAACCGTCTCAGGGCCGGTTGCGCGGTAGTATGTGTAAGACAGCGTGATTCCGTGAATGTCGTCGGCATTGGGGTTCTTCGCCATCTCCGGGGAGATGAAGAAAACCACCGGCAATTTGACCGACTCACCCGGCTTGTACGTCTGCTCCTCGAAGCAGAAGCACTCGATCTTCTCGAAATAGACGCCGGCCTTGTGCGGCACGACATTCTTACTGGCCATCGCGCGAACAGGCTCGTCCGACGTGTTGGTCAGTTCGAAAAACGTCATCATCGTCTCGCCGATGCGGACATCGACGAACGGCTGTGAGGGACGGAACGCGAGCGGCGCGCCGGTCTCGACATTGGTGTCGAAATAGACGCGGACGACACGGTCGAGGATTTCCTTTGGGCGTTCGGTCGCCACCTGCGTCGTGCCGCCAAATCCGGTAACGGCGCAAAACGCCTTGTAGAGCGGCTCCGCGGCATAGGCGAGCCCTAGCATTCCCACGGCGACGCCAGAGAGGACAAGAGCCGTGATGCGCGAGCGTGTTCTCATTGCGAAGAACTCGACGGGATGCGGTAGACCTCGGGCACGCCGGTGCCGCCGCCAACCTTGGCCATGGTCAGCACGAAGACGAGAACCACGAAGCCGCCGAGCGCTAGCGCGATCCAGCCGTTGCGCTTCTTGCGGGCAGCGACTTCGGCGGGCGTCAGGATGACATGTTCGCCCGTGGGGATCGCTTCGCGTGAGCTCATCAGCATCGCGCCAATGTCGGGGCGGGTGGCCGCTGCAGGCTGTACCGGTGGCGGGGTCGACGCAGGCGCGCCCTTCACTTCGGGCTCACCGTCCCAATCCTTGACCTGATCCTTGTCGAGCATCACGCGCCTCCGAACAGCGGGAAGTGCAGCGGTAGCACGTGCTCAACGAGGAGCGCGCCGAACAGGGCGAACAGATAGAAGATCGAAATCGCGAACATCTTCTTCGCGTGACGCATGTCGGCGGGCGCATCATCATCGCCGGCGCGGCTGAGGAAGACGCGGACGGCGCACCAGAGGAAGGCGGCGCCGCCGATTGCCGACACGGCGAGGTAGATCCAGCCGCCAAGGCCGGTGAAGGCCGGCAGGAGGCCAAACGGAGCAACGACAAGCGTGTAGATCAGGATCTGCAGCCGCGTTTCCTTCGCACCGCGCGTAACGGGAAGCATCGGCACGCCGGCGCGGCCGTATTCCTTCGACGTCCAGAGCGCGAGGGCCCAGAAGTGCGGCGGGGTCCAGAGGAAGATCAGGCCGAACAGGATCCAGGCGTCGGTCGGCGCGTCCCCGGTAGCGGCAGCCCAGCCGATAACCGGCGGGAAGGCGCCGGCGGCCCCGCCGATGACGATGTTCTGCGCCGTCGAGCGCTTGAGCCACATTGTGTAGATCACGGCGTAGAAGAAGATCGAGAAGGCCAGCAGGCCGGCGGCGAGCGGCGTCGCGGCCAGCGCCATCAGCGTCACAGAGATCAGCGACATGATAAGGCCGAAGGCCAGCGCATCTTCAGCGCGGACGAGACCAGCAGGAACTGGCCGTGTGACCGTGCGGGCCATCATCGCGTCGATGTCGGCGTCGTACCACATGTTGAGCGCGCCAGCCGCGCCGGAGCCGAGGGCGAGCGCCAGGACGGCGCAGGCTGCCGCGATCGGATTCATCGCGACAGGGGCCGCAACGAGACCTGCGAGTGCTGTAAAGATCACCAGCGACATCACGCGCGGCTTCATCAGCTGCACGTAGTCCATCGCGGTCGCCTGCCCCTGCGGCGCGGGGGCGGTCGTCGGCGAGAGCGTGGCGATGGTCGCTTCGGACATCTTCTCTAGCGCTGCAGGCCGAACCATCCGGTCCGGCCTGCCTGCGTCCTGTTACCTGACCCGCGGAAGGTCGTTGTACTGGTGGAACGGCGGCGGGGAGGACAGGGTCCATTCCAGCGTCGTCGCGCCCTCGCCCCACGGATTTGCCTCGGCCTTGCGGCGGCGGATCATCGCTTCGACCAGACCGATGAAGAACACGATCGTGGCGGCGGCGGCGATCCAGTAGCCGTAGGTCGACCACTGATGCCACTGCTCGAACGCAGGGGTGTAGTCGACGTAGCGGCGCGGCATGCCCTGCATCCCGAGGAAATGCTGCGGGAAGAAAATCAGGTTCGAACCGATGAACATGAGCCAGAAGTGCGCACCGGCGATCATGCCGTTGTACTTCACGCCCCACATCTTCTCGAACCAGTAGTACCAGCCGCAGAACAGAGTGAACACCGCGCCCAGCGACAGCACGTAGTGGAAGTGCGCCACGACATAGTACGTGTCGTGCAGCGAGTGATCGACGCCTGCATTGGCCAGAACGACGCCCGTGACACCGCCGACGGTGAAGAGGAAGATGAAGCCGATCGCCCAGAGCATCGGCACCTTGAACTCGATCGAGCCGCCCCACATCGTGGCGATCCACGAGAATATCTTGATGCCTGTTGGAACCGCGATGATCATCGTGGCGGCCACGAAGTAGGCCTTCAGGTTCACGTCCATGCCCACCGTGTACATGTGGTGCGCCCAGACGATGAAGCCGATGACGCCGATCGCGACCATGGCGTAGGCCATGCCGAGATAGCCGAACACGGGCTTCTTCGAGAAGGTCGAGATGACGTGGCTGACGATGCCGAAGCCCGGCAGGATCATGATATAGACTTCGGGGTGACCGAAGAACCAGAACAAGTGCTGGAACATGATCGGGTCGCCGCCGCCGGCGACTTCGAAGAATTTCGAACCGAAGTTACGGTCGGTCAGCAGCATGGTCAGCGCGCCGGCGAGAACCGGGAGCGCGAGCACCAGCAGGAAGGCGGTCACAAGCACCGACCAGGCGAACAGCGGCATCTTGTGCAGCGTCATGCCCGGCGCGCGCATGTTGAGGATCGTCACGATGAAGTTGATCGCGCCGAGGATCGACGACATGCCTGCAAGGTGCAGCGAGAAGATCACGAGATCCATCGCGAGGCCCGGATGGCCCGTCGTGCCAGACAGCGGCGGATAGAGAACCCAGCCGCCGCCGAAGCCGTTGTCGCCCGGGGGGCCCGGCACGAACATCGACAGGATCAGCAGGAAGAAAGAGACCGGCACCAGCCAGAACGAGATGTTGTTCATGCGCGGCATCGCCATGTCCGGCGCGCCGATCATCAGCGGCACGAACCAGTTGCCGAAGCCGCCGATCAGGGCGGGCATGACCATGAAGAAGATCATGATCAGGCCATGCATCGTCGTGATGACGTTGTAGTTGTGCTCGTTGCCGAAGAAGCCGCCAAAGGCGGTGCCGTTGAACAGCTGCAGGCCGGGCTCCGCAAGTTCCGCCCGCATGAAGCCGGAGAACACGAAGCCGACCACGCCCGCCATCAGCGCGAAGACGAGGTAGAGCGTCCCGATGTCCTTGTGGTTGGTCGAGAACAGCCAACGTGCTGGGCTGTACCATTTCGGATCCTGGTGGTCGTGGGCGTGATCGTGCCCATGACCGTGGTCCGCCGCGTGTTTTGCATCGCTGGACATCGAACGGCTCCCTGATCTTATTCGGCGGCGGCGAGCTGGGTCACACCCGGACGCGGCAGGCTGTCCAGATAGGCACGCCCCCCGTTCGCCGGGTCGGCCTGCGCGGCGACCAGCCACTGGTCGTATTGTTGCTGGGGCAGCGCCCACAGCTCGATCGGCATGTTGGAGTGGTCCTTGCCGCAGAGCTCGGAGCACTGGCCGTAATAGATGCCCGGCTGGTCGACCTTGAACCAGAGCTGGTTCAGGCGCCCCGGCACGGCGTCGACCTTGAGCGCGAATTGCGGCATCGCCCACGAGTGGATGACGTCACGCGCCGTGATCTTGAGCCGGACGTGGCGGCCAACCGGCGCGACCATCGGGTAGTCGACCGAGAGCTGCGCAATGTCGCCGCGCGCGGTGTCCAGCGGGCGGTCAGCGTCGCCGGCGCGCAGCATGCGGCTTTCGACGACGAACTCCTGGTCCGTGTTCTGATTGTAGGTGTAGTCCCAGTACCACATGTTGCCGTAGATCTTGATGTCAACGACCTGCTCTTCCGGCACCTGCTCGCCGTTGAACATCACGTCCTGTTCGTAGAGCAGCGGGAACGAGCCCTTGGCGATCCAGACGAGAATCAGCACGGGCAGCACGGTCCAGACGATCTCGACAGCGGTGTTGTGGCTGAACTTCTTGGGCGTCGGGCTGGCCTTGCGGTTGTAGCGGATCATGACCCAGATCAGCAGCGCGGTGACGAGGGCGGTGATCACCGTGATGATGATCAGCACCTCGAAATGGAAGGCCTGCACGTGTCGTGCGGTCTCCGTGGCCGGCGTCTGGAAATCGATGCCTCCCAGGGTGGGCGCAGCCCAGGCAGGGACGGCAGCCGCAAGGCTTGCCGCGCCGAGCACCCCGAGTTTCCAAGCTCCTCGCAGCATGTTGCGCACATCCTCCAGCCAGATGCGTGAAAACCGGGCTTTAGCGTGATATGCTGCCCGCCGCCACCACTCCGCTTCGACCGCCTGCCATGCATAGTGTCGCAGGGGCGCCGAATCGGCGGGATGGCGCGAGGTCGCTACCAGAGGCCCAAGGAGTTGGAAAGATGAGCACCCGGTTTGTACTAGGCATTTCGGCTCTCGCAGCGAGCCTTCTGCTATCCCCAGCTGCGTTTGCACAAGGCGCCGTGACGGTGATCGGCGGCGGGCTTGGACAAGCCTGTTACGAGGCGGCGGATGACCAGCGAGTCGCCCCGCAGAAGGCAATGGAACTCTGCAATCTCGCGCTCACGAACGAGACGCTGAAGCGCAGGGACAAGGCCGCGACCTACACCAATCGCGGCATCCTCCACATGCGCGCGGGAAACAACACAAAAGCCATGTGGGATTACGAGAACAGCCTGCGGCTGATGCCTGACCTCAAGGAAGCGAAGGTCAATCTTGGCGCCGCATACTACAACCTCCAGCGCTATCCCGAAGCGCTGGCCGCCCTGAACGAGGGGGTCGGCTCCGAGTCGGAGGATGCGCGCACGGTCGGTTTCTACAATCGCGGTCTGACGCACGAGAAACTCGGAAACCTCCAGTCCGCCTATGAAGACTTCCGCCAGGCGCTGAAGCTGAACCCGGACTTCAAGCAGGCCGCAGCCCAGATGGCCCGCTTCACGGTTGTTCCCGCAGGAAGCTGACGCACAAGCGCTGCGTTGTCATTCCAGGCTGCGGCACCCTATCTTGGGTGGACGCATAGATTTTGTCGAAAGGCGCACGATGACCGACCGCAGCTTGATCGAGGAAGCCGGCATCGGCGTGTCGAAGGCAGCAAGCATCCTCGACGAGGCGCTGGCAGGCGCCGAGGACGGCGAAATCTATGTCGAATCGGTACGCTCCGAGAGCTTCCTGTTCGATGACGGCCGGCTGAAGTCTGCTTCCTACGATAGCGGCCAGGGCTTTGGCCTGCGGGTCGTGTCGGGGGAAACCACCGGCTATGCGCACGCAAGCGAGATTTCAGAGGCATCGCTCAAACGCGCCGCCACATCCGCCGCCGCCGCCAAGCGCGGGCGTTCGAACAAACTGGCCATGGGACCCACGCCGGTGAATCGCCGCCTCTATGCGGACGTCGACCCCACCGCCTCGCCCGACTTCGTGACCAAGACCGGGCTGCTCGCGGAAATCGACGCCTGGTGTCGCGCAAGCGATCCGCGTGTCGTGCAGGTGTCCGTGTCGCTCGCGGGATCGCGCACCGCGGTAGAGATCATCCGCACGGGCGGCGCGAGCG
>Ga0315906_10002630_pt1 | contig 24719 bp, 29 predicted proteins | sample LakEriMetagenome_4_FD_203526 | JGI IMG/M metagenome (GOLD analysis project Ga0315906, IMG submission 203526) | Freshwater fungal communities from buoy surface, Lake Erie, Ohio, United States - Buoy 2 MA122 | ecosystem: Environmental > Aquatic > Freshwater > Lake > Lake biofilm | place: USA...
CAGTCGCTTGTGGGGAAGGTGGATTTTGTCTGGCACCTCGAGCAGATGCCGTATGGCACCCTGGAGTTCGGCGTGCGGGGGCCGGATGGCTACACCCTGGCGTTTTCCATGGAGGCGCCGGGGTGAGGGGAATTAAAGTGGGCAAGCACAAATCGCACCGCATTTTCGGCCGTTACGGGTTACAAAGAAGTAGTATCAAGAGGAAAAAGCATGATGGAATCTGCCTTACAAGTCTTTGGCACGGTTCTGCCCAATGGTTCCCTTCTGCTGGAGGGTCCCCTGGATTTTCCAGCCGGTCCGGTCAAGGTTGTGATTTCACAGGTAAAAGAAAGCCCCTTGCAGAATCCATCGGACTGGTTGCAGATTGTTCGGGAAACACGGGCGAAATTGGAATCCCTCGGAATCCCCATGATGGATGACGAGCAAACAGCCCATTACATCCGGTCCATGCGAGAAACGGATTCCTTGGATGAGTGGCTTCAGGGTAAACCGTAAAAGTCTATCTGGATTCTCGCACTGGCATATATCTTTTGGAAAATTCAGGGCATTTGAATCATCAGGTTATTGAAAAGCTGGAACAGTAAAGGGAATAGGTTTTTGGCATTGCTTTGAGTGACTTGGTGGAATTGGAGTGTCTGGTGCGTCCCTTGCGGACAGGAAATCTTCTCCAAGTCCAGGTTCTCAAGGTATTTTTTCAGAAAACAAGGCCATACTTGGTGCCAAATAGACAGGGAAGCTTTCCTCCTTGCGGCAGATATCCGGGCGAGGCACAGTTTCAAGTTGGGTGATTCGCTTCACCTTGCGGCATCGGTTCGCAATGGTTGCTCCCTTTTCCTCACGAATGACAAACGCTTGTCCTTCTTCCCCGATATAAGGATTGAGGCGCTGGTGCCGTGAGCCACGGGTCTACCTGATCAGTTTCAATAGATTAAGGGGTCCACCTTATGGAATGGACAAAGCCAAATCGGGCCAACAAAATAAGTCCTATAATTATATTAATTCTACGAATTTCCGAAGCCGGGAAACTACTTGAGGGAGTCCTTGACTTTCGAGTGTGTCGAGCAACTCCTCGGCGGTCCTCGTCGGGTTGCGCAGCCCTTCCCGCTGACGCTTGATGGCCGCGCAGACCGCCCCGGGGGTAGCGTCGAACAAACTCAGCAGATATTCATCTGGGTGGATCGCCTCGACGTTGTAGCGAGCCATCGCTCCCGGCGGGAAGTCCTTCAGGTTGAAGGTGACGATGACCTCAGCGTCGGCTTGGATCGCCGCCGCCAGGACATGGCGGTCACCGGGGTCCGGCAGCGACAGTGTCTCGACCAAGTCTTCGTACCCTGTCACAAGGCAGTCGCGGAGGGCCTCGTCCATTAAGGACCGGGTACGGGCCAAGCGCTCGGGGGACAGCTCTGGGTTGTCTTTCAGGACGTTTCGCACCCACTCCTCGTGGATCGCGTCAGTCCATCGCGCCAGCACCAGTCCCGCCTGCGCCAGCCGGATGAATAGGTCGCGGAGCGGGGCCGGGTACAGGACATTGGCGTCGTAGACGGCCGTGACCGGGTGATCCATCAGTACCCCATTGACAGTTCTTGGGCCTCGGCCGTGAGCTGGTCAAGCACCTTGGCGCGGGCTTCGTCGTCCTTCCGCTTGTAGGCCATCAGGTCGTCGAAACGGACCCTGCGGTATTTGCCGACCGAGCGGGACGGGATTTTACCCTCTTCGAGTAGCTTGACGACGTAAGGCCGAGAAACATTCAGCAGGTCTGCGGCCTGCTGGGTGGTCAATTCCGCGTGGGTCGGGATTAGGGTGACGGCGTTGCCTTGGGACATCTCGGTCAGTAGGCGGAGGAACAGTCGCACGGCAGAGGTCGGCACGACCACCACCTCCGTATCGTCGCCATCAAGGCATAGGCGGACGCTTGCTCGCCTGCCGAGCTTGCGCGTGGCCAACTGGCGGCTCGACTCGCGGGCCAGCACGGCATCTGCCTCGCTCGGCGCGACCGTCTCAAAGTTCCCTGGGATCAGCGTGGACACGGGAAACCTCCTTTCGTGTTCGATTTGCATTCTACCGCAATCTCGAATTGGAAGCAATGATCGAAACACCCGAAACCCTCGAAACACCCGAAACAACACCAAGTCAGTTGGTTGCCCACTCCCGGCTTGCTCACGACACTCCCTTGCGTTGCTGGTTCAACGTCGCCGTCGGAATGTTTCGTCGCGGGGGTTCGCCAGAACTCACCCCCGCCGCGGAACGCGACAGAGGCGGCGTGCCTTCGGTCTTCCCGCGGTTCACCAGAGCCGGAGGAGGATTCCGAGCGTGGATTGCTGGCATGATAAATCGTCTGCCGCAGGTACGACTCGTTCGAGGAACTCGGCTCGGTCGGGGCGGTCGCCCTACGGCTCAACGACTTGGGCGTCCGCTACCCCGCCTACCGCACCCGGTCAGACAAGCAGCGGGGCGGCAAGCGATTCGTCAAGCAGAAGGTGATCGGCATCCTCCGCAACCCGATCTATCTCGGTCAGGTACGGTGGGGGGAGTCGGTGTAGGAAGATTGCCACGACCCGATTGTCAGCCGCGAGCAGTTCGACCGGGTGCAACTCCAGATCGGGAAGACACTCACCCGGCGGATGAACCTCAGGAAGCCGAAGGGGCAGTCCCCGTGTTGAAGATGGACGGATTGCCCATCGACAACGCCTCCTCCAGCATCTCCAGGCAGAAGGAGCTTTCCAGGCTGTTGGATAGCTTCCAGGACACCACATACCGGCTGTACCAGTCCAAGGTGGCGGCAAGGTACATGAATCCCTCCCGCATGGGGATGTAGGTTATGTCCGCAGCCCACACCTGCCCAGGTTCCTCCACCTTGAAGTTGTTCAAAAGATACGGGTATTTCCGATGGTTTTCCCTGTTCTCGCTCAGCCTTGGCTTCGGGTAAATCGCCCAGATGCCCATCTCCCGCATCAGCCTGCGAACCCGCTTCCTTCACACTTGGAAGCCCAGTTTGGTCAATTCCACAACCATCTTCCTTGCCCAGAAAAACGGGAAGTTAGTGTAGATGCGGTCCAGGTGCCGCTTCAGCACAAGGTCCTCCTCCGATTCACCGACCCCGGCATGGTAATAGCTGGAACGGGCAAGATTGAGCAGGCGGCATTGTTCGCTGACCGAAAAATCCGGGTCTGAAACATCGATCAACGACCGCTTCCGCTCAGTCGACAGACTGGAGTTTTTTTTGAGCCACTCCAGTTCCATCTTCAGCTTGCCGATCTGCTCGAATAATTCGGCAACCAGCTTGTCGTGGTCTGCCGCCTTCCTGGCGCTACGAGTGCCCTGGTTCGGGCTGAAAATGGTACACGCCCCGGCGATCAATTCCTTCCGCCAACGGTTCACCAGGGTCGGATGGATACCATACCGGCTGCCAATCTGGTTGGCGGTCAAGTCACCGCGCACCGATTCCAGGGCAACCTTGGCCTTGAACGCCTCCCCGTGAACCTTCTTGATCCGTTCCATGCCGAATTCCTCCCCACCAAGGAGATTCTAAAGCTAAGGCTCCTGTCCAGTTTTCGGGGGCCAACACACCTTGGCAATGAAAGAATGCTTGTTTATTCGATTCCATCATCCAATGAAAGGCTTTCCACCAAGGGAGTAAGAAGATTGACAAGTTTGGGTACGTTGTCAAAAGCTACCAGCCATAGGCGCTCAGCAATGATTTCACCGTATTCATGGGCCAGAACATGCCTCTGGGCTTGGATTGGCCGCCAGGGAATTTGGGGATTCTCAACCTTGAAACTTCGAGACACTTTGCGCGCTGCTTCTCCGATGATTTCCACCTGTCGCTCCACTGCGCTGCGAAGCATGAGGTTTTCCTGATAATCCTTTAAAGTCTTTCCTTGTATAAATTCCGACACTGTTCTTGCTGCCGCCAACATATCCCATAGATAAGCGCGATCCTCTTTATCCTTTGACATGGATTATCCTGCGTGTGGCGAGAATGCGATCTCGTCGGATAGGATTCCGGAGCCCTTCTTTCTCCACCAAGTGAACTGGCCGACCAAAGAGCCGGGTGAGTTCATCCCTCATGGTGATGAGATCCCAAAGGCTCCAAGGCGCCTGTTCCTCAAATGAAACCAAGACATCCACATCGCTTGTCGGGCCAAAATCCGGTCGGAGAACCGAGCCAAAAAGCGATAGCTCGTGGACCTTCCAGCGTGCGCAAAACTTATCCATAACTTCTTGTGGAACAACAATTGCCGGGATATGGGATGGGGGGTTGCTAGCAGTTTCCATGAAAATCCCTCCCCCCGCAATCGTGGCAACAAGTCCCTTGGGCGAATGCAGCAACAAGCGACTCATACCGTTGATTTTTCGTCTACTAGAAGCGAACCATTCGACTCGAACTTTTCTAGAGCATTATGGGAGCGATTTGGATTAAGCAAATAGGCAAAAATGTGCAAACAAAGGAATCTGGTTTACAGGTTAATATTTATTTGTATCTATATATTTGCAATTTTAATTTTTGAAGACATATTTATAGTGCAATGGTTAACACGCTTTGGAAATCATTAGATACCATAGTTTTCTCGCCAAGGCCGTTGGATTTCTGGAACCCGTGTCCAGCATGGTCCTCTAGAACAAATGGTTAATCTTGTTCGGCCGCAAGGCTTCGGCTAGGGCAACGGCCATGGGAGTAGGTGATTTCGGCCAGTCAGTCTCCCAAAACTTGGTGGTGCAGCCGTTTCTTATGATTGAGAATTTTCGGAGTCCTCCACACCTAAAGTCATTTGGTCGGGAGATTTTTGTCACCTGGCCCTTTCCTTTGGAAGTGAATGCAAAAACCGTTTCGTGGAAATATTCGGGAAGTCTGTCAGCGGATTGTTCGGGCAAAAACTCACAATTACCCGGGTTGGCCTAGGAAGCCTTTGAGGGCAGGTTCCGTAGCCGACAGGATCCTTGATGATTCTGGCTTGAGTTTGTTGGCTGCCGTTTCCCGATTGCTGACAGCAGTGGAAGGCTCAGCCCATCGGTCGCCATTCTGCCTATTCGGAGGATTGTCTGGAGAAGCCGGAAGTTCGCCTCCTCTATCCTGGCCTGAATGGAGGCAATCCAAACCCCGGGCAGTCTATCCCCGGCTGACATCCACCGCTTTTGGGAAGATTATGGCAAAAAAAGGATGACACAGGGGGGTTCGGCCTGCTCGGGCTTTCACTCACGACTCTGCCAGACAGCAGCGTCACGGTTGCCCTGGACTACGGCCAACACCTCCAGACGATCTTCGTGGACACGGTAATACACGACATAGGTAAAGCGCCGCACGCACGTTCCGCCAGACGACGCCATGTATCTCGGGCATACCTGAAATCCGAAGCAGGACATCTTGAACTTGAATCAAGAAAGCCTGTCCCAAGCCAGGTCGCAGTGCGTCGAAGTAACCAATCGCCTCTGCCGCATCCTTCGTGGCTTCAGGACGCAGGAAGACGGGCAAGCTCATGAACTACTCGACAAACGCGCTAGCACTGTCTCCCAAGGCTCAGCGGCCCCAGGATTGGCGTCAGCGGCTGCGATTCGCCGCTCTAATTCTTGGATATGCCAATCGGGAGGTGTGTACGGCGCATCGTCGGGAAGGCTGTCCCAGATCAGGCCAATCAACTCCACCCGCTGCTGTGCGTCGAGGCGGTCGATGCCAAATTGCGATAAGGTCAGGCTCATTGATGATGTCTTCCTCAGTTGGAAGAAGCTGACAATCACTATACCGGGCGGCAATCACACGAGGAAGTCAGCGCAGTGGCCGAACGATCCACGAAACGGCGCTGTACAGGGCCGCCCGGATCAGGCTCCGTTCCACGGAACTCAAGGCCCTCGGCACCCGCCTGGGAAGCCGGGGGTCGCAAAACGCCTCCCGTACCCGGCCCCGGCGATAATGCGTGGCCCGGGAAAAGTCCAGCCAGCGGCAGGCCAGCCGGATATTCAACCCCTCCGTCAGGGCCAGCCATGAAATCTCTCCCATCAGGAAGGCATCGGCTTCCCGTCTTCCCCCAGAGGTCGACCCATCAGGGCTGCCACTTTTTTTGGATGCCGATCACCAGCTTCGCCTGGCGGAGCTCCTCCCGCAGCCGGGCGTTCTCACCCGAAAGACGACGGACCACACCGGCGCTGACGGGGCGCTTGGCCACCTTGCCGTTCCCGGAGAACTTCCGCCGCCATTCCGTCAGTTGGGAGCTGTAGATCCCCTCACGCCGCAGGATCTCGTTGACCTTGCCGCCGGTGGCCCGGGCCTGGTCCACCTCTGCGAGGATCCGCAACTTGTCCGGGTCACCGATGGTCCGCCTCGACGGCCTGACCAATACCTCGGGATCCCGTTTGACGCCGTTCTGATTGCTTTTGGACATGATCTACCCCCCCCCTGAAACCATTCAACCACAGATAACTCCAGTGGTCTCACGGGATGTTGACACAGGGGGCTTCGACATCCTCGGCTCGCAAAGCGATATGTTTAACAGCTGGATTTACGCCGGCTTCACGAAAGACGAAACCCGCAAGGCCGCCTTCAAGAAATACGAGCAATGGCGAAAAGCCAACCCGATCAACAAGGACGAGTCGCCCGGGTAAACCGCCGCGATCCAAACACTCAATCCTCCAACATCACACCAACACCCAGCAAACGGCCCACAATCCCAACACCCATCCCGTGGCGACTCCGAACTCGAGCCCGCGATAACATCCCAGGCTCCTCCACCCAATCAATCCCCGCGCCGGGTTCCACTGCCTCCCGCGCCGGCACAAGCAAATACCCGACAAAACTCCTCAACCCAATCATCCACCAATCAACACCCCTTCCCTCCGTCTACTTCTTTTGGCCCAGCAAGGCAGCAGCCTCCGCGCGAAAACGCTTTAGCTCGGCATCGTCCTTCTTGCTTTTTTCCATCCATTGCACCGACTTGTCATACCATTCGCGGGCCTTATCCTTCGCGCCAAGCTGCCACTGGGCCATGGCGAGGAAAAAACCAAAAAGGGCCTTGTCTGAATCTTCGGCCTGGCCCTGGCTCATCGATTTTTCCAGGTCCGTGATGGCTCCCATCCAGTCGCGGTTGCGATACCGGGCGACGCCAAGCGTTTGGAGGAAACTCCATTCGGTCGGCGACTTTTCTACCACCTGCGCGGCAAGATCAACGGCACGCTGCGGGTCCTGAAGCCGGACATCGCTTGCGGTGGCTAGCAACCAGGCCAGCTTGTTCATGCTTTGCAGCGTGCGAGGGTGATCCTTCGGCAGCACCCGCTTCTGCGCCTCCAGCACTTCCTCATAAAGCTTCTTACTCTCCTCATGGCGGTTCAGCTTCCCGTAAGTAATTGCCAGATTGTTCATGCTGGTAAGCGTGCTAGGGTCGTCCTTGGGCAGCACCCGCTTCCGGGCCTCCAGCACTTCCTCAAAAAGTTTCTTACTCTCCTCATGGCGGTTCAGCTTCCCGTAAGCAATTGCCAGGTTGTTCATGCTGATAAGCGTGCTAGGGTGGTCCTTGGGCAGCACCCGCTTCCGGGCCTCCAGCACTTCCTCAAAAAGCTTCTGCGCCTCGCCATTACGGTTCAGGTCCGTGTAAGTCATTGCCAGGTTGTTCATGCTTTGAAGCGTGCCAGGGTGGTCCTTGGATAGCACCCGCTTCTGGGCCTCCACCACTTCCTCCAAAAGCTTCTGCGCCTCGCTATCGCGGTTCAGCGCCCTGTAAGTCATTGCCAGGTTGTTCATGCTTCTAAGCGTGTCAGGGTGCTCCTTGGGCAGCACCCGCTTCCGGGCCTCTAGCAATTCCTCATGAAGCTTCTGACTCTCCTCATGGCGGTTCAGCTTCCCGTAAGTCATTGCCAGGTTGTTCATGACAACAAAAGTCTCTGGGTGGCCCTCGGGCAGCACCCGCTTCTGCGCCTCCAGCACTTCCTCATAAAGCTTCAGCGCCTCGTCATGGCGACCTGTGTCCAAGTAACCTTTGGCCACCCTTTCCTTGCCTCTAAGCACTTCAGGGTGGTCCTCGGGCAGCATCCCCTTCCGCCTCGCCAGGACTTCCTCCTTAAGCTTCAAACCATCCGCGTGGCGACCACGTTGGTCGTACCCCAAGGCCAAGTTGGACATGGTGTCTAATGTTAACGGGTGACCGTCGGGCAACACCTGCCTGCATTTGGCCAGCACTTCCTCCGTGATCTTGAGCGACTCGTCAAAGCGACCCATAAGGTAGTTAATGCCGGACAAATTACCTTTGCTGCCAAGCGTGTCGATATGGTCCGGGCCCAGATTCTGTTCATATAACGCCAATGCCCGTTCTTTCTGCTTCAGGGCCGACTCGTACTCGCCGAGATATTCAAAAGTTGCGCCCAGCGAAGACCGCAACTTGGCCTCGACCAGCGGCTGATCCGCGAAACCCTCGTCTAGGGCCGGCAGACTGGCGACGATCGCCTTGCGCAAGGTCACCTCCGAGCCCAGACCGCCATCCAGACCCTCCGGCCGGGCGGCCGCGAACACCCGGTCCTGAAAGAATTGCACCACCGCGTTCGCCTCGGCTTCCTTCTTCCTGGCCTCTGTCTCTTGCGCCCGGGCAAACTCCGCCTGCTTCTTGGCCTCAGCCTCTTGAACGCGGGCAAACTCCGCCTGTTTCTTGGCCTCAGCCTCTTGCACGCGGGCAAACTCCGCCTGACGCCGGGCTTCCAGCAAGCCCCATGTGGTGCCAATCACCCCCATCACCAGAGCGATGAGCACCAGGCTACCGGCGAGCACCTGGCCTCGATTCCGCTGCACGAACTTCTTGAAACGATAGCTCGAACTCGGCGGACCAGCGGTCACAGGCTCGTGGTTCAGGAACCGCTCAAGGTCCTGGGCGAAACCGTTGGCCGTCTCGTAACGACGCTCGCGGTCCTTGCTCAAAGCCTTCAATACAATCCAGTCAAGCTCCCCCTTGACGAATGAAACCAGCTTGAACTGATCCATCTGACGGCTCAAGGACACCTCCGGCGCGCTGTCAACGGCGTTCAGGCAACTGCTCGGCGACACCGGCTCCTTCTCGCGGATCAGCTTCAGCATCTGGTCGAAGGCCACCTTCCTCATCATCTCCTTGCTCAAGGGCGTCACGCCCGTCAACAGTTCGTAAAGAATCACACCAAGCGCGTACACGTCCGCACGCGTGTCAACGTCCACCGCGTTGAATGTCGCCTGCTCCGGAGCCATGTACAGCGGCGTGCCCATCACGCTGCCAAAGGCCGTGACATTCGAATCCCCTCCCGCTTGAAGGTCCGTCTTCGCCTTGGCCAGACCAAAGTCGATCACCTTCGACACCGGCTTCCCGTCATGCGTCTCCACAAGAATGTTCGATGGCTTCAGGTCCCGATGGATGATCCCCTTCTGGTGGGCATGCTGCACCGCCGAACAAATCTGCTGGAAAAGGTTCAGACGCTCGACAATCGTCAGACGATGCTCATCGCAATAGTCGCTCAGCGGTACACCCTTCACCAGCTCCATGACGAAAAACGGCGATCCCGTCTCCGTCGTCCCCGCGTCCAGAAGCTTGGCTATGTGCGGATGGTCCATCACCGCGATCGCCTGACGCTCCGTATCGAATCGCGCCAGTATCTCCTTCGACTGCCCTCGCTCGACCCGAATGAGCTTCAACGCCACCTTGCGCTTCACAGGCTCGGTCTGGTCCGCCATCCAGACCGTACCCATGCCCCCCTCGCCAATCTGCTGGCGCAAAATGTACCGCCCGCCAATCTGCGTACCTTCAGTCTCCGTCGATGAGCCAGGACTGAACGATAGCGTGGTCCCAGGATCGAAAAAGACGGCCGTGGCATCGACTGGCGCACCAGGCTCTTGCCCGGACATGGCCTGCGTATGCTCCAACAGGAGCTTCTCGACCTGCGAACGCAACAACGGCTGACCCGAACACATCGAATTGATGTACTCCGTCTGTTCGGCCGTCGACCGCCGCTTCAGGGCCGCTTTGACAATCTCGTCTGCAGGCAATGACTCGCTCATCGACACCTCGAATAGGGTCCAACACGCCACCGTGGCGCAAGCTCTTCCAGCCTAATCCAACTCCACCCACTCACTTCGATTTGAAAACTCCGCCTCCAGAAACACACACATGAGACGAGCACAACGAAACGTGTCAACACGAATGAGACCAAATGTTGTCCAGTGCACATAACGATTCAGGGTTGTGTGCCGGGTTCCCGTCGGCACCAGTCCATTGGCTGGAGTGGCCTGAATCGGTCCCAAAGGAGACCCCCGCCTCCAGTGAGGGCCCCTTTGGGACCAATTCATGCCGGGTATCTGGCTGATTGGCAGGGGGCGCTGGTCGGTTGATCCAGACCTCCCCGGGCAATGGTTTCACCACGGGTTTGCCCCGGACGAACCGTTCCGGGTTCCTGCCGTGCGCCTTGTCCATCGTCACCGCCCATGCCGCAAGCACTTCCCCGGCCCTTTCCGAGTGGACCACCGCCGGCGTGAGCAGGTTGATTCCCTCGTGGTGGTGCTCGTGGTTGTACCAGGCCACAAAGGACCGGATAAATTCCCGGGCCTCCTCGAAGCTGCCGAACCGGTCCGGGAATTCCGGGCGGTATTTCAAAGTCTTGAACTGGCTTTCCGAGTACGGGTTGTCGTTGGAGACGCGGGGCCGGCTGTGGGACTTCTCGATCCGCAGCTTCCCCAGCAACTGGCTGACCTCCTGCGACACCATCGGGCCGCCCCGGTCGCTGTGGATTGTCAGGCAACCCGCCTCAACGCCCTCCCTGGCCGCACACTCCCGCAGCAGGTTCCGGGCGATCTCCCCCGATTCCTTCCACGCCAGCGTGTACCCCACCACATACCGGCTGAAGATGTCCATCACCAGGTACAGCCGGTAATGCTCGCCCTTCACCGGGCCCCGGATCATCGTGATGTCCCACGACCACACCTGTTGGATGCCATTCGCCAGCAATTCAGGCTTCTTGTACGCCGGATGACGGCGTTGCCGACGCCGCTCACGGCTGGCGCTGTCCCGCTTCAGCAGGCGGTACATCGTGCTGATGGACCCCAGATAATCGCCATCGTCCAGCAGGGTGGCGTACACCTCCTGCACCGAACGATCCACGAAACGGTCGCTGTACAGGGCCGCCCGGATCAGGCTCCGCTCCACGGAACTCAAGGTCCTCGGCACCCGCCTGGGAACCCGGGGACCGCAAAACGCCTCCCGTACCCGGCCCCGGCGATAATGCGTGGCCCGGGAAAGGTCCAGCCAGCGGCACGCCAGCCGGATATTCAGCCCCTCCGTCAGGGCCAGCCGTGCAATCTCCCCCATCAGGAAGGCATCGGCTTCCCGTCTTCCCCCAGAGGTCGACCCATCAGGGCTGCCACTTTTTTTTGGATGCCGATCACCAGCTTCGCCTGGCGGAGCTCCTCCCGCAGCCGGGCGTTCTCACCCGAAAGACGACGGACCACGCCGGCGCTGACGGAGCGCTTGGCCACCTTGCCGTTCCCGGAGAACTTCCGCCGCCATTCCGTCAGTTGGGAGCTGTAGATCCCCTCCCGGCGCAGGATCTCGTTGACCTTGCCCCCAGTGGCCCGGGCCTGGTCCACCTCCGCGAGGATCCGCAACTTGTCCGGGTCACCGATGGTCCGCCTCGACGGCCTGACAAGTACCTCGGGATCCCGTTTGACGCCGTTCTGATTGCTTTTGGACATGATCTACCCCCCCTGAAACCATTCAACCACAGAAAACTCCTGTGGTCTCACGGGATGTTGACACAGGGGGGAGGTGCCCTTGGACATGCCGCATCCCGACATCTGGCACAAGTGGTTCCGGGTGGTTACCAGTTGGTAATCAGTGATTTGGTGGGATTGGAATGCAGGGTTCTGCCTTTGAATGCCAAGGATCCGGTTCAATTGCGGGCCATCGAGTCTTTTTGTTCCCAACCGGGGATCGAACAACTCGGGTTGGATCGGGAAACTTTCCTCCTCGCGGCAGATATGCGGTGGACCCGGACACGCTTTTCCGAGGGGGATGAGTTGGCAATAGTCGGTCGCGAGTTCGAATCATTTCCCGAGGGTTTCCTTGCCAGTGGATTGGCTTGAATCCATTTCTAGGTCGTGGAAGGCCGAGGTGTAGATACTCTGGGTGACCGGGCTCGGGCGATGAGGTTATGCATGCTGAACACCGACGCCAGGCGGGGGGCTTTACCTTGGCGGATGATTTCATGGAGTTTCGGGAAAACGGGCTGTTTCGGTCCGCAAGGTCCAATCGACCAGGGAATCCTATCCGGCCTGGAGGATCTCATCGGACAGCTTTTGGGTGGTGCCCAAGCGGCATGCCTGCCAATAGGGGGTGGGCGTGGCCGGAGCCCGGGAGGTTCCCCTGCCATTCACATTGATTTTCTGATCCATTACCCTTCTGGCGGAAAATAAGATCCGTGGCTGGGCAGGGGGCCAAGATGAACGGGGCCGAGTTTGGCGGGAGGGTGCACGATGCTGAGAGAATTATGCCGAATCATGCCGGCGTTGCGGGTGACGGACCTGGATGGGGCGATCGGTTTTTTCACCGGGCTCCTTGGATTCCAGGTGGCATGGCGGACAGCGGATGACTGCGCGGACGAGGGGAACCCGGGGACCGGGTCGGGCGAGACGGCCATGCTGGAGGCGGGCGGGGTGGCGGTGCTGCTCAGCACCGGCAGCCATCTGGGTGGTACCCCCGCCTTCACGGGGGTGCTGTATTTCCAGATGCGGGGGGTGGCGGAGTTGTACCAGTCGCTTGTGGGGAAGGTGGATTTTGTCTGGCACCTCGAGCAGATGCCGTATGGCACCCTGGAGTTCGGCGTGCGGGGGCCGGATGGCTACACCCTGGCGTTTTCCATGGAGGCGCCGGGTTGAGAGGGATTTTGGCGGTGAATGCCAGGATGGTGTTGCATGGTGGGTGAAAGCTCTGGCTGACCGCATGTTTGCGGGGTGGTCTTGGAATGACCGAGTGTCACCACCCTTTGGGCAGAACCAGATCAGCAAACCGATTGTCTGAAGATGGTGACGTGAGGGCTGTTTGGTTGCCTTCCCATTGGAAGTTGGAACGGGCAAATCGATCCTTGGTTTCTTATCTGGCGGGAAGGGGATTGTTTTCACAAGCTAAAACTTGATGAATTTATCCAGGAAGTTGGACCCATGATACAAACTGAGGTGCAAGCCACCGGCATTATTTTGCCGGATGGTTCCCTGAAGCTGGATTCACCCCTGGATATGCCAGCAGGCCGGGTCAGGGTGCTTGTGAGGGTGGAATCACGAATGGTTGGCCCTACCAACAACACATTTTGGGACGCTCTGTGCAAGGCCAAGGAAAGCCTGCGATCAGTAAGCCGGCCGGTTCAGGACAGGGAATTGGAAAAATACGTGGATTCACTCCGCGAAAGTGATCCCACGGATGACTGGCTGATGGGAAATCCATGAAGGCTTATCTGAACACCTGCATGGGGATCTATTCCCGGAGTACCAAGGTGCCCTTGGACTTGCCGCATCCCGACATCTGGCCCAATTGGTTTCGGGTGGTTACCAGTTGGTAATCAGTGATTTGGTGGAATTGGAATGCAGGGTTTTGCCTTTGAAGGGCAAGGATCCCGTTCAATTGTGGGCGATCGAGTCTTTTTGTTCCCAACCGGGGATCGAACAACTCGGGTTGGATCGGGAGACTTTCCTTCTCGCGGCAGATATCCTGGCCAGGCACAGTTTCAAGCTGGGTGATTCGCTTCACCTTGCGGCATCAGTTCGCAATGGTTGCTCCCTTTTTCTCACCAACGACAAACGCTTATCCTCCTTCACCGATATCCAGGTTGAGGCGCTGGTGCCGTCAGCGCGACCGCTTCAATCTCTGAAAAGGATGACCCTGCGTGTGGCAAGAATGCGATCGCGTCGGATAAGATTCCGTAGCCCTTCTTTCAACACCAAGTGGACTGGCCGACCAATCAGGCCGACCAATCAGCAGGGTGGGTTCATTCAGTAGAAAGCCCTTCAAGAAAGCCAGCCATACTCGCAGGGGAAGGGTCTGAGCCCGACCCTCCGGGAAGCCACTGGTAAAGATCCCTTGACTAGGACTCCTTCCTGGTAAAGATTTCTTTACTAGTGAAGTGGCCTAGGAAAGCGAGCTTTACCAGCATGCGACGGATCACGGGAAGGTACCAGGTTACCAAGGCCGGGGGTGAAACGGTTCGCGCGTTCATCCCGCATCCACTTCCTCCATCCCGCCCGGCACTCGCGCTCGATGGGGAATCGGCCGCGCGTCACGCGGAGGCCATCGCCGCCATGGCCAGGTTGGAGGTGGCTGGAACCATGGTCCCGGACGCCGATTGGTTCCTGTACGGCTTCGTACGCAAGGAAGCGGTCATCACCTCGCAAATCGAGGGTACGCAGGCGACTCTCCAGGATGTGCTGACCTTTGAGGCCACAAAACAGTCTGAACGACCCGAGGACGCACAAGAGGTCTGCAACTACATCGATGCGCTGACCTACGCCCGCGGTGAAATGGCGAGCCCCAGGGGTTTGCCCCTGACCATGCGGTTGCTCCGGGAAGCCCATAAACGGCTGATGCGTGGAGTGCGGGGAGCCGACAAATCGCCCGGTGCAATTCGCATATCGCAAAACTGGATCGGCGGCACACGCCCCGGAAACGCGGTCTATGTCCCTCCCCCGCCGGACGCCGTGCCGGAAGCGCTCTCGGATTTGGACCGCTGGATGCACGGGGATGACACGCTGCCTCCCCTGGTCCGCGCGGGATTGGCCCACGTCCAGTTTGAATCCATCCATCCCTTCCTGGACGGCAACGGCCGTATCGGCCGCTTGCTGGTCGCCCTGCTCGTGGAGCATTGGAAGTTGCTTTCGTCACCACTGCTCTATCTCAGCCTGGCCTTCAAGCGCCATCAGGTGGAATACTACCGACGTCTGACGGCTGTTCGGACCGATGGGGATTGGGAAGGTTGGACCACGTATTTCCTGGAATGCGTCCGCGAAGCGGCTGACGATGGCGTGGACACGGCCCGGAGCCTGTTCACGCTGCTGAACCAGGACCGTCAGCGACTCCTGCGGTCCAAGGGGGCGACCGTTCCAGCCATCCGGTTGTTCGACGCCTTGCCCAAGCAGCCAATCATCACGGCATCGGGAGTCATGAGGAGTTTGAAGACCAGCAAGCCAACGGCCGCGAAGGCGATTGCGGCGCTGGAGGCCGCCAAGATTTTGAAGGAAACCACGGGCAGGCAGCGTGACCGCGTGTACGCGTACCAGGGCTACCTGCGCCTTCTGACAGGCGACCAGGAATAAGACGCGGTTGGAAGGATTGGAAGGAGCCCATGGTCCGGTCTTTGTCCAGTCTTTAGCATTCGGTCTCTTGCCGTTTGTGGGCTTAGAAGTCGGTGCCTTTACGGGCTGTTAACGGGATGGTTTCGTGGCATACCCCAGGCTTTCCTGCACACAGTTAAAAAAATACAATTATATATTCTTATATATTTTAGCCGTCTCTGGTTCCAGAATGGCTCATTATTTTCTATAATAACAAAATAAGTACGGTATACTTTACTTAAAATTAATTTTTAGGGACATTTACACCATGATCGCACCTGATTCTGAAATGATTGCCATTCTCCGGGAAATGAACCCATGGTGGGGAGGCGACCGTATTGGGGACCTGCCAGCCTGGCGGCGGGCGGCATTTGCCGAACTGGAATTGTGGTTGCGGACACCCCCGGCGCCCCGGGCGGTTCTGTTGAGCGGTGCGCGGCAGATTGGGAAGACGACGCTTTTCCTGCAGGCGATCGAGGCGTTGATTGCCGGCGGGGTGAGCCCCAAAAACATCCTTTACATCACCTTCGACCACCCGCTGTTGAAGCTGGTGGGCCTGGAAACCGTCCTGCGGCTTTGGAGGGAAACCGAGGCGCGCGACCAGGGTTTTGAGTACCTGTTTGTGGATGAGATCCAGTTCTTGCCGGACTGGCAGACCTGGGTGAAACACCAGGTGGATTTCCACAAGGACCGGCGCATCGCGCTGACCGGGTCGGCAACCCCGCTGGTGACGGACCGGCAGGAGAGCGGTGTGGGTCGCTGGCACACCATCCATCTGGCGACACTGTCTTTTTATGAGTTCCTGCGCATTCGCAATGTCGAGGAGCTAAACCTTCCCGAGGTTCCCTCCCTGTCGCGGCTTTTTGACTGGAGTGGCGGTGCATTTGCCCGGGCCAGCCATGCTGGTGAGTCGCTGGTGGTGCAATTCCACGAGTATCTCCAGCGGGGCGGATTCCCCCAATGTGCCCTGGCCCCGAGCGTGAACTGGGCGCAAAAGCTACTCCGGGAGGACATCGTGGACAAGGTCCTGAAGCGGGACATGACGGCGCTTTTCGGGGTAAGGCGCGTGGTGGAGTTGGAGCACACCTTCCTGTACCTGTGCCTGCACGACGGCGGGTTGCTGGACATGCAGGCGCTTTCCACCAGCCTGGGGGTGAGGAAGCCGACGGCGACGCATTTCATAGAGCTGTTGGCGAGTGTGCACCTGATCCACAAGTTGTCGCCATTGGGGTATGGCAAGGAGGTCCTGCGTGGCCGCCACAAAATTTACCTCGCGGATGCGGCGATCGGTCCGAGCGTGCTGTCCAAGGGTCGGGCACTCCTCACGGACGGCATCCTGCTGGGCCGGGCGGTCGAGACGGCCTTTTTCAAGCATGTCTACACCCGGTTTTATGACTCGAATGTCCAGTTCGCCTACTGGAGGGGAAAACGCGACGCCGAGGTGGACATCGTGGCGGAAACCCCGGGACGCCTGGTGCCTTTCGAGGTGAAATACCGTGGCCAAAAGACCGGACCGGCGGAACTAACCGGGATGCTGGAGTTTTGTGCGACGAAAAAAGTGCGGCGCGGCTACGTGATCACCCGGCGCCTTTCGGATTTCGGGTTGCTGCGGCTGAACGAGGGGGGCGCGGAGGTGGAGTTGATGAAAATCCCGGCACCCCTGGCCTGCTACTGGCTGGGCCGTTCGGAACTGGAATCGGTGAACCGGGAAGACGAGGCGTGAGGATCATGGAACCGGGTATCCGTGCCGTTCGCCATATCTTGGCAGTCTTCCTGAATGGGGTGGGCATTGGAGGTCGGAGAACCCTGGGCTACTAGCGGCGGTTGATTCCACGCCTTCCCGTGTCTGTAAAACTCTGCAAGACCGGCTTGGGACTATATGATCGCAAGGCGAACGGTTTGGGAATCCGCTGGTGGATCTATTGCGGTGTCCCAGGGAAGAAATCCTTCCGTCAGTTGATACTGTCCCTTGGGCCGTTCCAGATACGGCCGAGCACCGTGGCAGGAATGACCCTTCACCAAGCCAAGCCTTTAGGAATCCACAGGAGCCGTCTTCGCCATATGGTTTTCCGGGCAGGTGGCAGGCTGGTGGGTGCCGGGGGCCAGTCCCTGAAAATCCACGCTTGAAGCCCTTGTAGGGTTGCGCTCCATGGGTTTCCCGGAAAATGCCACCCTCGGAAATTTGCAGGGCCGGAATGGGTTCCTGGTTCCATCAGCGACCGATCGCTGTTCCAAGGTCCAAGGGTTTTTGGTCTGGTGGGTCCAACCTGTTGGACAGGAACCGGCAACAATCGATGATGTTTGGTCGAACCAGGGTCCTACTCGTCTGGGGGCAGCCAGAACGGTTCAATGCTCCTGGCCTAACCCAGATCCTCCACCACCCAGCGGTTTTCGCGGAAACGCTCGACCCCGATGTGGTCGATCCGGTGGCCTGCATCCCGATGGAAGGTCCCTTGGTCGATCAGTTGCATCAGCTTGTCGTAGGTCAGGTTCAGGTAGCCCCGGACGCCTGGTTCGTTCAACTGGAAGTGTAGGCCATTGGGATTGAAGGGCCTGGACTGTGTGTGGGCATCTTCCACCTCACCGGGGATGTCCTGGTCTCTGAGATAGGCGGACCAATCGGTCCAGTATTTGGGCCGTTTGGAGGAACCGCCAATCCGATCCGCGATGGAGCTGGTGAGGCTGAAACCGGCAGCGGGGTGGTTCCTGTCGATCCAGCGCCACAGGTCCCGGAAACCACGCAGGAGGGTGGTATTCGGCTCGCTCCCGGGGTAGCGGCCCTGGCGGCGGGGCGGGTCGAGGATTTCCGGCCTATCGAGCCAGAGATGCTGGATGAGGTCGTGGGGGTTATCGGAAGGCGAGCCTAGCAGCCAGCCGTTCCAGGCGCAGGTGAACGGGGCTGCCGCCTGCCGCTGGGTGTAGGGCAGGAAGAAGGTCTCTGGCGTTTTGAGGCTGAGCCGGATGGCTTCGGCCAGGGTGGCGGTCACGGGATAGCCGCTATCGGCCAGCCAGTCGGCCAAGACTTGGCGGTGCAGTCGGTCCCTGGGATTACCAACGGCCCTTTGCAGCAAAGCGATGGGGGTTTCGAGGCGGCAACAGGCGGGCAGCGGGGCCCGGACATGTTCCAGGGTGGTGAGGGCGTGGGACCGGGCGAGGCCCAGGCGCGGGTCGTTCCATTCCCGGGTGGTGATTTGCACCCGGTGGCCGATGCGGACGCGGCCGAGGGTTTTGGGGGCGAACCAGAGGGTTTTTTGGCCGTGGTCATCGATGCCGTGGAAATACTGGCCCTTGCCGTTGGTGTCCAATGGGTGGCGGCGGGGCAGGGAGCCGTGGCCGAGGTCGTGGTCGGTGTCTGAGACGGTGAGGGTGAGGTGGGTGGCCAAGTCCATTCGGTCCGGTGAATTGGCTGTTTTTTTGGGAGCAGGTGCATGTCCCGTTGACTGAAGGAATCATCTTACCGGTACTGGAATATCGACAAGGTTGGACACAAGTTCCCGAACCGCGAGAAGGGTGAGCTTACAAAGTCCCCTTGGCTCAGTTTTTGCCAAAGAAACTTCCGGAGAAATGTTGAGAAACCAAGTGTGGCCTGGTTTTAGGCTGCTTTCAGGGAAAGCTGAACCCGTTCCTGGTCCTGAAGGTGAGGATGGCAAGAAAATTGCACCTGGTGGATTTCACGCTTGCCCGAGATTCGGTTTTTGTTTTCAAGCGAACCAAATGAAAAAAAACAATCGCCACAGGAATTCGCTGCAGATCATGGCCTTCGCAAAGTGCATGCTTGGTGAATGGGGCCCTTCTGGCTCACTGCCTGACCTGAACCGGATTGTCCGTGGGATGAGGTGCAAAGATGGAAGCCACCTCCGATAGGGTTGGTTTGGGAACCCACCGTTTTCGGCCGGATTCGGATTCTTCCTTTTGCAATCGCGCTATCAGGCCCTCCAGGTTGCCACCGGATTCAGCCAAAAGCCGTTCCCTGGTCGCGTGCAAATCCTCGAGGATTGGATCTTTCATGGGTTACTCCCCCCGAGAAAATCCGCCGGCGTGCAAATCAACATGCCACCCAATCCCTCACTTGCCAGCAGGCGATAAACGCGGGGTAACTCATGGGCATTGGCGATGTGTTTGCGATTGAGTGACAGCAAGTATTCTACCTTTGCCAAGGCGGCCAGGGCGACATAAAGGACGCCCTCGGCTACTTTTTGCGGCATCATGCGACCGAGAGGATTCGGTTCGCGAGCCGGCTGGCATTCTGGGAACCGGTACCAGTAACGGTGAGGGAGAGTTTGGTGATAGGCGCATGGGGCCGGTTGCGGGTGCATCATTTCCGGGTAGGCGGATGGTTTGCCCTAGGCCCGGAAAATCCTCCTGATCCTACGGACTTGAGCATTTTACTAGGGATTCTTTCCCCGGGAAAACCTGCCCCTGGGAAGGGATCACAGGTTAAGATGAATATTCCTAGGGAAGCAGCCTGGTTACCTGGCTGGCTTATCCAGGGGTTAGCCGAGCATGGGTTGGGGAAACGCCGATGGGACCGAAGTGGGCGTGGCCGCTGTTGGAGATTGGATGTTGATAATTACAAATAAAAGCAAATCTTGATCATTCAAGGTTAAATACACATGGAAAGAATTCGAGGGATCGATTCAATCCGGGCAGTTTGCGCCCTGTGGGTGTTGTTTAGTCATTTTGGCGGACCTCCTATCCTAGCCGGAATTGATAAAACAACACGGATTGGATGGTTGCTAAACGGAATCTACAATAATTTTTGGAACGGCCCCGCTGCCGTGATTATATTCTTTGTTATTTCAGGTTTTTGCATTCATTATCCGCAAAGCGATTCTGGAAAACTTAATTCTCTTTTTGGTTTTTACCTGCGAAGATTCTTGCGGATCCTGATCCCAATGGCATGTGCAATGGGATTGAGTTTTTTATGGGGAGGCCGCCTTGACCTACTCAATGACAGTATTCTCTGGAGTTTGGTTTGTGAAATAATTTACTATTTCATTTATCCTTTGTTTTTGTTTTTTGTTAGAAGAGGGCTTTCTTGGAATAGTGTGTTCTTTGGTTCTTTTATGGTTTCAATACTTGTTGCTGCATCAAAGCCGCAAAGTGGGAGTTATCCCTCGTATGGTCCTTTGCTGAATTGGGCCTTGGGGTTGCCTTGCTGGCTGTTAGGTTGCCTAGTGGCCGAATGGGTAAAAAAGGGATTCCCGTTGAGTGCCTTAGCAAAGATTTCGATTTGGAAAATGCGAGTCGGTGTATTTGTTGTTTCGATTCTTGTGAGTGCCATTAGATTTCATACCCCTGTTGGTTATCCTTGGACCCTAAATTGGTTCGGGATTTTGTCTGCAATTTGGTTGTATTTAGAAATAATGCACTTCAAAAAACATGAACCAAATATGTTCTTGGAGCGTGTTGGTTTATTTAGTTATTCGATTTATCTGATTCATGTGCCTTTGCACGAACTTTTATCTAAGTTTTCCATTCCCAATTTAGGTTTCCTTTTGAATTGGGTAGTTGGAACCATGATAGTGTTAAGTGGGTGTTGGCTGTTTTATTGGTTGATCGAGAAGCCATCGCACGCGTTGGCGAAAAATCTGGGAAGAATGGCATTCCGCAAGTGTTATCTCGCAAAGGATTTTTGAAAAATGTCTAATGCCTTGAGAATAAGTGCTTGTTTATTATCTTTGGCCTTGGCCTCAGGGCTCAAATCCGAATCCTTGAAAGTCGGCTTCAGCCGTGTGGATATCACCCCTGACCCCGTGCGGGAAAAAGTCTGGCTGGCGGGGTTCGGCCGGGGTCGGCAGGCCCAGAAAGTGCATGACAAGCTGTGGGTGCGGGCGTGTGTCCTGGAGCACGGTGGCAAGAAGCTCGCCTTTGCCTGCCCGGACTTGATCGGGTTGTTCGATGAGCAGGTGCGCGGGGCGGAAGAGCGGTTGAAGGCCAAGGGTTTTGAGACGATCATCTCGGTAACCCATAACCACCACGGGCCGGACACCCTGGGGCTGTGGGGGCCGGGACTATCAACGGGGGTCGATCCCAAATACTGGAAACGGGTCGAGGACGCCGTGGTGCAGGCGGTGGAACAGGCGGCTGAGAAAGCCATTCCGGTGAAAGCCAGCATCGGCACCGTGAACGCCGGGGATCTGGTCAAGGACTCCAGGCAACCCTACGTGAAAATGGAGGACCTGACAGTCCTGCGGTTCGATGGGCTGCAATCGGATGAGAAATTTCCCGCAGGTCTTTTTGTGCTGTGGCATAACCATCCGGAATTCATCCAATCCAAGACCACCGAGATCACCTCGGATTTTGTGGGGGAGGTGACGGACCTCCTGGCCAAGAAATACCAGTGCCCGGTTTTCTACGCCACCGGGGCGATCGGCGGGCTGATGGCCCCGATACCTCTGGAGGTGAAGGCCGGTGAATCCCGCGATGGTAGGGCCCACCGTAGCGGTAGCTTTGAAGCTTTGAGCGTGTATTCCCAGAGGATCGCTGACCGGGCCTCCCAGGCGGTGGAGAAAACCGAGACCGTTAGCCTCACCCCCTGGAAGCTGAACCAGCGCGATGTCTACCTCCCTGTGGACAACATGATCTACCGGGCCGGGCATCAGTTGGGGGCCCTGAAGCGGAAGATGCATCGCTGGGGCGGGGATATAACCAAGCCCGGGGATGAATCCAACAAGGATGCCAAGCCGGCTGTCCGGACTCGCGCCGGGGTGCTGATATTGGGTGAGGTTCAGGTGGCGCTGGTTCCTGGGGAAATTTACCCGGAACTGGTGCTGGGCAAGGTGCCGGATCCGGCGCCGGAGGGAGCGGATTTTCCAGAGGCGATGGTGGAGCCGGCGCTGTTGGGTCAGTTGAAGGCCAAGCACAAGCTGGTGATCGGTTTAGCGCAGGATGAGATCGGGTACATCATTCCCCGTCGGATCTGGGACGCGAAGGCGCCGTGGAGCTATGGGCGGAAGGATGCGCCGTATGGCGAGATCAACAGTTTGGGGCCGGAGACGGCAGGGCGGTTGTTGCCGGTGTATGGGGAGTTGGCGAAGTAGGGTCCCTGATCGCTATGATGGCTCTTGAACCAAAGATGAATGACCGAGGTGTGGCATGGCGCGGAATGTGTTGGGTGGGGAACTGGAGGTCTGCTGCACCAATCCTATGACCGGCTGGTATCGGAACGGTTCGTGTGACACCGGACCGGGTGATCATGGGCTGCACCTGGTGTGCGCCGTGATGACGGACAAGTTCTTGGCGTTCTCCAAGGCGATGGGAAATGACCTCTCCACTCCCGTGCCGGAGTGGGGTTTTCCGGGGTTGAAGGAGGGGGATCGCTGGTGCCTGTGCGCCACCCGTTGGAAGGAAGCCCTGGACGCCGAAATGGCGCCCCAGGTGGTACTGGAAGCGACGCATATGTCGATGTTGGAGTTCGCGACGTTGGAGGAGCTGAGGGCTCACGCGGTGGTGGATTAATTAAAAATTCTTGGGCAAAGTAAAATGAGCGTTATTGAAGAAGGCCATTACTACAAAAAGCAAATTGATTGTAAAAGCCGGATAATTGCCTGGAGCCATCGATCTAGGTTTGATTTTGCTTTGAAATTGGCTGGAAATAATCCTGGCGCGGTTCTTGATTATGGATGTGGTGACGGAACATTTTTAACGATGATTGAGCCGAAGGCCAGTTTCGCTTGTGGTGTGGATATTGCCAAGAATCAGATTGAGGAGTGCAAGCAGCGATTTATTGGTAGAAAAATGATTTTCGAGCCTATCAATTCCGCAATGCATTCGATTAGGCCTGAAGGATTTGATTTGGTCACTTGCATGGAGACGCTAGAGCATTGCACAAAACCAGTTGTTGAAATAGTTTTGAATGACTTGGTGGCAATGGTAAAGCCCCATGGTCGTGTGCTAATAAGCGTTCCGATTGAAATCGGGCCAGTTTTTGTTTTGAAAAAAGTGGTAAGGACATTTGCTGCTTGGAGAGGATTGAGCGATTACAAATATTATGAAGAATACTCGCTTAAAAATTCATGGCGAATGGTTTTTGCAACCAGTTACACCGAAATTGACCGACCTGAATATGGAGAGGATGGGGGCAAATATCATTCTCATTACGGGTTTAATTGGAAGGGACTCGAACTAGTAATAAGGAAATATTTCATAATCAAAAATAGATTTTTTACGCCACTTAATTGGACTAGGGGATTCTTCTCCAGCCAAGTTTGGTTTGAATGCCTTCCCAAAACCAAATGACAATAGGAAATTCATTGCATTGGTGTTTTATCACGCCGGAATATCCGCCCACCGTGGGCGGTGTTGCCGATTACACGCGTTTAGTCGCAACCCATTTAATGAAGGCTGGCCAGCCGGTCAGCGTTTTGGCACCAACCAGAGGGCAGACGCCCATTGACAATGGGTTGGATGTGCAGCCTGTCTTGGGTGAGTTTGGGCCGATAGGGTTTTGGAGGGGAAGCAAAGTCTTGGATGGAATTCCAAGGCCCAGAAGACTGTTTCTGCAGTGGGTGCCACACGGATTTGCGTTCAAGTCGATGAACCTGCTGCTGGTGCTTTGGATTTGGTGGCGGGTGGTGGTACGACACGATCAGCTTTGGATCATGGCGCATGAGCCGTTTTTGGCGTTTGAGCATGGATTCAAACAAAGATTAGCCGCCTGTGTGCACCGGGGGATGGTTTGGGTTTTATTGCGTTTGTCTGGAAGAGCTTTTGCCGGGAATCAATTGTGGATCAAAACATTGTCACTTTGGTGTCCAAGAGGGCTAACAATCGAGTGGCTTCCGGTGCCGAGTACATTGCCGTTGGTGGATGACCTGAGCGCAATGCAACCTGCAAGGGAGAAGTGGGCGGGTGCTACGGGCCTGATAGGGCATTTTGGAACCTTCGGAGCCCATACCAGGGAGGTGCTGGGTGAACCGTTGCGTTTGGTGCTCGATAGGTCTCCAGGCGTGCGTGCGTTACTGCTGGGAAAAAACGGGGACCTTTTCCTGTCTGATTGGGCGAAGGATTACCCCCACCTGGCTGATCGGGTCACAGCGCCGGGAAAACAGGATCTTGGCCAGTTGTCCATCGGGTTATTAGCCTGTGATTTGATGCTGCAGGCCTACGGTGGAGGAATCTCCACTCGCAACACCAGCCTGATGGCAATTCTGCAACACGGTAAACCCCTTGTGGCCACCCGGGGCCATGTCACTGACCCGGAGTGGGATGACTGGGATGTGGTGGAATTGGCCCAGGCTGGCGACAGCGAGGGTTTGGCTGAAAGGGCTATCCGATTGCTGGAGAACCAATCTCTTCGACAAGCCAAAGGAGCGGCTGGAAAAGAGCTTTACGAAAAACTGTTTTCCATTAACCGGTTGATTGGAACCTTATTGGCTGGTTGATCCATCCGTTCCTTCAGTTTGCCTTGTTC
>Ga0315906_10002632_pt1 | contig 24711 bp, 20 predicted proteins | sample LakEriMetagenome_4_FD_203526 | JGI IMG/M metagenome (GOLD analysis project Ga0315906, IMG submission 203526) | Freshwater fungal communities from buoy surface, Lake Erie, Ohio, United States - Buoy 2 MA122 | ecosystem: Environmental > Aquatic > Freshwater > Lake > Lake biofilm | place: USA...
CTATGGCCGCGGCGATCACGCGCGAGACTCGGAGATGGGGCGACCACGACCCCTCGCGCTCCGCGCTCGGGGACGTGCCACCCCCGTCGCCTTTGGCGACGGGGAAGTGCGCGCCGCGGCCGTAGCACCAAAGTGAAGCGAAGGCGAACGCCGAGCCAAGCGCTCAAACACGCGGTCGCAGCACCAAAGCGAGGCGAAGGCGAACGCCGAGCCAAGCGCTCAAGCACGTCGCGAGCGCTCATCCCAAAACTGGAAAGGCCGCGGCTTGCGCCGCGGCCGTAGCACCAGAGCGAGCGAGCCGCGAAGCGGTCGCGAGCGCTCAAACCTCATCCCATCGCCATCGTCATCAGGAACTCGGCGTTGGACTTGGTCTTGGCGACGCGCGTCCGCAGCAGTTCCATGGCGTCGACGGTGTTCATGTCGCTGACGACCTTGCGCAGGCGGATGATGAGCTCGTGCTCCTTCGGATCGAGCAGCAGCTCCTCGCGGCGGGTGCCGGAGGCGCCGATGTTGATCGCGGGATACACGCGCTTCTCGACGAGCTTGCGGTCGAGGTGGAGCTCGGCGTTGCCGGTGCCCTTGAACTCCTCGAAGATGACCTCGTCCGCGCGCGAGCCAGTGTCGACGAGCGCGGTGCCGAGGATGGTCAGCGAACCGCCATGCTCGATGTTGCGCGCGCTGCCGAAGAACTTCTTCGGCTTGATGAGCGCCGCGTTGTCGACGCCGCCCGAGCCGATCTTGCCGGAGTTCGGCATGGCGTTGTTGTAGCCGCGCGCAAGACGCGTGATCGAGTCGAGCAGGATCACGACATGCTCGCCGAACTCGACCATGCGGCGCGCCTTCTCCATCACCATCTCGGAGACCTGGATGTGGCGGATCGCCTCTTCGTCGAAGGTGCTCGCGACGACCTCGACGCGCGACGGCGTGTTGCGCTTGAAGTCGGTGACTTCCTCGGGACGCTCGTCGACGAGCAGCACGATCACGTGCACGTCGGGATGGTTGGTCGCGATCGCGTTCGTGATCTGCTGGAGAATGACCGTCTTGCCGGTGCGCGGCGGCGCGACGATCAGCGCGCGCTGGCCGAAGCCGAGCGGCGTGACCATGTCGATGACGCGGGTCTCGACCTTGCCCGAGCCGAGCATCTCGAGGTGGATGCGCTTGTTCGGGTGGAGCGGCGTGAGGTTCTCGAAGATCGGCAGGTCGTGCAGGACGGCCGGATCGCGGCCGTTCACGCTCTCGACGCGGAGCAGCGCGAAGTAGACCTCCTGGTCCTTCGGAGGACGCACGAGTCCCTTCACGACATGGCCGCGGCGCAGGCCGAAGTGGCGGATCTGCGTCGGCGAGACGTAGACGTCGTCGGGAGACGGGCAGTACGAGTAGTCGGCGCTGCGGAGGAAGCCGTAGCCGTCGGGCGTGATCTCGAGCGTGCCCTCGGCGATCATCAGCCCCTGCTTCTGCGCGCGGGCCTTGAGGATCTCGAAGACGAGCTTCTGCTTCGGCTGGTTGACGTCCTCGATGCCGGACTGCTTGGCCAGCTTGTTGAGCTGGTCGAGCGGCATCTTCTGCAGCTTGGCGAGGTTGAGGTCGTCCTTCTTGGCGACTTCGTACTTGCCCTCGAGCTGCTTCTCGATCTCGGCGAGCTCGGCTGCGAGCTGCTCGTCGGACGGGATCTGGCCGGGCGCGAGCGACGGGCTCGGGATGTACGGCTGGCGCGGACCGCCGCCGCCTCCTCCACCACCACCGCCACCTCCGCCGCCCTCGCCGCCACCCTTGCGACCACGACGACGACGACCTTGCTTGTGACTCATCTCGATTGCTCCTCGTTCGCGATGCGCATCGCGCACCCGTGACTCCGACGACTTCGGTTCGGCTGTGAAGGGGTTGCCTGGCTCGGACCGGGACCGCGCGCGGCGACATGCCGTGCATCCATCCTCGATCGGAATGCGTTGGGCGCGTTCCGGGGCGCGCGATGCCTCGCGCACCTCCCGATGCCGCCGTGAGGCGACGCGGGGATATTGACCGCGTCGGCCCGCGCGGTCAAGTCGACCGGCGCGGCCGAGCGAGGATCGCCTCGAGGGCGGCCGCGGTCCGGGCGCCGAGAACCGCGGCATCGGCGTCGTTGACGACGACGTCGGTGGCGCGGGCGCGCTTCGACTCGAGCGGGATCTGCGCGGCCTCGCGGCGGTCGAGCTCGGCGGCGTCCCAGCCGCGGCTGGCGGCGACGCGGGCGAGGCGGTGCTCGCGCGGCGCGTCGACGAAGAGGATGGCGTCGCACTCGCGGTCGAGGCCGACCTCGAGGAGGAGCGGCGCGTCGATGACGAACGCGCGCGTGCCGGAAGGCGCAGCGGCGAACTGCGCGCGGCGCGCGGCCTCGATGCGCGGATGCATGACCGACTCGACGCGACGGCGGAGCGCGGCGTCGGCGAAGATCGCGCGACCGAGCGCAGCGCGATCGATCGAGCCATCGGCGCGCGCGGAGGCGGGGGCGGCGGACGCGATCGCGCTTCGGACGTCGGGGAACTCGAGCACCTCGCGCGCGAGGTCGTCGGAGATGCAGACCTCGCAGCCGAGCGCCGCGAGCGCGCGCGCGACGGCGCTCTTGCCGCTGCCGATGCCGCCGACGATGCCGATCGTCGGTGGCCGCGTGGCCGGCGTGGCGCTGGGCGAGGTCATGCGGGGAGGGTAGCGCGTGCGGCGAGAAGGCTGGGAGGCGAAGGCGGAACTTGCAACGAGCACCAGAGCGAGCCGCGAAGCGGCGAGCGCTACGAAGTGTGGCACGGAGGCGCGAAGCGCCTCCCGGAGTGCCGTCGCGACGCGCCACGCGCGTTCGGATCCGCCATCACTGGAAGTGATGCCACACGAAACGGTTTGCGAAGTCGCACGCAACAGGCTCGCCGCTTCGCTGCGCTCCGCGCTCGAACACCCCCCCCCGCAGCAACAAAGCGAGGACGCGGCGAAGGCCGCGTTCGAGCGCTCAAACACGCTCCCGCAGCACCAGAGCGAGCGAGCCGCGAAGCGGTCGCGAGCGCTCAAACTCAGTACGCCTTCGCGAAGATCGCGCGGCGCGTCGTCGGCTTGCCGCTGAAGATGCACGCGCCCGGCTCGTCGGCGCCCTCGAGCGGGATGCAGCGGCAGGTCACGGCGAACTTCGACTTGAGCTCGTCCTCGACCTTCGGGTCGGGCGAGTAGTGGACGAGCGCGAAGCCGCCCTTCACGGCGCCGCCGCCCGACTCGTCGGCCTCGGCCTCGTTGCGCGCGCCGAAGAACGCCTCGAATTCGGCGCGCGAATCGATGCGCTTCGTGTTCTGCTCGCGGTGCGCCTTCGCGCGCGCGAACAGCGTCGACTGCATGTCGTCGAGCGTCGCGGCGAGCGACGCGATGAACTCGTCGCGCTTCACGCTCTGCTTGTCCTTGTGCGCGCGGTCGCGGCGCGCCATGAACACCGAGTCCTGCTCCATGTCGCGCGGGCCGACCTCGACGCGCACCGGGATGCCCTTCTTGATCCACTGCCAGGTCTTGTCGCCGCCGCGGATGTCGCGGTTGTCGACCTCGACCTCGACCGTGCGGCCCGCGTAAGGCACCTTGCGCAGGTCGGCGGCGAGGCGGTTGCAGTAGTCGAGCACCGCCTGCGCGGTCTCGGGCTTGTGCGTCACCGGGATGATGACCACATGCGACGGCGCCAGGCGCGGCGGCAGCACCATGCCGTCGTCGTCGGCGTGGGTCATGATCATGCCGCCGATGAGGCGCGTCGACACGCCCCACGAGGTCGTCCACGCGTACGAGACCTTGCCCTCGGCGTCGCTGAACTTGATCTCGCTCGCGTGCGCGAAGTTCTGCCCGAGGAAGTGCGAGGTTCCCGCCTGCAGCGCCTTGCGGTCCTGCATCAAGGCCTCGATGCAGTAGGTGTTGACCGCGCCGGGGAAGCGCTCGCCCTCGGTCTTCTCGCCCTTGATGACCGGCATCGCCATCCAGTTCTCGGCGAAGTCGGCGTAGACCTCGAGCATCTTCATCGTCTCCTCCATCGCCTCGTCGCTCGTCGCGTGCGCGGTGTGGCCCTCCTGCCAGAGGAACTCGGCGGTGCGGAGGAAGAGGCGCGTGCGCATCTCCCAGCGCACGACATTCGCCCACTGGTTGATGAGGAGCGGAAGATCGCGGTAGCTCTGCACCCACTTGGCGAAGCTCGCGCCGATGATCGTCTCGGAGGTCGGGCGCACCACGAGCGGCTCCTGCAGCTCGCCGTCGGGAATCAGGCCCGGGCGGCCGTCCGCCTTCGTGCCGGGCTTGAGGCGGTGGTGCGTGACGACCGCGCATTCCTTGGCGAAGCCCTCGACGTGCTCGGCCTCCTTCTCGAAGTAGCTGAGCGGGATGAACAGCGGGAAGTACGCGTTCTTGTGCCCGGTGTCCTTGAACATCTTGTCGAGCGAGCGCTGGATGTTCTCCCACAGCGCGTAGCCCCACGGCTTGATGACCATGCAGCCGCGCACGTCGCTCGTCTCGGCGAGATCGGCGGCGCGGACGACCTGCTGGTACCACTCGGGGTAGTTTTCGGCGCGGGTCGGCGTGATGGCGGTGGTGGGAGCGGCGCTCTTCTGGTTCGACATGGGGGCCTCGGTAGGACCGAGAAGGTAGCACGAAGGCCGGGAAATCGGGCCCGATGCATGGTTTCCGAGCGGCCGCGGCTACAGTCGCCGCGTGATCGAAGGCGAACGACCGTCGGATGGCGCCGAGCCGCGCGCGAGCGCCGCGCAGGCGGTCGCGTCGGCGTGCGCGGCCGCCGTGCTCGCGGCGGAGGCGGCGCTCGCCGATGCGGCGCCCGGCGCGCGGCGCCGCGAGGCGATCCGTTCGGCGCGGCGCGCGCTCAAGTCGGTGCGCGCGCTCGGCGCGGCGCTGCGGGCCACGATCCCCACGCACGACCGCGACCGGCTCGGAGCGCTCGACGCGGTGCTCGAGTTCGCCGGGCAGGCGAACCAGCTGCTCGGGCCGCTGCGCGACCGCGACGCGCTCGGCCGCACGATCCAGCGCCTCGCCGACCGGTTCGTCGATTCCGAGACGCGGCGCGTGACGCGCACGGTGCTGCACGCGACGCTCGTTCTCGCGCAGGGCGGGCGGCGCGACCACGAGCAGTTCGCAGAAACCGCGATCGAGCGCGCGCGCCGCGCGCTTCGCTCGGCGCACGCCGCGCTCGCGTCCGCGACCGGCGGCGCGCACGAATTCGCGGGCGCCGCGCGGCTCCTCGCGCGTACGCATCGCGCGATGCGCGAGGACCTCGTGGCGGCGCTCGCCGAGAGCGACCTCGCCCGGCTCCACGAGTGCCGCAAGCGCGCGTCGTTCCTCGCGCTCGCGCTCGCGCCGGCCATCGCCGCGGAGGGCGCGCCCCGCGAGGTGCGCCGGCTCGCCTCGCGCGCGCGCCGGCTCGCCGCCGCGATCGGCGAAGACCGCGACCTCGCGCTGCTCGACGTCGAGATGCGCATCGCCCGCGCGCGGCTCGAGGGCTCTCCGCTCGTCGCCGCGATCGACGACGCGATCCGCCTCGCGCGGCTCGAGGCGGCCGCGCGCATGGAAGATCGCGCGCGAGCCTTCCTCAGGCTCGGCGGACGGCGCATCGAGCGCGCGCTGCGCGCGATCGGCTGATTCTCACGGCGCGGGCGCGCGGGTCACTCCGCCGCTTCGACGAGTTCGGCCGGCGTGTTGGCGACCGGCGGAGTCGTCGGGATCATCCAGCGGTAGCTCGACCGCAGGCGCCAGCCGCCGACCGCTCCGCCTTCGAAGCGCATCGTCATCAGCTGGTAGACGCCGTTCTCGGGCGCGAGCACGTCGACCTCGGCGGAACCGCCGGAGAGTCGGAGCTGCTGCACGCTGAAGACGCCGGTGTCGCCGGCCTTCATCGGACGCGACTGCGCGGGGAGCGAGCTCTCGACGCGGCGCCAGGTGCCGGCGCCGAGTCCTGCGGGCAGGTTGTAGACGAGCTCGATGCCCGGCGTCGAGGCCGACGCGATGCGATGCGCCTCGCGCAGCGAGCCCGACATCAGCTCCGGGCCCGGCGTCACGTTGGGCGTGAAGGTCGTGCGGCCCGCGGTGGGCGGATAGGTCGAGACCGCGGTGCATCCGAACGGAACGGCGGCGAGAAGCAGTGCGGCGGCGATCGCTCTGGTCATGGCGCCCATGCTAGGCGATCACGAGATGCTCGGGGAGCGGGCGCGCGCGACCGTCGCGATCGAGGCAGGCGAGCGTCGTCGCGCCCTCGACGAGGAGCTCGTCGCCGCGGAAGAGCGCATACGAGTGGCCGACCTTCACCGGGCCCGCGAGCTCGAGCGTGGTGCGCAGGCGGAGCAGGTCGTCGTAGCGGGCGGGACGGCGGTAGCGCGCCTCGAGGCGGACGACCGCGAGGAACACGCCCGCCTCCTCGAACTCCCGGTACGAGCGGCCGGTGGCGCGCAGCATCTCGGTGCGGCCCATCTCGAACCAGACCGGGTAGACGGCGTGGTGCACGAAGCCCATCGGGTCGCACTCGGGGTAGCGGGCGCGGATCTCGATCTCATGGACGGCGAGCGGCGCGGGGGCGTCGGAAGTCATGTCACTTTCCAATGCAGAAGCGGGAGAAGACGAGCCCGAGGACATCGTCGGGATGGACGGGCCCCGCGACCTCGCCGAGGGCGTCGAGGGCGGCGCGGAGGAGGCTCGCGGCGAGCTCGGGGTCGGCGACGGCGCCGCCGGGAGCGGCGACGGCGAGCGCGTGCGCCTCGACGAGGGCGGATTCGGCGCGGCCGAGGCTCTCGTCGTGGCGGGGAAGAAGCGACGCGAGCTGCGCGCGGCGCAGGGCGCGGTCGGCGCGGATCGACTCGCGCAGCGCGGCCCGGAGCGCATCGACCCCGGCGCCGGTGACCGCGCTCGTCGCGAGCGAGCCGGCACGCGGCGCGCCGCCGCGGTCGGCCATCGTCGCCACCTCGACCACCGGGGTCCCGGGCCGCACCGCCGCCGGGAGCGGCGCCGGGTCTTCGCCCGCGGGCGCGCAGCGGACGACGACATCGGCAGCGGCGAGCGTCTCTTCGGCGCGCCGGCGCATCGCGAGCGCGATCGCGTCGGACGCGGCGCCTTCATCGGCCGGGTCGAGCCCGGCGAGGTCGGCGAGGTCGGCCTCGATGGCGCCGCCGAGCGGAAGCCGCTCGACGATCGCGTCGCGCGTGGTGCCGCGCACGGGCGCTGCGACGCTGCGGGTGCGGCCGAGGAGCGCGTTGAAGAGCGCGCTCTTCCCGGCGTTCGGCGCGCCGGCGAGCGCGACGAGCGGCACCGCGCGCGCGCGCAGCCCCCCCGCCTCGCCGCGCAGCGCGCGGATCTCGGCGAGCGCGCCCGCGACCTCGGCGGCGAGGACGTCGGCGCGGATCGCGACCACGCCTTCCTGATCGGTGAAGTCGATGCCGGCCTCGACGAGGGCGAGCGCCTCGGCGACGGCGCCGATCAGCGACGCGGCGGCGCGCCCGACGCCTCCGCGCGCGATCTCGTCGGCGGCGGCGAGCTCGGCGTCCGCGGTGGCGGCGATGCGGGCGGCGAGCGCCTCGGCTTCCTCGACCCCGAGCCGCCCGGCGAGATGGGCGCGCAGCGCGAACTCGCCGGCGCGGGCGCGGCGCGCGGGAAAGCCGGCCGCGTTCGACTGCTCGACGAGCGCGTCGGCGATCGCCTCGGCGAGGTGCGGCGAGCCCGCGCAGGAGACCTCGAGTACGTCCTCGCCGGTGAAACTCGCGGGCCCCGGCATCCAGAGCGCGAGCACCGGACAGCGCGCGCCGCCCGCGAGCGCGAGCCGCTCGCCCGCACCTCCGCGCCGCGCCGGCGCGCGGCCGAACGCGCGCGCGTAGGCCCCGCGCGCGCCCGGGCCCGAGAGGCGCACGAGCGCGCGCAGCGCGCGGCCCGGAGGCGAAGCGACCGCGGCGATCGAGTCGCGCGCGGTCGCGTCGTGGGTTCGTGCAGGATCCATCGCGTCAGCGGTTCTTGAACTTCTTCTTCTGCGCGGCGTCGCTGCGCTCCTTCGCGCGCTCGAGCGCCTGCTCGTAGAGCCGTCCGAGGAAGTCCTGCTTGCGCTTCGTCTTCGCCGGCGCGCTGAGATCCATCGCGTCGACCTGCTTCTTGATCATGCGGCCCTCGAGGATGCCGATGCAGGTCGAGGTCATGATGTAGAGCGTCAGGCCGCTCGGCGCGACGTAGGTCATCAGGGGGAACATGATGACCATCATCCACTTCATCATCTTCTGCTGCGCCGCCTGCTCGGGCGAGACGTTCGGCATCGCCGGGGTCATGTACTGCTGCTGGATCCAGAAGACGATGCCCATCAGGATCGGCAGCAGGTTGATCGACGAGAGCTGGAAGAGCAGCAGGTTGGCCGTGAACGGCAGGCGGATGAAGTTGTCCTGCGCGGCGAGGTCGGAGAGGAAGCCCCAGTCGCCGAACGCCTGGAAGACGCCGAAGAACGCGGGCTCGTGGCGGAGCTCGATCGCGAAGAAGAGCACCGCGTAGAGCGCGAACCAGATCGGCATCTGCGCGAAGGTCGGCAGCATGCCGCCGACGCAGCCGGCGGGGCTGACGCCCTTCTCGCGGAAGAGCCGCATCTGCTCCTGCTGCATGCGCGCCGGGTCGTCCTTGAACTTCTTCTGCAGCGCGTCGAGCTCGGGCTTCATCGCGGTCATCGCCCGCGAGAAGCGCTGCATCGCGATCTGCGACTTCTTCTGCAGCGGGTGCAGGATCAGGCGTACCACGACGACGAGCGCGATGATGGCGACGCCCCAGTCGAACACGACGTAGTCGTGCAGGAAGCGCAGGAACCACAGCATGCCGTCGGCGAGCCACGCGAAGGTGCACCACGAGCAGCAGCCGCTCATCAGGTAGACGACGAGGTCGCCCATGTTGAGCGACGCGAACGGCTCCTCGCGGTCGAGCACCGTCGGCGCGAGCGGGCCGGCGAAGACGCCGAGGTCGAGCGCGGCCGCGGCGCCGGGAGCGATCTCGACGGTCGGGCTCCACAGTTCGGAGAAGAGCGCGAGCGAGGTGCCGCCGAGGCCGTTCGAGAGGCCGCGGATCTCCTCGACCGCGAGCAGGCGCCGCGACGGCGAGCCCGGCGGCGCGTAGGGCGCGTGCACGGCGAGCGAGAAGTAGCGGTCGGTGGTGCCGAACCACGAGAGGCGGAAGTCGCCTTCGCGCGAGGCGCGGTTCGGCCAGAGGACGAAGTCGTTCGCGGCGACCTGGCTCGCGACCTTGCTGCGGTCGAGCAGCTGGCCGTTCGCGGTGACGAAGGTCTGCGACGGATCGCGCGATTCGGGGAAGAGGTAGCCGAAGTGGTAGCGGCGGACGTCGAGGTAGCTCTGCGAGTCGGCGATGAGATCGGCCGGGCCGTAGCCGACGAGCCGGACCTTGCGCGGCGCGGCGCCGAGGTTGGTGACGCGCTGCTCGAGCACGAGGTCGAAGTCGCCCTGCCCGCGGCGGAACGCGCGGTCGACGCGCAGCACCGGCGTGCCGGACGCGTCGGCGACTTCGGTCGCGAAGGCGCCGGGCGCGGTCTCGGCCCAGACGCGGCCGAAGAGGCCGACGCGCGCGCCGTCGACCCAGATCTCGAGCGCGCCGAGCACCGGCACGGACACGCCGTCGAGCTCGGTCGCGCGGGCGAGGACATGGCGACGGTCGTCGGCGGGCATCGCCGCCGCGTCGCCGGCCTTGCGGGCCTTCGCGGCGCGGGTCGCGTCCTGGACGTTCTGCCAGTAGTCGGCGAAGACGATCTCGGCGATGCCGGCCGCGTGCGGGGTGAAGCGCACGAGGTAGGGCGCGGTGGCCGGGTCGAGCGAGCCGATCGGCGCGGGTTCGGCGACGGCGGCGAGTCCGGCGGGGACGCGCGCGGCGAGCGTCGGTGCTGGCGCCGGTGCGGCCGACGCCTGCGGCTGGTCGGGCGCGGCTGCGGGCGCGGGCTCGGTCGGTGCCGACGCGGCAGCGGTCGACTGCTCCGTCGCGACCGCCGCGTCGCCTTCGGCTGGCGCCGGCGCCGGCTTCTTCGGCGGACCGGTGAAGACGATCAGGCCGATCGTGGCGACGACCGCTGCGAGGAACGAGGTGATGACGTACTTCTTGAAGGTGGGAGACATGATGGGTGGCCCGGGCGCCGGAACGGCGCGTCGGGGGCGCAGAGCGTATCCGATGCGGCGGGGCGCCCGCGACGGCGCGGAGACGCCCTCGGCGGCGCCGTCAGGCGGTGTTTTCTCAGGATTCGGGCCGAAACCGGCGGGTCACTGGCCGAGCGCGAGGCGGTCGGCGAGCCACTGGTCGAGCTTGGCGCCCGACTCGCGCAGCACCCGGAGCTTCTCTTGCGTGCGCGCGATGTCGTACTCGACGCGATGGAAGGTGAAGCGGTCGGGGGCCGCGTCGGACGTCGCGTCGGACGTCTCGTCGGACGTCTCGAGGATCGCGAAGCTCGCGCGCGGATCGCCGTCGCGCGGCTGCCCGACCGAGCCCGGGTTCAGGATGAAGCGCAGGCCAGGCGGCATCTCGTCCTTCGAGGGCGACCACTCCATCAGGCCGCGGCTGAAGGCGCACCACTCGTAGAGGCCTTCGGACTCCTCGAGGAAGTAGCCAGGGGTGTGCGTGTGCCCGACGATCGCGCTCGCGCGCACCTCGACGCCGGGCTTCGGCTCGATGGTGAGCATGCGGAAGCTGCGCTCGAGGCGGTACGAGTTCTGATCGACCTCGTTCGGGAAGAGGTACTCGTTGACCGGCTTCGCGGGCGAGCCGTGCACGCAGACGTAGCGGTCGAGCAGGATCTGCCGCGGCGCGATCCGGAACATGAAGTCGATCCGGTCCTTCTGATCGCCGTGCGCCTTGGCGACCGCCGCGTCGGCGGCCGCGGGCGCGAGCGCGCCCGACTTGCGGGCGGCGTCGATCCGCGCGAGCTCGCGCGCGAGGAACGCGCCGCCCACGGTCTCGTCACGGGTCCAGAAGGCCGCGTCGCGGGCGGCCGGGTTGAAGTGGGTCGGCTCGTAGACCGCTGCGAAGTCGTGGTTTCCGAGCAGCGTCCACTCGCAGTGCTGGCGGACGAGATCGATGCACTCGACCGGATCCGGGCCGTAGCCGATCACGTCGCCGAGGCAGATCATCGCGTCGTAGCCCACCGACTTCGCCTGCGCGAGGACGGCCTCGAACGCGACGAGATTGGCGTGGATGTCGCTGACGATCGCGATGCGCACGGGCGGCGGCTCCGGCCGGGCGGACTCAGGCCGCGCGGGGGGAAGCGATGGTAGCACGGGCCGCGCGCGGCATCGGGCGCCTCGCGGCGACCGACGCGATCGTCTCGGCGAGATCCACCCGCGCGATCGGCTTGGGCAGCACCGCGTGCACGGGGAGATCGGCGGGGACCACGCAGTTCGCGCTCGAGATGACGAGCGGAGGCAGGCCGGGCGTCCGCGCGAGCTCGAGGCCCGAGCCGTCCGGAAGCTCGTTGTCGCTGATGACGAGGTCGAACTGGCCCGACGCGAGCGCGGCGCGGGCTTCAGCGAGCGATCCGGCGACCGTCGCCTCGACGCCGAGCGCGCCGAGGTGATGCAGGACGAGACGGGCGGCGTCGGGGGCGTCCTCGACGACGAGCGCGCGGCGCACGGCGCCCTCGTGGCCGTCCGAGGGGCGCGGCGCGTGGGGCGCGGCGGATGCGGCCGCGAGTTCCGCGCGCAGCGCGTCGACCTCCAGCGTGAAGACCGCGCCGCCTTCCGGACGGTTCGCCGCGACGACCTCGCCGCCGAGGAGCCGCGCGCAGCGGCGGGCGATCGCGAGGCCGAGGCCGGCGCCGCCGCGCGAGCGGTCGCCGCCCTGCACGAACGGCTCGAAGAGCGAGCCGAGGATCGCGGGGTCGATGCCGGGGCCCTCGTCGACCACGCGGAATCGCAGCCGGCCGCCGTCGCGCTCGACCTCGATCGCGACCGTGCCTTGGCCGGAGAACTTCACGGCGTTCGCGACGAGGTTCACCAGCGCCTGGCGCAGCCGGATCGGATCGGTGTCGACGATCTCGTCGGCGAGGGCGTCGCCGCCGCGCCAGCGCGTCTCGAAATGGAGACCCTTCATGTGCGCGGCCGGCGCGACGACGGCGCGCACGTCGGCGAGCAGCTCGCGCAGCGCGGTCGGCAGGCGCTCGACGCGCCACTGCCCCGCCTGCGAGCGGATGAGCTCGAAGAGATCGTCGATGAGCCCGAGTCCGTGGCGCGAGGTGCGGCGGATGTCGGCGATGCGGTCGGCGAGCTCGGCGTCGCGCGCGCGCGCGTCGAGTTCGGCGAGCTCGAGCCCGATGTCGACGGCGACGAGCGGCGCGCGCAGGTCGTGCCCGAGCGCGCGGAGGAAGGTCGCGAGCGTGTCGTTCGCCTGCTCGGCGCGGCGGCGTTCGGCCTCGACCTCGGCGTTGCGCTGGGCGAGTTCGGCGCGCGCGTCCTCGAGCTCGTGGATCAGCTGCGTCTGCGAGTGCACGGCGCCGCTGAGCCGGTCGACGAGCTTCTCGATCTCGGTCGGGCCGAACAGCCACACGCCGCGCTCGCGCGGCGTGTCGGACTGGCGAGGGATATCGGCCCATTCGGGGCTGGCCACGGGTGAACTCCCGACCGCTCATCGGCCGGGCGAAGAAGCCGCTTCAGGTCGAACGCGGGGGAAGGCCCCGAACCCCGGCCACCCGGCCGGAACCGCTATTCTCCCTGCCCTTCCAACCCGCACCCGCCCGGCCGATCCGGGCGCACCTTCGAGAAGACGAGGACCCCATGGCCGACAGCAAGCACTACGACCTCATCGTCATCGGCGGCGGACCCGGCGGATACGTCGGCGCGATCCGCGCGGCGCAGATGGGCCTGAAGGTCGCCTGCATCGAGCGCGGCAAGCTCGGCGGCGTCTGCCTCAACTGGGGCTGCATCCCGACCAAGGCGCTCCTCCACAACGCCGAGCTCTACATGGAGGCGATCCGCCACGGCAAGGACTGGGGCTTCGAGTTCGCCGAGGGCGCGGTCAAGGTCGACTGGGCGAAGGTGATCGGCCGCTCGCGCAACATCACCGGCACGCTGAACGGCGGCATCGCGTTCCTCTTCAAGAAGAACAAGATCGACCACATCGAGGGCCACGCGAAGATCCTGAGCGGCAAGACCGCGTCGGGCCCCTGCCGCGTGCAGGTCTCGAAGGCCGACGCGGACTACTACCACGGCACCGGCGGCGAGAAGACGAGCGAGATCACCGCGACGCGCGTGATGATCGCGACGGGCGCTGCGCCGAACGAGCTGCCGTTCGCGAAGTCGGACGGCAAGACGATCCTGTCGAGCTACGACGCGCTCACCATCCCGAAGCAGCCGAAGTCGATGGTCATCATCGGCTCGGGCGCGATCGGCATGGAGTTCGCGTACTTCTTCAACGCCTTCGGCACGAAGGTCACGGTCGTCGAGATGCTCGACCGGATCCTGCCGAACGAGGACGAGGACATCTCGGCCGCCGCGATGCGCGCGTTCACCAAGCAGGGCATGGAGTTCAAGGTCGGCGCGATGACGACCGCGATCGACAAGACCGCGAACGGTGCGAAGGTGACGCTCGCGCAGGCCGCCGACAAGTCGAAGACCGAATCGATCGAGGCCGAGTGCGTGCTGGTCGCGATCGGCGTGAAGGCGCGCTACGAGGGCCTCTTCGACGAGAAGCTCGGCCTCAAGATCGAGAAGAACCACATCTGGACCGACTACAAGGACAAGAAGGAGCCGACGTACCAGACCTCGGTTCCCGGCGTCTACGCGGTCGGCGACTGCATCGGCGCGCCGTGGCTCGCGCACATCGCGAGCGAGGAGGCGGTCGCGTGCGTCGAGCGCTTCATGGGCCACCACACGCTCGGCGTCGACTACGCGTCGATCCCGGGATGCACCTACTGCAACCCGCAGATCGCGTCGGTCGGCATGACCGAGAAGCAGGTCAAGGAGAAGGGCCTCAAGTACAAGGTCGGCAAGTACGCGTTCAAGGGCCACGGCAAGGCGATCGCGGTCGGCGCGACCGAGGGCCTCGTGAAGGTGATCGTGAGCGAGCCGTACGGCGAGATCCTCGGCGCGCACATCATCGGCGAGGACGCGAGCGAACTCGTCGGCGAGATGGGCCTCGCGCGCCGCGTCGAGGCGACCATCGAGGACGTGATCTCGACCGTGCACGCGCACCCGACCATGCACGAGGCGCTGCACGAGGCCGCGCTCGCGACCGAGGGGCGTGCGATTCACGCGTGACGTGTTTGAGCGCTCGCGACCGCGTGGTTTGAGCGCTCGCCGCTGCGGCGGCTCGCTCTGGTGCTACGGCCGCGGCAAGTTTGCCGCGGCCTTTTTCGTGTTTGAGCGCTCGCCGCGTGTTTGAGCGCTCGCCGCTGCGGCGGCTCGCTCGCTCTGGTGCTGCGGACGCGGGTGAGGCGTCGTGCCGAGATCGTTGGGTCTTGCGACCCATTGCTCCGGGAATGGGCACCCGTCGCGCCTAAGGCGCGACGGCGTCGTTCGTGGTCGTGACGATTCGGCTCGTCGACCGACGGCATCGGTCGAGGTCGTGATGGTTCGGCGTCGGCCTCCGGCCGGGTTGGAATGGAAGATCGTTGTGTCGTCTCGGCTCTTCGCCGCCGCCGAAGGCGGCGGGTGCCCATTCCGAAGTCCAGAGTCCTCGAGCAATGGGTCGCCCAGTCGAACGATCTCGGGTGGGCCGCGGCGCGCAGCGCACCGCCCGAAGCACCAAAGCTCGCCGCCGCAGCGGCGAGCGCTCAAACACGCCGCGAGCGCTCACGCACGCTGCGACCACGATCGGCGCGCGCCCCCACCACCCCCACCTCACCCCCGCACGAAGCCGGTCGGCGGCTCGGCGCGCAGTTCGTCGATGAGCTCGACGAGCGCGCGCGGGCGGAAGGCGTTGCCCGCGGCGTCGACGCCGGCGTCGTGGCGACGCGTGACCTTCGCCGCATGGCCGTGCACGTGTCCGTGCAGGTGGAAGCCTCCGTTCGGCCGACCCTGCCATTGGTCGATCGGATAGTGGAAGAGCACGATGCGCTCGTCGATGCCGGCGATCCCGCGCGCGGAGACGATCTCGGAGACCGACTCGAACATGCGCTCGAAGCGCGGGTCGTCGACCGGGTCGTGGTTGCCGCGCACGAGATGGATGCGGCGGCAGGCGATGCGGTCGCGCAGCGCGCGCACGCGATCGAAGCGCTCGTCGTCCCAGCGGCCCGCGCGGGCGAAGTCGCCGAGATGGACGAGCACGTCGTCGCGGCCGACGACCGCGTTGATCGCCTCGACGAGCGCGTCGTCCATCGCGTCGATCGACTCGAAGGGCCGCCCGTAGGCGCGCGGCGCGCGGCGGTCGGTGAAGTGGGTGTCGGCCGTCACATGGATGCGGCGGTCCGTCTTCACGAGTTCCTTCGCGGTCGACATGCGCGGAAGGTAGCGCAAGTACGATGGCCGCCATGCGCACCGCGATCCTGCTTGCCACGACGCTCCTCGCCGCCTCCTCCGCCGCCGCGCGGCCCCAGTCGGACGAACTCCCCCGCTACGGCGGCGTGAACCTCGTGAACGAGACGCCCGAGCAGCACGACGCGCGCATGAAGTGGTTCCGTGAGGCGAAGTTCGGCATGTTCATCCACTGGGGCGCCTACTCGACCGCCGCCGGCGAGTGGAACGGGAAGCCCGTGCGCGGCATCGGCGAGTGGCTCCTCTCGAACGCGCAGATCACGCCCGAGGACTACGCCGTCCTCCAGCAGCGCTTCAACCCCGTCAAGTTCGACGCGAAGGAATGGGTGCGCATCGCGAAGGACGCGGGCATGAAGTACATCGTCATCACCTCGAAGCACCACGACGGCTTCTGCCTGTGGGACTCGGCGCTCACCGACTGGGATGTCGGCGGCTCGCCCTTCGCGCCGCGCGACCCGCTGAAGGAGCTCGCCGACGCCTGCACCGAGGCCGGCATCCGCCTGTGCTTCTACCACTCGATCATGGACTGGCACCATCCCGACTACCTGCCGCGGCGCGCGTGGGACGCGCGGCCGACCGACGGCGCCGACTACGCGCGGTACGTCGAGTACATGAAGGGCCAGCTGAAGGAGCTGACGAGCGGCAAGTACGGCGATGTCGGGATCCTCTGGTTCGATGGCGAGTGGGAAGGCACCTGGACCCACGAGATGGGCAAGGACCTCTACGACTACTGCCGCGCGCTCGACGCGGACATCATCGTCAACAACCGCGTCGACACCGGCCGCTCGGGCATGGAGGGCATCACCCGCGAGGGCGACTACCGCGGCGACTACGGCACGCCCGAGCAGCAGATCCCCGCGACCGGCCTCCCGGCCGGCGTCGACTGGGAGACCTGTATGACGATGAACGACACCTGGGGCTTCAAGAAGAACGACCGCAACTGGAAGTCGAGCGAGGACCTCGTCCGCAAGCTCGTCGACATCGCGTCGAAGGGCGGCAACTTCCTGCTGAACGTCGGCCCGACCGGCGAGGGCGAGATCCCCGCGCCGAGCGTCGAGCGCCTCGCGGCGATGGGCGCGTGGATGCGGCTGAACGCGCCCGCGATCCAGGGGACGCAGGCGAATCCGTTCCCCGAGTCGCCCGCGTGGGGGCGCGTGACGCGCGCGAAGAACGACGACGGCAGCGACCGGCTCCACCTCTGCGTCTTCGACTGGCCCGCCGACGGAAAGCTGCGGCTCTCCGGGCTCCTGAGCGAAGTGCGGCGCGTGCGCATCATCGGACAGGTGACGCGGAACTTCTGGACCTTCGACCGCGATGGCGACGCGTACGTCTTCAACCTTCCGGAGAAGCCGATCGATCCGGCCTGCACGGTCGTCGTGGTCGATCTCGCCGAGCCGCTCGCGGTCGCCGAGCTCCCCGAGATCTCCGCGGCCGACGATGTCTTCGTTGGATCGCTCATGGTCGCGGTCGGGCAGAAGGGCGACTCGAAGGTCGTCTACCGCTACACCGTCGACGGCAGCGAGCCGGTCGCGACGAGCTCCGCCGCCGGCCGGCCCTTCACGCTCGACGCGAGCGCGACGGTGAAGGCGCGCGGATTCCTGGGCGATCGGCCGGTGACGCGCACGATGGAGCGGCGCTTCGAGGCGCTCGCGCCGGTGCGCGCGGTGCAGACCCTGAAGCTCGACGACGGACTCGCGTACGCGGCCTACGAGGTCCCCGAGTCGATCAAGTCGTGCGCGGCGATCACGGGCGCGAAGAAGGTCGGCGAGGGCGTCGCGAGCGTGCCGAGCGTCGAGGTGAAGCCACGCGAGGAGTACTTCGGCCTCGTCTTCAACGGCTTCATCGAGGTGCCCGAGACCGGCGTCTACCGCTTCTTCGTCGACTCGGACGACGGCTCCGCGATGCTGCTCCACGGCCAGGTCGTCGTCGACAACGACGGACCGCACAGCGCCACCGAGAAGTCGGGCGCGGTCGCGCTCGAGGCCGGGCTGCATCCGATCGAGATCCGCATGTTCGAGGCCGCCGGTCAGGACCTGCTGCGCGTGTCGTGGATCGCGCCGGGCATGGCGAAGAAGGCCGCCGTTCCCGCGTCGGCATGGAAGCGCTGAGCCCATGAAGCTCACCACCCTCCGCGCCGACCTCCTGCTGCTCGCGGCCGCCGTCATCTGGGGCTCGGGCTTCGTCGCGCAGCGGCTCGGAAGCGAGCACCTCGGCGCGTTCGCGTTCACCGGACTGCGCTTCACGCTCGGCACGCTGCTCTTGCTGCCGCTCCTGCGCGTCGCGCCGTGGCCGACGCACGTCGACCGTGCGACCTCGCGGCGCGCGACGCTGCGCGGCGGCGTGTTCGCGGGCCTCGTCATGCTCGCGGCCGCGAACGCGCAGCAGTTCGGTCTCGGTGGCACGACGGCGTCGAGCGGCGCATTCATCACGAGCCTCTACGTCGTCTTCGTGCCGTTCCTCGGGCTCTTCACCGGCCAGCGGATCGGCTGGCCGGTCTGGACCGGCGTCGCGCTCGCGGGCGCGGGCCTTCTCCTCCTCGGCATGACCGACGAGTACCGCATGACGCCCGGCGACCTGTGGGTACTCCTCTGCGCCGTGCTCTGGTCGGTGCATGTGGTCGTCGTCGGCCGCTTCACCCGCGATGCCGAGCCGATCCGCCTGTCGCTGATCCAGCTCGGGATCACCGGCGTCGGCGCCCTCGCCATCGCGCTCGCGCGCGGCGACGTGCCGATCGAAGGCGTGAAGCTCGCGAAGTGGGCGATCCTCTACGGCGCCGCGCTGCCGGTCGCGGTCGCCTTCACGCTGCAGGTGATCGCGCAGAGAAAGGCGCCGCCGACGCACACGGCGCTGATCCTCTCGCTCGAGAGCGTCTTCGGCCTCATCGCGGGCATGCTGTTCCTCGGCGAACGGCCGACGATCCGGCAGCATTCGGGCGCGGCGCTCATGCTCGGCGGCGTGATCGTGTCGCAGGTGGCGCGGCCGAAGGACGTCGAGGACGCCGATCGCCGCCTGCAGGACGACCCGCAGCCGCGGTAGGCGCGGAATCCGCCGCGATCACTTCGCGCGGATGACGAGCGTCGCGGCGCCGTTGCCGGCGTCGATGCGCGACGACGGTCCGCCGGAACCGACCTCGACGATGCGCGCGGTGTCCTCGCCGCGCGCCTTTGCGCGCCCGAGCGGATCGACGATCAGGACCGCGCCCGGCGCGCCGAGCATCTGGAACACGCCGGAGTAGCCCGCGCCGACCTCGACGCGTACCGCGCCGTTGCGCGACGCCGCGTCGATCTCGAACGAACCGCCGTCGTCGAAGATCGCGTCGATCGCGCCGTTGGCGCTGCGCGCGCGCACGATGCCGGCGATGCCGCGCAGGTCGACGGCGCCGTTCTGCGTGGACGCGTCGAGCGAGCCGCGATGGCCGTCGACCTTCACCGCGCCGTTTCTCGTCGTCGCGCGCAGCGTGCCTTCGGTCCGGCGCGTCGCGATGGCGCCGTTGTCGGTGCGCAGGTTCGCGTCGCCCGCGCGCGGCACCTCGATGCGGAGGTCGGCCGCGTCGCGCGGCATGCGCTTGCCGGGGAAGATCGGCTGCACCACGATCGTGCCGTCGTCGCTGCGCTCGGCGAAGATCCGCACGAGCGCGAGACGCTGCGCCGCGTCGTCGGGCGATTCGCCGTCGACGCGCAGCGCGACCATGACGCGCACCTCGGCGAGTCCGTCGACCGACGCGAACTCGATCGAGCCGTTCGGCGTCTCGGCGACGACGCGCGCGGGCGCCGCCGTCGCCGCGAGCACGACGTCGCGCGCGGCGTCCTTCGAGAAGTCGTTCTTCGCGCGCTGGTTCGAGTCGCAGCCAAAGCCGGCGAAGGCGAGGGAAATCGAGGCGAGGACGGCGAGAGCGGGGGTTCGGATGGTGCGGGTCATGGGAAGGTCCGGGCGAGTTCTCCCATTATCGGCTGCATCGCCCCGTGGTGTCGACTCGCCCGCGAAAGCGCCGAATCACAGGCTCGCCGCGGCACCGTGCCGCAGCAGCCCCTCGGGAGGATCCCGGGCGCCGACAGGACTCGACAGCACAGACGCACGGACGGTGGGAGCCGCCCGCGCCGCGCAAAGAACCCCACTCCCGATGAACGCCTCCCCGAACTTCGACCGCATCCTCGAGCAGCTCTTCTCGCACCTCGTCACCGGCGAGCGCCGCGCCGCGCGCGACCTCGTCGACACCGTCTACGAGGCCGGCGTCGCGCCCGAGACCGTCGCGAAGGACATCTTCTGGCCGCTGCTCGACACCGTGTCGACGCTCTATCGGAAGGACCAGCTCACCACCCTGTCGCACCACTACGCGACGCGCCTGCTCCGCATGCTCGTCGACCAAGCGCAGGCCCGCTACACCACCGGCGCGGCGCGCGGCAAGCGCATCGCGATGTTCTGCGGCCAGAACGAGGCCGAGGAGCTCGCCGGACAGCTCGTCGCCGACCTTCTCGAGGCCGACGGCTACGAAGTCACCTTCGCCGGCGGCGGCGTCGCCAACGACGAGATCAAGGAAGAGCTCGGCAACCGCGAGGCCGACATCCTGCTCCTCTTCGCGTCGAGCGCGAAGGACGCGCCGTCGATCCGCGAGCTCATCGACACGATCCGCGTGAACGGCGCCTTCCCCGAACTGCAGATCGTCGTCGGTGGCGGCATCTTCAACCGCGCGCCGGGCCTCGCCGAGGAGATCGGTGCCGATGTCTCGGCGGCCTCGCCGAGCGACCTGCTCGAGCGTCTCGTCACCGACACCGCGACGCGCAACGACCGCTGGGCGAAGTCGATCCGCTCGAAGCGCGCCGCGGCCTGACCGCGGCTCGCGCGAGAGCGACGCAACCACGCATGCATCCACGCCGCACCCCTTCCACCGGGGTGCGGCGTGGTTTTTGGGGCGGAGGGTGAACGACTCGCCTCGACGCCGCGACGACGGACCGGCGATTCGCGCCGCGGCCCACTCGAGGTCGTTTGATTGGGCGACCCATTGCTCAAGGACTGAGGTCTCGGAATGGGCACCCGATGTTCCTTCGGAACATCGGCGATGGTCGACGTCGTGACGGTTCGGTCCGTCGACCATCGCCGCCGCCCCTTGGGGCGGCGGGTGCCCCGTCCCCGAGGGCGCGCAGCGCCCGACGGGTCGGGGTCGCCCCATCCACGAGTCTCGCGCGTGAACGCCCCCAACCCCGTTTCCAACTTCCCTCGCCCACATCTGAGAGATCTCCCCCGCGACCGCGGAATCCCCGGTCCGCTCCCCCGTTTCCGGGAGGTCCACCCATGCCACGCCACGCCACCAGCCATTCGTTCCTCCCCCGCCTCGCAGCCGCCGCTTTCGTGGCCGCCGCCGCGGGAGTCGCCGGAACCGCGCTCGGCGCGCCGAACTCCTGTTCGCCGCTCGCCGCCGCGCTCGCCAGCAAGTCGCGACTCGCCGCCGGAGCGACCCAGTCGACCTCGACCTCGGCCCTCGCTGGCCTGCCGGTGCGGATCGAGTTCGCCGACGGCTCGTTCGAGCGCCCCGCATTCATCGAGACCGCGCCGGGCGTCGTCGAGGCGCGCGCGCGCGGCTGCCTGCTGCGCGGCCGCATCCAGAACTCGGTCTCGACGAGCTTCGAACTCGAAGTCGACTCCCGGGCGGACGCCGTGCGCGCCATCGTCCTCGGCGGTCGGCCGAACCAGATCGCCTTCGATGCCGGAAGCGGCGAACTCTGCGGCGAGACGCCGGGCTCTTCCCTCGGTGCCCCGGCCTCGATGCGCATCGGGAACGGCCGCTTCGAGCTGCTCGAGCCGGTCCGGATCGCCACCGCCTCCGCCGCGGGCGACCTCTTCGCCACGCTTCTCGTCGAGTTCACCGCGCCGATCGGCCTCGGCGGCCGCGCATCCTGGACGATCGACACCGACGAGATCCGCTGATCGCGTCGCCGCCTCGCACACCCACACCGTTCGCCGAGAAGTCTGGCGGGCGGTTTTCATTCGTGCCTGCGCTACCCTGCGCGCATGGTTCAGGAAGCGTTCCCCGGCATCGAGACCGTTCCCTTCGTCGATCGCGGCTCCCGCGCCCCGCTCGGCTTCCGCCACTACCGGCCCGACGAGCTCGTCGAGGGCAAGCCGATGCGGCAGCACCTGCGCTTCGCCGCGTGCTACTGGCACACGATGCGCAACGGCCTGTCCGATCCGTTCGGCGGCGCGACCGCGCGCATGCCCTGGGACGACGGCGGTGAATCGGTCGACAACTGCCTGCGGCGCGCCGACGCGTTCTTCGAGTTCCTCACCAAGTGCCGCATCGACTTCTACTGCTTCCATGACCGCGACATCGCGCCCGAGCGCGCGACGCTCGCCGAGTCGAACCGCGACCTCGATCGCGTCGTCGAGCACTTCGCGTCGCTCTCGCGCGTGAGCGGGCGCAAGCTCCTCTGGGGCACGGCGTGCCTCTTCGCGCATCCGCGCTACGCGTCGGGCGCGGCGACGAGCCCGCGCATCGAGGTCTTCGCACACGCCGCCGCGCAGGTCCGCAAGGCGATCGAGGTCACCCACCGCCTCGGCGGCGACGGCTACGTCTTCTGGGGCGGCCGCGAGGGCTACGCGACGCTCCTCAACACCGACATGAAGCGCGAGCGCGAGCATCTCGCCCACTTCCTGCACATGGCGGTCGAGTACAAGCGCTCGATCGGCTTCAAGGGGCAGTTCTACATCGAGCCGAAGCCGCGCGAGCCGAGCGTGCACCAGTACGACTCGGACACGGCGGCGTGCCTCGCGTTCCTGCGCGAGTTCGGCCTGCTCGCCCACTTCAAGCTGAACATCGAGACGAACCACGCGACCCTCGCGGGCCACACGGTCGAGCACGAGCTCGCGGCCTGCCGCGCCGCGGGCGCGCTCGGCTCGGTCGACGCGAACTCGGGCACCGACCACTGCGGCTGGGACACCGACGAGTTCCCGACCGATCCGAGGCTCACGACGAAGATGATGCTCGAGATCCTCGCCGCCGGCGGCTTCACGACCGGCGGACTCAACTTCGACGCCAAGCGCCGGCGCGAGAGCTTCGAGCCCATCGACCTCTTCCACGCGCATGTCGCCGGCATGGACGCGTTCGCGCGCGGGCTCAAGGCCGCGGCCGCGATCCGCGCCGACGGCCGCATCGCCGAGTTCGTGCGCCAGCGCTACGCGAGCTGGGACTCCGAGCTCGGCCGGCGCATCGAGAACGGCGAGGTCACGCTCGAGGAGCTCGAGAAGATCGCGCTCGCGCAGGGCGAGTGCCCGCGCGAGAGCGGCCGTCAGGAGATGCTCGAGCAGATCTGGCACGAACTCGTCTGAACCCGAACCGCGGAGGCGCGATGACGCTTGACGAAGGACGCGCGATCCTGCACGAATGGGTGGCGAACCCGGCGCTGCGGCACCACATGGAGTGCGTCGCGGCCTGCATGGGCGCGTACGCCGAGCTCGCAGCGCCGGCCGACCGCGAGCGCTGGATGCTCGCTGGCCTGCTGCACGACCTCGACTGGGAGCGCCATCCGACGCAGGACGAGCATCCGCGCGTCGCCGTCGCGCACCTGCGCGCGCTCGGCGTCGACGAGGAGATCCTGCACGCGATCATGGCGCACGCGCCCTACACCGGCGCCGCGCGCGACACGCCGATGGCGCGCCACCTCTTCGCGGTCGACGAGCTCGCCGGCTTCATCGTCGCCTGCGCGCGCGTGCGGCCCGACGGGCTCGCGTCGCTCGAACCCGCGAGCGTGCGCAAGAAGCTGAAGACGCCTGCCTTCGCAGCCGCGGTTTCGCGCGAGGACATCGCGACCGGCGTCGCGGAGCTCGGCGTCGCCGAGGACGCCCACTTCGAGCGCTGCATCGCGGCGATCCGCGCGCTGCCGCCCGCGCGCTGAAGGGAAACGACGCAAAAACCGGCGCCCCTCGCCGCACATGGCAGCGAAGGGCGCCGGGTCGGGGCGGCGACGCAAGGTCCGTCCTGGGGGCCTGTTCGGCCCGACCGCGTCAGCTCACCTTGTCGGTGTCGATCCGGAACGAGAGGCTGTCTCCGAACCGGAAGCAGGTCGTGAATCGGAGGTGCAGCGACATGAAGAGGTCGTTGCGGGGAAGGCTCGGGCACAGCGCGACCGCATCGGTCAGCATCGCGTAGAAGGTCCACGTGCCCGACATCGCGATCGGCGCGAGATTGGCGCCTGCGTTCGAACCGGCCGTGCCCGGATTCGGCTGCGCCTTGTCGAAGCCGAGCTTCGATCCGCCGCCGTCGACGATGCGAACGGCGAGCACGCCGTTCGATGGATCGGTCACGGTCAGCTTGAAGGTCGTGCTCGTGCTCGACGTCACGACCGCATCGAGCCGCGCGTAGGTGCCGATCGCCTCCGCCTGCAGGGCGGTGACGGGGACGAGCGGGATCGACTCGGTGATGCCGGTGCAGTAGTCGATCTCGACGAGCGCGGTCGCGAGCAGCGTCGCGTCGCTGGCCTGCCCGACGCCGGTCGAGCAGCGGATCGTGCCGGTGGTGGCGGTGAAGCCGCCGTAGACCGCCGCCGAGGCGAGCGGCGCGATCGAGAGGGCGGCGAGGGTCGCGGTGGCGATGGATGCGAACGTAGGCATGGCGAGACGCATGGAAGGCTCCTTCAAATCTTGGATTGCCTTTGGTGCAGGCTGCGGACCCCTGCGGTGGTCGGAGGCGGGACGATGCCTCCCCGGCATTCCGGAGATCTCCGCCCTCTCTCTCAGCAGCGGACGAACTTCGCCGATTTCACCGGGAACCGGGCGTCGCCGGCCCGCGGCGCGCCACGATCGCCATGCCGCCGAAGCCGCCGCCGGTCATCCGCGCGCCGAGCGCGCCGCCGCGGAGGGCCTCGGCCACGATCGCGTCGAGTTCGGGCGTCGAGACGTCGAAGTCGTCGCGGAGCGACGCGTGGCTTTCGGAGAGGAGTTCGCCGAAGCGGGCGAGATCGCCGCGGCCGAGCGCCGCGACCGCTTCGCCGACGCGCGCGTGCTCGCGCACGACATGGCGCGCGCGGCGGGCGAGGCGCTCGGGGAGCGCGTCGATCTCGGGCCAGCGCGCGCGCGGCAGTTGCGCGAGGTGGGCGACCCGAAGTTGCTTCGCCGCCTCCTCGACATCGGCGCGACGCGCGGCGTACCCGCCGTCGCGAAGCGCGTGGCGCACGCCGGAGTCGACGAGCGAGATCGCGAGTTCCGCGGGAAGCGCGACGGGCCGCGAGTCGAGCGACGCGCAGTCGAGAAGAATCGCCTCGCC
>Ga0315906_10002633_pt1 | contig 24709 bp, 18 predicted proteins | sample LakEriMetagenome_4_FD_203526 | JGI IMG/M metagenome (GOLD analysis project Ga0315906, IMG submission 203526) | Freshwater fungal communities from buoy surface, Lake Erie, Ohio, United States - Buoy 2 MA122 | ecosystem: Environmental > Aquatic > Freshwater > Lake > Lake biofilm | place: USA...
AGCAAATTGGATGTGTATCCAATATAAATTTTCTGATGCTCTTCAGAAAAGAGCACATAAACGGTGTATAACATAGTAGGTTAAATTAAAAAACCCTCCGAAGAGGGTTTTGGTAGCTAGGACAGGACAATTATCTAACCGCACAATGTTGGATCTTTTGAAGTTTTCGAAAGAATAATGTATATCAATGCGCTAATCAAGCCAGCCACCTAAGATTTGCTTATAAAATCGATTTGAATCTGTTTGTTAACTATGAATAATGGCATCTATAGCTTTTTTGTGTTTATATTTGAATTCCATTTTGTTACAACATCTGATACCATATATCTGTCTTTTCGGTATGTTTCTGCCCTTGTTGATCTTGATTTATAACAAAGGGTTTAGAAGTATTAATCGTTTTCTGGCTGGTTTCTTTTTTTTCTGTTCTTTATATCTGCTCGAATCCTTTATCTTTTTTTACTCGGATTCGAGAATTGCCGTCGCGTTCTTCACGCATACACATTCCTTTTTTTATCTGATTGGTCCCTCCTCTTTTTTTTATGTGCGAGGATTATTGCGCGACAACAGCCGACTTTCTAAAACAGATTTATTGCATTTTGTACCTTTTCTGACTTATTTAATCGGTTTCATTACCTATCTGTTTAAAAGCTGGAGCTACAAGTTGATGGTGGCAGATAATATTTTGAGTGAAGGATGGGATATGGCTCAGTTTCATCTCAATGTAATTATTCCCCACAAAGTGGATCAGGGGCTGAATGTATTACAAGTTTATTTCTATGCGATTGCGCTCTGGCATTTGTTATGGAAATACAAACGAAAATCTACCAGCAGAATCTATAAAGTCCCTCAGTTCAAACTGATTCGCAACTGGCTCTTTATTTTTACGTTTATCATCTCGGTCATTGCTATCAATTTTACTTTTGCCATGGCCAATATGTGGCTCTACGATGATAAGTCTGTTTTTCTGCAAAAAGCCGGCTTTGCTTTACTATTTGCCTCCATTGTATATGTTGCCATGAACATGGCAGTTATGTTTTTTCCGCATATTATGTATGGCTTGCCAATTGATGTGAAGGAAAAAGAGAAAGAAGAAGATCGTACAAAAGATGCAGTAATTCACCAGGCATCTGTTGAAAGTGATTCGGAAACGACTGAGTCGGTTGCTGAAAATATAAAAAGGGAGAAGCCACGTTTATTTTCTGAAGATTACATAACCGCTATTGAATCAGCACTTAAGGATTGTATTGCCAATAAAGATTATGTTGATGTTGATTTTACATTAACAAGTCTGACGAATGCTACCGGTGTGGCACCACACCACCTTACCTATTATTTCAACCAGATACTCAATCAGTCTTTTTCGAATTGGCGCAATCAGCTACGTGTAGAATATTCCCGCGAGCTAATCAATCAGAACGAAAAAGGCAATTACACCCTCGAAGCGATAGGGGAAATGGCGGGTTTTTCGAGTTATAGTACCTTTATTAGAGCCTTCAAGCTTTTTACCGGAAAAACCCCTACGGAGTCTGCGAAGCTTATGTAAGGAGGTCTCAGCCAATCTTTTCCAATTAGTAATATATAATTAATCATAATTCGTACGCCTGCTTTTAGCCACCTCTCCATCACAGCAATTTTGTAACATCCCCCTCATCTTAAAATTAGAAGAAACCGGAAAATTCGGAGTTTTATGTACAACTTTCTTTCATTTTTCGAAAATGAAAGGGATTTGTACCCACGTTTTGTCATTCCCCCCTTTCCTTTTTTGGAAATTCGTAAGTTTAATTGGTCGAATCGTATTTTATATTAAAAAAAATACAATACGAGTAATTCGCTCATTTTTAGGTTAAATATTTATTATATGCCCTTTGCTCTCAAAATCAACCCAATTTTATTTATGCTAACGTTTCCTGCCCGCAAAACTGCCATTCAGCTTTTTACCTTACTCTTTACATTATTGATCCTGGGAGTAAATAGCAGTTGGGCTCAAGCCCCCACCATTACCTCCTTCACACCCTCCAGTGGCAACCCGGGTACTTTGGTCACCATAACGGGTACCAATATGGGTAGCCCTACCGCTTTTACCATTGGCGGGGCTACTGCCATCATAATTTCGAATACCGGTACTTCTCTGGTAGGGATGGTGATGCCGGGTTCAAGTACGGGCACGATTTCCATCACTAAAGCCTCTGGTACAGCTACCAGCTCAGCAAGCTTTACAGTAACCGCAACGCCCTATCCTTCGGCTCAGCAGGGCAGTAAACTGGTGGGCACCGGTGCTGTGGCTGGTGCTCGTCATGGCCATACCGTATCACTGAGTGCTGACGGGAATACGGCGATAGTGGGTGGATATAGTGACAACTACGGTGCCGGAGCAGCCTGGGTGTACACCCGCAGTAGCGGCACCTGGACTCAACAGGGCAATAAACTAGTGGGAACCGGTGCTGTGGGAGCTGGTCAGGGATATTCCGTTGCGCTAAGTGCTGACGGGAATACGGCGATGGTGGGTGGATATACTGATAACAGCAATGCCGGAGCAGCCTGGGTGTATACCCGCAGTGGCAGCACCTGGACGCAGCAGGGCAGTAAACTGGTAGGTACCGGTGCTGTGGGAGCCTCTAGTCAGGGCACTTCCGTATCACTGAGTGCGGACGGGAATACGGCGGTGGTCGGTGGATATTTAGATAACAGCAATGCCGGTGCGGCCTGGGTGTATACCCGCAGTGGCAGCACCTGGACGCAGCAGGGCAGTAAATTGGTTGGTACCGGCGCTGTGGGAGCCGCTCGTCAGGGCCATTCCGTATCGCTGAGTGATGACGGGAATACAGTGATCGTGGGTGGACCTAGTGATAACAGCAATGCCGGAGCGGCCTGGGTGTTTACCCGCAGTGGCAGCACCTGGACGCAGCAGGGCAGTAAATTGGTAGGAACCGGTGCTACGGGAGCGGCTTATCAGGGAAAGTCCGTATCGCTTAGTGCGGATGGGAATACGGCGATGGTGGGTGGACCTCTTGATAACAGCAATGCCGGAGCGGCCTGGGTGTATACCCGCAGTGGAAGCACCTGGACGCAGCAGGGCAGTAAACTGGTCGGCACCGGAGCTGTTGGAACGCAGGTTTATCAGGGCAGTTACGTTGCACTAAGTGCTGACGGGAATACGGCGATAGTGGGTGGAGATAATGATAATAGCAAAGGAGCAGTCTGGGTGTTTACCCGCAGTGGCAGCACCTGGACCCAGCAGGGCTCTAAACTGGTAGGTACCGGCGCTGTGGGTAATGCTCGTCAGGGCTGGACCGTATCACTGAGTGCGGATGGTAAAACGGCGATAGTGGGTGGAGAAAGTGATAACAGCAATGCCGGAGCGGCCTGGGTATATGTTGTTCCTGATACTGTCACATATAATGGGAATAGCCATACGGGGGGGGCGGTTCCTGCAGTAACAACGGGTGCCAACGGTGCATCTGTAACCCTGGCTTCCAACTCCGGAAGTTTAACAAGAACGGGTTATACCTTTGGCGGTTGGAATACACTTGCCAATGGCACCGGCACCAGTTATGCTGCCGGAGCTTCCTATACTTTATCAGGAGATGTTACACTATTTGCGGTTTGGTTACCTCTTCCCGTCATTACCTCCTTCACACCCTCCAGTGGCAACCCGGGTACTTTGGTCACCATTACGGGAACCGATTTGGGTAGCCCTACCGCTTTTACCATTGGCGGGGCTACTGCCATCGTAATTTCTAATACCGGTACTTCTTTGGTAGGGATGGTGATGCCCGGTTCCACTACCGGTACCATCTCCATCACTAATGCCGCTGGTACAGCTACCAGCTCAGGCACTTTTACAGTAACCGCAACTTCCTATCCTTCAGTTCAGCAGGGCAGTAAACTGGTGGGCACCGGCGCTGTGGGAACGGCGATTGCTCAAGGCACTTACATATCGCTGAGTGCGGACGGGAATACGGCGATCGTGGGTGGATATGGCGATAACAGCAATGCCGGTGCGGCCTGGGTGTATACCCGCAGTGGCAGCACCTGGACCCAACAAGGCAATAAACTGATTGGTACCGGTGCTGTGGGAACGCCGGTTTATCAGGGCAGTTCCGTTGCACTGAGTGCGGACGGGAATACGGCGATAGTGGCTGGAAATAATGATAATAGCACAGGAGCAGTCTGGGTGTTTACCCGCAGTGGCAGCAGCTGGACGCAACAGGGCAATAAATTAGTAGGCACCGGCGCTGTGGGTAATGCTCGTCAGGGCTTTTCCGTATCACTGAGTGCGGACGGGAATACAGCGATAGTGGGTGGATTTGCGGATAATACCAATGCCGGTGCGGCCTGGGTGTTTACCCGCAGTGGCAGCACCTGGACGCAGCAGGGCAGTAAACTGGTGGGTACTGGTGCTGTGGGAGCCGCTACTCAGGGCCGGTACGTATCGCTTAGTGCGGATGGGAATACGGCGATGGTGGGTGGAGATGGTGACAACAGCAGTGCCGGAGCAGCCTGGGTGTTTACCCGTAGTGGCAGCACCTGGACGCAGCAGGGCAGTAAACTGGTAGGTACCGGTGCTGTGGGAGCCTCTAGTCAGGGCACTTCGGTAGCACTGAGTGCAGACGGTAATACGGCGATGGTGGGTGGATTTGGTGATAACGGCGGTGCCGGAGCTGCCTGGGTGTATACCCGCAGTGGCAGCACCTGGACCCAACAGGGCAGTAAATTGGTAGGAACCGGTGCTGTGGGAGCCGCTCGTCAGGGCTCCTCCGTATCGCTGAGTGCAGACGGGAATACTGCGATGGTGGGAGCACGTGCAGATAACACCAATGCTGGTGCGGCCTGGGTATATACCCGAAGTGGCGGCACCTGGACCCAGCAGGGCTCTAAACTGGTAGGTACGGGTGCTGTGGGAGCAGCTCGTCAGGGCTTTTCCGTACCGCTGAGTGCGGACGGGAATACGGCTATGGTGGGTGGAAATTCTGATAATAACAGTGCCGGTGCGGCCTGGGTATATGTTGTTCCTGATACTGTCACATATAATGGGAATAGCCATACAGGGGGTTCGGTTCCTACAGTAACAACGGGTGCCAATGGTGCATCTGTAACCCTGGCTTCCAACTCAGGAAGTTTGACAAGAACGGGATATACCTTTGGCGGTTGGAATACACTTGCCAATGGCACCGGCACCAGTTATGCTGCCGGAGCTTCTTATACTTTATCAGGAGATGTTACGCTTCATGCGCAATGGACAGCCAACAGCTTAACGGTCACTTACGATAGCCAGGGTGGTTCTGCGATTTCGAGTGGTATTACTACAACCGGCGGATCTATTTCAGCTTCTCCCGGCACACCAACTAGAACGGGTTATACCTTTAATGGTTGGTTTGCGGCATCGAGTGGTGGCAGCGCCATTAGTTTCCCTTATACACATGGCCAGACAGCGGACTTTACGCTTTATGCGCAATGGACAGCCAATAGCTTAACGGTCACTTACGATAGTCAGGGTGGTTCTGCGATTTCGAGTGGGTCAACTACAACCGGAGGTACTGTATCTAATCCGGGTAGTCCTACAAGAACGGGTTATACTTTTATTGGTTGGTTTGCGGCATCGAGTGGTGGCAGCGCCATTAGTTTCCCTTATACACATGGCCAAACAGCGAACTTTACGCTGTATGCGCAGTGGACAGCCAACAGCTTAACGGTCACTTACGATAGTCAGGGTGGTATTGCAATATCTAATGGGTCGACTACAACCGGAGGTACTGTGTCTAATCCGGGTAGTCCTACAAGAACGGGTTATTCTTTTAATGGTTGGTTTGCAGCCTCTAGCGGTGGCAGTGCAATTAGTTTCCCATATACACATGGCCAAACAGCAAACTTTACGCTGTATGCACAGTGGACGGCAGTTTGTGTTAATCCTACATCAGGTGGTATCATTGCCGCTGCACAAAGCGGTGTAAGCGGATTTAATCCGGCTGCCTTCACCAGCACTGCGGCAGCCACTGGACAGGCCGGCACACTGGAATACAAATGGCAATCATCCACCACCAGCAGCAGTGCAGTCTTCAGCGACATTGCATCGAGCAATTCGGCTACTTACGATGCCGGAGTGTTGACACAAACCACCTGGTACAAGCGTCTGGCAAGGGTAAGTTGTGAAGCAGATTGGATCGGTGCGGCTGAAAGTAATGTATTGGAGGTAACGATAAGCGCATTTGCTTCCGCTGATTACCAAACCAAAGCCGCTGCAACTTTCAACAGCGCTACATATTGGGAATACTACAACGGCAATAGCTGGGTACAAGCCACGCAGCCTCCCGGCTCGGGCAACAGCGTTACTATTTTGCATGCCACTACGATGGATGCAGACTTTACAGTAGGCGCAAGCAAAACATTTACCATTACCAGTCCGGGTACACTTACGATCAATTCCGGTAAAACCCTCACCATTACGGGTAATGCTGATTTCGGCGGTAATTCGGTTACGCTTAAATCCTCTGCTGCGGGTACGTCATCCATTGGTGAGATAACAGGTTCCTTAACGGGTGCAACTTCGGTTACAGTAGAGCGTTATATACCGGCTGCTGCTAAGTGGAGAGGATTGTCGGTTCCCTTGAGCAGTGCAACAGCAGGTAACAGTATTTTCAACAGCTGGCAAAACAACGGATCTGTTATTGCCGGTCAGGGTGTATTACTGTGGAGTCCTAACGGAGAAACGGGCTTTTCACTCAATACCAATGCAGGCGCTTCTCAGAATATACGCAAGTATGTGGGGGCAAGCGGTTACGTCACACTTTCCAGCACGGATGAGCCACTCTTTGATAACGGCAAACCGGTACCTTACTTGGTCTTTGTAACGGATTCGTATAAGCAGGGAACTAATGTGGGGAATATGACGAGCGGCGCATCTGCCACTACACTGAGCGCTACAGGTACATTATATCAGGGAAATTATAATAGTGATATTCTTGCAATGGGCTATCACATGATCCCGAACCCTTATCCCTCAGCCATTGATTTTACAAGCGCAACACTTACTCAGTTAGAAAATAAATTCTGGCTTTGGGATCCATTGTTAAGTGGGTTCAGCGGCTACGGGGGCTATCAAACATACAGCAGCGGCGTATCGGCTCCATCCGGTGGCAGCTATGGCCGTAGTTATAGCGGTAGCAATACCCAGATTCCATCAGGTGCGGCCTTCTGGGTGTATTCGAATAATACCAGCGGTCAAATCAGCCTAACAGAATCGGCAAAAACATCGGGCACATTAAGTGTGTTTGGTCGTGTAAGCAATAACAATCAAATTCTGCGTGTCAATCTGATCAATCCATCGGGTAGTCTGATGTACGATGGGGTAGCCATGGCAAACAACAATCAGTCGGCTGCAGGTATTGATGTGATGGATGCACAAAAATTTGGCATCGGTGCAGAGAATATCTCCCTGTTCAATACCAATAAAAACCTCGCCATCGAGTTCCGTCCTACGGTAACGGATAAGGATACTTTCTACTTGCGTTTGCATCAGCTGAAGCAACAAGCCTATGCGTTTTCCATCAGCGGAGAATCCTTTGATGCCGACGCGGGCAGGGTAGCGGTGTTGCAGGATAAGTATCTGAACAACGAGACGGTATTGAACCTGTATGGCAGCCAGAACATCGGCTTTACTGTGGATAACAATACTGCCAGCAGCGGCGATCGTTTCCGCATTGTGTTCCGTCAGAATACGGTTACGCCGGTTGTCGATATCAATGGAATGAAAGGCGTACAGCTCTATCCCAATCCGGCAGTGAAGGGGTCGGAGTTGCAGTTGTCGTTCACCAATATGTTGGCAGGCAACTATAGTATGGTGGTGTATGATTTAGTGGGAACGAAGTTGATGCAAACGCAGTTGCAACATGCAGGCGGTTCATCAAATCGTAAAGTGGTGTTGAGTAGTCAGCTCTCATCAGGAATATACATCGTTGAAGTCAGCAATGAAAAAGGTGTTGCCGGCAAGTACAAACTAACTATTCAGTAATCAAATTAGTAAATACTAAATAAAAAAGAAATGCGTACAGGAATCATCATAAAAATATTTTTATTGGCTTTTATCATTAGTTGCTCGGTGCTTTTTGTGCAGGCGCAAGATCCCGGTGATCCTTTTTCAGGTAGTGGTAGTGGCGGAGGTAATCCCGGTGGTGCTCCGGGTGGCGGTGTTCCTGTGGATGGCGGACTAGGTTTGTTACTTGCCGCAGGGGTGGGTTATGGAGTGAGGAAGGCGTATAATTACAGGAAGCATAAAGTGAAAAGTGAAAATTGAACGAGCAATAAAAGCATAAATATTGCTGATCAAGAGCCATCTGTCAAAGGGTGGCATTTTTTTTGGCAGATTAAAAAAAATAATGGTCGCCGAATATTATTTCCGGCAACCATTATTATTGTTTAAAATAACATCGTAGCGAGGAGCAGACTTGAACTGCCGTCCGCCCACGTTAGTGGGCGGATATGAATCCGACGCTCTTTATATTGTTATGTAATTTCTATTTAGAAAAGATTTATGATTAATCTGAGTATGAATTTTTAGTCTATTTCGATATTGCTTAAGTTGATTTTCTCTTTCTTTTGCGTCTGACTTTTCGGAAAAGTATTCACAGTAAATAACACGCCACGGACGATATTTTGCAGTCCAGTCCTTTCCAAGAAATTGATGACTTTTAAATCTTTGCAACAAATTGGAGGTGTATCCAATATAGATTTTCTGATGCTCTTCAGAAAAGAGTACATAAACGGTGTATAACATAGTAGGTTAAATTAAAAAACCCTCCTAGGAGGGTTTTGGTAGCGAGGAGCAGACTTGAACTGCCGACCTTCGGGTTATGAATCCGACGCTCTAACCAGCTGAGCTACCTCGCCAAATATATTTATCAAAAGAACTTGAACTACCGTCCGCCCACGTTAGTGGGCGGATATGAATCCGACGCTCTAACCAGCTGAGCTACCTCGCCAAATATTATTATTAAAAGAACTTTGAACTGCCGTCCTTTGCTCTAACCATCCGCCTGCTATGCGGGCTGATACCTCGCCAAAAGGAGTGCAAAAGTAATTAATCAACCCTTATCTCTGAAATCATTTTTCCGTTCTGCCGGGATAAACTTTCAAAGCCTCTTCCAGACAATCCATTGCCTGAGATAAGGCCGACTTTTCCAATACATAAGCCAGTCTTACTTCATCCTTGCCCAATCCTGGTGTGCTGTAAAAACCGGTGGCAGGGGCCAGCATAACAGTGGCTCCATTATGACTGAAAGATTCCAATAACCACTGACAAAACTTATCACTGTCATCAATGGGCAAGCGGGCAATAGCATAAAATGCTCCGCCGGGGGTTGGACAATAAACGCCGGTCATATGATTGAGGCGTTCTACCAGTAGATTTCTTCTGGATAAATATTCCGCTTTAGGCGCATCAAAATAATGATCGGGTAAATCAATCGCTGCTTCGCCCATGATCTGTGCTAAACCGGGCGGACTTAATCTTGCCTGGGCAAATTTTAAAGCCGCATCATATACTGCTTTGTTCTTTGTAACTAATGCACCCAATCTTGCACCACATGCACTGTATCGCTTACTGATGGTGTCCATCAATACCACATGCTCTTCCAAGCCTTCCAGATGCATGGCGCTCACATAATCGCCATCATAACAAAATTCGCGATACGCTTCATCTGAAAATAAATACAAATCATGCTTCAGGCAAATTTCCTTAAGCGCTTCCATTTCCTTGCGACTATACAAATAACCGGTGGGATTATTCGGACTGCATACGACAATAGCCTTGGTCTTTGGTGTAATCAATAGCTCAAACGAAGTAATGGGTGGTAATGCAAAGCTGGTCTCAATAGAAGAAGTTACTGGAACAACTTTCACTCCAGCCGCACATGCAAATCCATTGTAGTTTGCATAGAAGGGCTCTGGAATAATCACCTCGTCACCCGGATTCAAACATGCCATAAAGCCGAATAAAATCGCTTCAGATCCACCTGTCGTGATCATGATCTGGTCATAATTAACATCAATCCCAACTTTCTTATAGTATTGTGTCAATTTTCTTCTGTAGCTCTCATTTCCTGCACTGTGACTATATTCTAATACTTTAATATCCGCATGCTTTACCGCATCCATGATCTGAGGTGGTGTTTCCACATCCGGCTGACCAATATTGAGATGAAAAACCTTGATTCCTTTCTGTTTGGCTGCTTCTGCAAAGGGTACTAGTTTTCTGATGGGAGAGGGGGGCATATCCATCCCGCGCTGACTGATTTGTAACATAGGACAAATATAGTGACGGTTTAGATAATTTTGGTCTGGTCCGTTTATCGTTTATCGTTGGTCGTTTTTCGAAAAACACGGAAAACGATCAACGAAAATCGAACGACGATCAACCTTCTTTATGTATTTCACTCGTAAAATGAAACGCAATATCCGGATTGTTCTGACGCTCGGTATTCAAAAACCATTCACTCTGCGCTAAATAAACCGGTAATCCGTCCTTGTCTGCTGCCATATTATTGGTCTTGAAACGCATGAAGTCATCCAGCTTTTTTTGATCATTGCTGGTTATCCAGCAGGCCTTATAATAAGGTAGTGTTCGGAATTCAACACTCGCTCCATACTCCTGTAAGAGTCTGTATTGAATCACTTCAAACTGAAGTTCGCCCACACAGCCAATGATCTTCTTTGTGCCTCCAAATTGGGTAAATAACTGTGCTACACCTTCATCAGTTAATTGCAATAATCCTTTTTCCAATTGTTTGGTTTTCATAGGATCTTTGTTGATTACTTCTTTAAAAAGTTCAGGTGAGAAAGAAGGGATTCCGGTGAAATAATAATCTTCACCTTCTGTCAATGTATCGCCGATCTTAAAGTTGCCGGTATCAAATAAACCCACTACATCACCGGGATAAGCCTCTTCAATAACATCTTTTTGCCGCGCCAAAAAAGAGTAGGGATTGCTGAACCGTACATCTTTATCAAGGCGTACATGATGGTAATATTTGTTTCGTTCAAACCTGCCCGAGCATACTCTCAAAAAAGCAATCCTGTCGCGATGTTTGGGGTCCAGATTGGCATGGATCTTAAAGACGAAGCCGCTGAATTTATCCTCTTGTACATCCAGCTTGCGGGTGGAAGTTTCCCTGCTCTGTGGTCTGGGGGCAATATGTACGAAGCTGTTGAGCAGCTCTTTTACACCAAAATTATTCACGGCACTCCCGAAAAATACGGGGGCGATTTTACCCTTTAAGTAATCATCGGTTTTCAGCGTGCCATATACGCCATCTACCAACTCTACATCTTCTCTTAGGATCTTTGCATCATGCTCACCGATCTTCTTATCTAAAATGGAGTCATTCAGATTTTTGATTTCTACCACATCTTCATCGCTGGCCTTGGTATTGGGTGTAAACAATACCAGACTTTTATTTGTCAGATCGTACACTCCCTTAAAGTCTTTCCCGCTGTTGATGGGCCAGGTCATAGGGTGGAGTTGTATGTGCAATTCTTTTTCCACTTCTTCCAATAGATCAAATCGGTTCTTTCCGTCGCGATCCATTTTGTTGACAAATACAATCACCGGCGTATCGCGCATGCGGCAGACTTCCATCAGCCGACGGGTTTGATCTTCCACTCCGTTTACACTGTCAATCACAAGAATAACACTGTCAACCGCCGTTAAGGTTCTGTATGTATCCTCCGCAAAGTCTTTGTGACCGGGTGTATCCAGCAAATTAATCAGCGTGCCATTGTACTCAAAGGTCATTACCGAAGTAGCCACCGAGATCCCTCTCTGTCGTTCAATCTCCATGAAATCACTCGTCGCATGCTTTTTAATTTTATTGCTTTTTACGGCGCCGGCTACCTGAATAGCTCCCCCGAATAGTAATAGTTTTTCAGTAAGGGTAGTCTTACCCGCATCGGGGTGGGAAATGATGGCGAAGGTTCTTCTGCGCTGTATTTCAGTTGAATATTTCATATCTCGCATGCCTCTTATCCTATAATTTTAAGCGGCCAGCAAAGGTAAGGATGGATACTTTCCGCTTATAAAATTTTTCCTAGTGCGTATGGATACTTAAGTAATTTTGAACATGCGTCATTCCCTCGAAATCATATGGAGCAGTCTGCTCTTCGCCATTCAGGAATTAAAGAAGAACAAGCTCAGAACCTTTCTCAGTCTGATGGGAATCACGTTTGGTATTTTCTGTATCATCAGTGTGATGGCCACAGTAAAAAGTCTGCAAATGAATGTGAAATCATCTCTGGAAACTATTGGAACGAATACCATTTACATACAAAAATGGGCATGGGCCGGCGGAAGTGATTATCCCTGGTGGAAGTACCTGAGTCGCCCCAATACTCAGTACAAGGAACTGGCTCCTGTAAAAGAAAAAACAGGATTGGCTCAAAACGTAGCGTTTTCATATTTCAATTCAGCAACTCTCAGCTATGATGACCTGAGTCTGGAAAGTATCAATATGTATGGTATTACAGATGAGTTTCATGAGATACAGCCTGTTCAGATTGGTGATGGCCGTTATTTATCCCCGGGTGAATTCTTTTCGGGTAAGCCGGTGACGGTGATTGGATTCAATGTAGCCGAGAAATTATTTGGTAATGCCGGGCGTGCCATAGGAAAGCGCATTGAAGTACGTGGTCGAAAGATCGATGTGGTGGGCGTCATTCAAAAGCAAGGTCAAAATTTAATTGGTGGCTGGGATTTTGATAACATCATTATGTTGCCATATCAGTTCATGCGACAAATTGCCAATGATACGAGAAGCGATGCGTTCATAATTGTAAAAGGAAAATATAATGTGCCGGTAGATGATCTTAAGAATGAATTACGCGGTGTGATGCGCAGTGTACGTCGGCTGAGTCCCAAACAGGAAGATAATTTTTCGCTCAATGATGTCAATTCCGGTTCTGCACAATTGAACTCCATCTTTGACGGAATGACCATCGGTGGTTTGGCGATCACTGTTCTTTCTTTTATCGTTGGCATATTTGGAGTAGCCAATATCATGTTTGTTTCCGTGAGGGAAAGAACCAATATCATCGGCTTAAAAAAAGCAATTGGTGCCAAACGATCTACCATACTTTTTGAATTTCTGATGGAGAGCGCTTTTCTGTGTCTGATGGGAGGGGCCATCGGCCTCATCATGGTTTTTGCTCTTACGATGATCCTCACCAATGTGCTGGACTTTCAGGTATATATATCATTGAATCTTTTCATTACAGCCATTGTCTCCTGTATTATTACGGGCATTCTGGCCGGCATTGTTCCTGCCTATATCGCAGCTAAGATGGATCCGGTTAAAGCGATACGGAGTAAATAGATTTATTTTGCATCATATCTGTTATTTATGTCGATTCATATTCTGGCCATAGAATCTTCCTGCGATGAAACGGCTGCCGCTGTCTGTCGCGATGGTCAGATTTTGTCAAATATCATTGCGTCTCAGTCCATTCATGAATTGTATGGGGGTGTGGTTCCGGAACTTGCCAGTCGGGCACACATGGAAAATATCGTAAGGGTGGTTGATAAAGCTGTCAAAGATGCCGGTATTCAATTGAAGGATCTGGATGCGATCGCTTTTACGCAGGCTCCCGGCCTCATAGGCTCATTGATTGTCGGGGCGCAATTTGCGAAATCCTTGTCGCTGTCGCTCGATAAACCGCTTATCTCCGTGCATCATATGCAGGCACACGTATTGGCTAACTTAATACCCGAAGAAAAGCCTGCTTTCCCTTTTTTATGTCTGACAGTAAGTGGCGGGCATACCCAAATTGTTTTGTGCGAATCACCCTCTAAAATGAAAATTTTGGGAGAGACGATTGATGATGCGGCCGGAGAGGCTTTTGATAAGACCGCCAAACTGCTTGGATTACCTTATCCCGGAGGTCCGCTGATCGACCGATATGCCTCTCAGGGGAATCCGGATCGTTTTCATTTCCCTGAGCCTAAAGTGCCAGGTTTAGACTTCAGCTTTAGCGGGTTAAAGACAGCGATTCTTTATTTTCTTCAAAATGCCGGAAAGAGTCTGGTTTATAAAGAACAGTTTCTGGCTTCTGAACAGGATAAAAAAGAATTTATTGAATCGAATTTGCCGGATATCTGTGCTTCGGTACAAAAGACCATTGTTAACATGCTTTTACATAAATTGAAGAAAGCAGTGGATGAAACGGGGGTCAAACATGTTTGTTTGGCGGGCGGCGTCAGTGCCAATAAAGGATTGCGCCAAGCTTTCGGCAGAAAGGGAGAGCAGGAGGGCTGGCAGACATATATTCCTTCATTTGAATATTGCACGGATAATGCGGCGATGATTGCAATAACCGCTTATTATAAATTTCTGGCAAAGGATTTTGTATCGCTGGATATATCTCCTTCAGCCCGTGCCGTCTGGTAATCAATTATGCCCAATCCATTTTTTCAATTCAAGCAATTTGTAGTTCAGCAAGATCAGTGTGCCATGAAAGTGAGTACAGACAGCTGTTTGTTCGGCGCATGGTTAAGTAAAAAAATTATACCATCGCTGCCGGATATTAGTCAGGTATTGGATATTGGTTCAGGTACCGGTTTACTGATGTTGATGATGGCGCAGGAACATGCTTTTCATATTGATGGGATTGAATTGGATGAAGCGGCTTACAGGCAGGCATTGTCCAACATCGAATCAACTCCCTGGAAAGATCGGCTTCAGCTCTTTCATGGTAATGTTAATATGTTTGAATTCAGTCGGTCGTATGATCTGGTAATATCCAATCCTCCTTTTTATGAACATGATTTATTGCCAAATTCAAAGGAGAAGGCTTCTGCTATGCATGCCACCACCCTGACTTTTGAAGATCTGCTAAAGGCAGTCGATGAAAATTTAAGTCCGGGGGGCTTCTGTGCATTTCTGATTCCATACAGGCGTTTAGATCATTTCGCTCATCTAGCTATATCAAAAGGTTTTTATTTGCATAATGTGGTTCATGTGCGACATCAGACCGATCATGATATGATTCGTTCAATGATCTTGTTTGGCAGAAATCAGGCGGAAACCAAGACAGAGATCCTGACTATAAAAGAAGCGGACGGTTCATATACCTCGTCGTTTGTGCATTTACTCCAAGCGTATTATTTGTATTTATGATCATTCCCAATAATTCAACTTTTATTAATTCTTAATTACTAATTATATCCAATTATTTTTGCATCCGTCATGCTAAAGATATTATCTGTCACATTTTTGAACATCTTACTGGCTATATCATGTTATGCCACGCGCATATCCGGTACAGTTAGCAATGAAAAAGGGGAAATCCTTCCGTTTTCAACCCTTTCAGTAAAGGGGAAAAATATTACAACCGCTGCCAATGCCCGCGGTTATTATTTTATTGATCTATCTCCGGGTAAATACGTTTTAATCTGTCGGCATGTAGGATACGAAAAAAAAGAAATAGAGCTGATGGTTGAGTCAGAAGCTGTGACCTTAAATTTTATTTTGCCGGAGCAGAAAGCCGAATTAAAAGAAGTAGTGGTAAAAGCCGGAGCGGAAGATCCGGCCTACGAGATTATCCGAAAAGCAATTCGTAAAAGAAAGTCATATCTGGTGGATCAGCGCGTCTATGAATGTGAGGTGTATAGTAAAGGAGTTATGAAACTGAGGGATTTCCCCAATAAAGTAATGGGTCAGAAAGTTGATTTTGAAGATGGGGATACCAGTAAGAAAAAGATGATTTATTTAGCAGAAACTGTTTCACGTTTATCGGTGGAGGGAAAAGGGAAAAGGCGTATTGAAGTATTGAGTACGAAAGTGAGTGGTCAGCGAGACGGATTTGGTTTTGCCGGTGCCGGATGGTTTTCTTTTTATGAAAATAATGTCATGATCAGCCAGGCACTGAATCCGAGAGGATTTGTTTCGCCGATCGCGGAGAATGCATTATCCATGTATAAATACAAGTATGAGGGAACCTTTTTTGAAGATAGCCGGCAGATTCATATTATTCGTATCATCCCTAAGCGTAAATACGAACCTTGTTTTAAAGGGGTAATTCAGATTGTCGATGATGCGTGGTGTTTTCATAGCGTCAATCTTACGCTGATCAAAGAATCACAAATGTCATTTGCTGATACCCTGCGCATCGAACAGTTGTATCAGGAAAAGGGTAAGGATTTCTGGGTTATTCAAAATCAGGTGATCTATCCGGCGGTTAAATTTTTCGGTTTTGATGCCTACGGGAGTTTTACCAATGTGTATTCACAATTCAATACAGAGCCTGTTTTTGAAAAAAATCACTTCAAGGATGTTTTCTTGAAATACGTCAAAGGCAGTAATAAAAAATCGCTGGCATACTGGGATAGTATTCGTCCTTTGGCACTGGCCGAAGAAGAGGTGCGTGATTATGTGAAAAAAGATAGCCTTGAAAGGAAAAGAGAAGCTCCGGGTTATCTGGATTCGCTTGATAAGGTTCGAAATAAGCTGAAATGGCAGGATGTGTTATTGACCGGAAAAACGTTCTCTCGCCAGTCTAGAAAATTAAGCTTTACGCTGAAACCAATCATACGTACAATCAGTTTTTATCCGGGTGAAGGCGTTGTTTTTGAGTTGCCGTTTGAATTTGAAAAAAAGATTACGGACAGAAAGCGGTATGAGATCATTCCGACTATTCGTTACGGCTTATCTTCGGATCAGTTGTATTACTGGGGGACTTTCCGTTGGAATGGGGGAGAGCGATATCGCCAAACTTTTTCGTTTTCTGCCGGCATAAGGCCGTTGCAGTTTAATAATGAAAATCCAGTAGATCCATTTCTTAACAGTATATCTTCTTTGCGGAATGAAGATAATTTTCTGAAGATGTATGCCGCTAATTTTGTCAAGGCTACTTTTTCAAAAGGCATTGGCAACGGCTTAACGATCAACGGAGGTATTGAATATCAGGATCGTATTCCTTTTGACAATACATCTGATGCATCGTGGAACAAGACAAATGATAAATTTTATTCGCCGAATTATCCAACCGAATTATTAACGGAGCAATTCAAACGACATGAAGCTTTGGTGATTCAGGCCGGTTTCAGCTGGCGTCCGAAATCGAGATATATTGAATTCCCCGACAGGATCATCAATATCGGATCGAAATGGCCTTTGCTCACTTTTCAATACACCAAAGGCATTCAGGGATTAGTGGGAAGTAATGTTGATTATGACAAATGGCAAACTGCTATAGAGGATGATCTGAATGCCCGCTTGCTTGGTACCTTTAAATGGAAAATCAAAAACGGCGGCTTTTTTAATGCCAGACAAGTGGAGGTGCAGGATCTAAATCATTTTGCTGGGAATCGTTTTTCGTTTCCTACCGACTATATGGATGCTTTCCAGCTGCCGGAATATTACCGTTTCAGTAATAGTTCCTCGTTTTATACGGCTTTATTTGCCGAACATCATTTCAATGGTTTTCTCACCAATAAGATACCCTGGTTTAAAAAACTCAATTGGTATCTGGTAGCGGGAGGCAGGGCATTATGGTTCGATCAGACAACGTATATGGAATGGAATATCGGTCTGGAAAATATCTTTAAAATATTCCGTTTTGATCTGGTTTATGGTATGTCAGATAACCGACTGACAAGACCTGAGTTACGCTTCGGTTCATTAATACAGTTTGGCAGAAATTAATGTCATCGCATATCATTTTAACAACCCGGTAATTATATTATTGCCTACCTTTATATCTGCTCTATTATTAATTCCTAATTATTAATTACTAATTAAAATGAAATCAAGTACTATCATCACCTTCTCTGTATTAGGCTTAATATTAATCTTTCTATTCTGGGGTTGCAATGGTTATAACGGACTGGTCAAGCAGGACGAAGTGGTTAAAAATGCATGGAATAATGTGCAAAGTGATTATCAGCGTCGTGCAGACCTGATCCCTAACTTAGTCAATACAGTTAAAGGCGAAGCCAATTTTGAGCAAACGACTTTACAGAACGTCATTGAAGCCCGCGCTAAAGCTACGCAAATGAAAGTGGATCCGGAAAATCTTACACCGGAAAAAATTAAAGAGTTTCAGGCGGCTCAGGGACAATTAAGTCAGGCATTAGGTAGATTATTAATGATTACGGAAAATTATCCGAATCTAAAAGCCAATGAAGCGTTTCGTAATCTTCAAACACAACTTGAAGGAACGGAAAATCGTATCAAGGTGGCGCGTAACGACTTTAATGCTGCCGTGAAAGATTACAATGTAAAAGTGCGTTCGTTCCCAATGAATATACTCGCCGGCATGTTTGGGTTCTCACAAAAAGAAGGTTTCACAGCGGAGCAGGGTTCCGAAAAAGCGCCGGAAGTCAAATTTGAATAAGCATGTCTTTTTTATCATTTCTTTTTCCGTCCAAACTTTTTCTTTCAGAAGAAGAAGAGCAACGTATTGTCGCAGCCATCGGAGAGGCTGAAAAAAATACCTCGGGAGAGATACGCGTTTACATGGAAAGCCGATGCAGTTATCTGGATCCGGTGGATCGTGCCAAAGAATTATTCTACCAGCTCAACATGCATCGCACAGATCTGGGGAATGGCGTTTTATTATATCTGGCTATCAAAGATCATCAGCTGGCGATCTATGGCGGACAAGGGATTCATGAAAAAGTTGGCTCTGCATTCTGGAATAATGAAGCAAAACAAATACTGAGCGAATTCAAAGGACAACATTACGCAGAAGGAATTGTGCATGCCGTTATGGATATAGGGCAAGCATTACGAACACATTTTCCTTATGATAAGAATGATAAGAATGAATTGCCGGATCAAATCATCTTTGGCAAATAATCCGCTATGATCAGACAAACGGTGATATGTATTCTCTATTGTTTTCTGACGATTTTATCGTTGGCACAGGGAATAGATCAGTTTATACCTCAAAGGCCCAATCCTCCAAAACTGGTCAATGATTATCTGAATATTTTAACCGAAGATCAGAAGCAGGCGCTGGAGAAAAAGTTAGTTGCATTTGATGACAGCACTTCCAATCAGATTGCCGTTATTACAATTGGAGATATCGGTGATTATGAGATTGGTGATTTTGCCGTTGCCCTGGGAAGAAAATGGCAAGTCGGAGGAAAAGATAACAATAATGGTATTGTACTGATTGTGTTTATTAACAAAGAACGTAAAAAAAGAGATCTTTGGATCGCTACGGGATATGGTTTGGAAGGAGCTATTCCTGATATCACGGCCAAACAAATCATCGAAAATGAGATCATTCCTAATTTCAAGGCAAATGATATTTATCGCGGATTAGATGAAGGGACTGATGCATTAATACTTGCTGCGGCAGGTGAGTACAAAGCCCCGGAAGGCTATCATAAAAGAAAAAAGAAAGATATCGGAACTCCGATTGGAATCATCATATTTGTAATCATCTTCCTGATCATTGCGGCCATTAGTCGTGGGGGCGGTGGGGGTGGTATGATCAGTGGCAGAGGTCGCAGACATTGGGGTAGTATGCCCCCCATTTGGTTCCCTTCAGGCGGCTTTGACAGTGGTCGATCAGGCGGAGGTTTTGGCGGTGGTGGCTTCGGTGGATTTGGTGGTGGTAGTTTTGGCGGTGGCGGTGCAGGAGGGAGCTGGTAAAACCTATATCACTTGAACAATCAGAAATTTCAGGTAATGCGTATTTTCCCATCCGTGAATAATCGGATGATCCGCACTTTGCGTTTGGAACGTGACTTGTCTTAATTGTCTTCTCGCATCTTTCGCCGCCATCTGAATGATCTCCAGAAATAAATCGGGTTGTACCAGATTAGTGCAGGAAGATGTGACGAGAAAGCCCCCGGGCTTCACCAGTTTCATTCCTCTTAAATTAATTTCTTTATAGCCGGTAATCGCTTTCTGAATATTGGCTCTTGATTTGGTAAACGAGGGGGGATCGAGCATCACCACATCATATTTTTTGCCTTCTTTCACCCATGTTTTGAGCACATCAAACGCATTCACACATTCAAATGTACAAATAGAGGACAGGCCATTGAGTTCCGCATTTTTATTACACATGGCAATCGCATTCTCACTGATATCAAGTCCGTGTACCGACTTAGCCCCGTAGTGCGCCGCATGAATTTCAAAAGTACCGGTGTAGGTGAATGCACCCAATACATCAGCTCCTTTCACGATATGCTGAATAGCTCGGCGATTATCCTGCTGGTCCAGAAAATAGCCGGTCTTTTGTCCGTTGGCAATATCTACATGAAACTTTAAACCATTTTCATGGATGATGATATTCGTATCGAAGGGTTCACTTAGAAATCCTTTCTGTTGCGTCAGTCCCTCCAGTTCCCTTACCGGCACATCATTTCTTTCATAAATTCCTTTGGGTTGAAAAACTTCCTGCAATGCCTTGACAATAGCCGGCTTCCACAGATCGATACCTAAAGCCAGCGATTGTATCACAAAATGTTCATTGAACTTATCGATAATCAGCTGGGGTAATCCGTCTGCCTCTCCAAAGATCAGCCGGCAGTTTTCTGTATATCCGATTTGCTGGCGGTATTTCCAGGCTTCCTGAATTTTATGAAGGAAAAAAGCCTCATTGATTTCTTGAGTTTTGTTGCGAGAGAGCAACCGTACCTGAATTTGAGAATTTGGATTGAAATACCCTTTCCCGGCAAACTTTCCGTCATGATAGTAAACCTCCACAATATCGCCCGGATTGGGATTCCCGTTTACTTCTTTTACCTCATTCCCGAAGATCCAGGGATGACCGTTCAGTACCCTGTGCCCGATCCTTTTATTCAGAATAATCCTGTTCATAGGCCGTAAAGGTATTTAATAGGCAGTTTTTTCAGGAAAATATCTGGGTAGATGGACAATTTGTCCCTTTCTTCGGGTTGGCAGTATTATTGACATAATTAACTTTGCCGACAAATTATCAACGATAACATAAAAAACCGTACATAATGGCAGAAAATGAAACACAACAGGGAATGAACGAGAATACGTCACAAATGGATATGAATACCGATGAAAATGTGGCCGGAACCACTCATTTGAATGAAGCGGTTGAGGAAGCTGCGGTTGAAAAATTAAAAGCTGAGCTGGAGGAGGAAAAGAAAAAATATCTTTATCTCTTTGCCGAGTTTGACAACTTTAAACGTCGAAGCAGCAAGGAAAGACTGGAATTAATTCAGACGGCAGGCAAAGAAGTAATTCAATCTCTTCTCGAAGTGTTGGATGACACCGACAGGGCAGAAGCTGAACTAAATAAGAGCGGTCATGAATTAACGGGTGTACGTCTTGTTTTTAATAAATTAAGAAATTCTCTTTACAGCAGAGGCTTGAAAGTCATGGATGTAAAGGGAATGGATTTTGATGCTGATCGTCATGAAGCTATAACGGAAATACCGGCACCTTCCGAAGACTTAAAAGGGAAAGTGATGGACGAAGTTGAAAAAGGGTATTTGCTCAATGATAAAATCATTCGTTTTGCCAAGGTTGTGGTGGGCAAATAAATTATCATCAATACATGAAAAGAGATTACTACGAAATATTAGGCGTTGCCAAGTCAGCATCGGCTGATGAGATTAAGAAAGCTTACCGTAAGGTTGCCATGCAATATCATCCGGATCGTAATCCGGGCGATAAAGAAGCCGAAGAAAAATTTAAAGAAGCAGCTGAAGCTTATGAAGTGTTAAGCGATAATGACAAACGCGCTCAGTATGATCGCTTTGGTCATGCTGGCCTAGGTAATAATGGTCGCGGTGGATTTGGTGGAGGTGGTATGAACATGGAAGATATCTTCAGTCAGTTTGGCGATGTGTTTGGAGATGATCTTTTTGGTAGTTTTTTTGGAGGCGGACAAAGACGCGGAGGTGGTGGCGGACGCGCCAGAGGAGTAAGGGGAAGTAATCTTCGGGTAAGAATCAAATTGAATTATGAGGAGATTGCCAAAGGCGCAAGTAAGACCATTAAAGTAAAGAAATATGTTGTCTGTGGGACGTGCAGTGGCTCGGGTGCAAAGGATAAAAGCAGTATTCAGACTTGTGGTACTTGTGGCGGAAGTGGTCAGATGAGAAAAGTACAGAATACTTTTCTGGGTCAGATGCAAACGGTTACGACTTGTTCTTCGTGTAACGGAGAGGGTACAACGATAGCCAATAAATGTACGGCGTGTAAAGGTGAGGGCAGAGTGTATGGTGAGGAAAATATTACGATCGACATCCCTGCGGGAGTACAGGAAGGAATGCAATTAAGCATGTCCGGTAAAGGAAATATCGGTGAAAGGGGAGGCAGTGCTGGTGATCTGATTATTTTGATAGAAGAAGAAGCACATCCGCAGTTACATCGCGATGGATTGAATGTGGCCTATGATTTATATATTTCATTTCCGGATGCTGTCTTTGGAACGCAGGTCGAAGTTCCTACGATCGATGGCAGAGCGAAAATTAAAATTCCCGCCGGTACACAAAGCGGTAAGATCTTCCGTTTGAAAGGGAAAGGTTTCCCCGCGGTACAATCTTACGAAAAAGGCGATCAGCTGGTCTATGTGAATATCTGGACGCCTCAAACGCTTAGCTCTGAAGAAAAATCCATGCTGGAAAAACTTCAGGAAAGTGAAAATTTCAAACCTCATCCGGATAAATCGGAGAAAGGATTTTTTGAAAGGATCAGGGAGATGTTTAGTTAGTTATAGGTTGTAGGTTGTTTGTTGGAGGTTGGAGATTTTTGGTGCCTGAGCGTGTCGAAGGCACCTGTTTATAATATCTTTTTTATCATTCCAACTACGATTTTATCAATCGGCAGCGTAACCATTTCTTCTGTTAAATCTTCTAGAGATACTAACCTAAATGATTCGGCAGTACCTTGAGGATCTGCGGTTTGTTCAGGAAAAAAATCAAAGGGCTTTTCTTTGAAATTAATGTTAAAAGGTTCTTGCGGATGCGCGAAATAATAGATGGATAAGATCTGATGCGCCTGATTGAAGGCACTGCGCTGATAGAAATCGGTGGTGTAAATATGATGGCCGATGGTTGCTTTCAATTGCATTTCTTCCATCAGTTCCCGTTGCAGACAGTCACGTGTACCTTCTCCTAATTCCAGTCCGCCGCCGGGAAATTTGGTATAGAACCCACCCCGGATATATTCATCACTTAACACAATTCGTCCGTCATCGGTCAGTACAATTCCATACACTCTTACGCTAATCATGATAAAAACTTATGGTAGATGAATGATGCCATTGAACACATGCTTGGCTGGTCCGCACAGCCAGATATTACGGAACTGTGAATCTCCTGTTTTTACAAACTTGATCTGCAGCAGACCGCCCATGGTGTGTACATGAATGAACTGTTGCAAGGCATTGTTCTCAGCAACAGATAAAGCAGCAGCCGTGGCACCGGTGCCGCAGGAAAGGGTTTCTGCTTCTACACCTCTTTCATAAGTACGGATCTTTATGCCATCATTTGTGTGTTCAATGAAATTGATATTAATGCCTGAATCTCTAAATTCTTGATTATAGCGAATGGCTTTGCCTTTTGATTCTACATCCAGTTGATCCAGACCGGTCACTGGCTGCACATAATGGGGTGAACCTGTATTTAGTATGGAAATGTCATTTCTCTTTTCAATACCATCCACATCTTTCATCTGTAATTCGATTATGCCGGCATCGTTGATGTCTGCATGATGAGGTCCGTCGGAAGCGATGAAATATGTTTTCTGCTTAATAAGATGTAAATCTTTTGCAAACTGAACAATGCATCGTCCTCCGTTACCGCACATACTTCCTTCCGCACCATCAGCATTGAAATATTTCATTTCGAAATCATATCCTTCGTGGTGCTGAAGCATCATGAGTCCGTCGGCCCCGATACCAAAACGGCGGTGGCATAATAAAGCAATGTTATCTTGATTTAAGGAACTATATATGCCACTACGATTATCCAGTACAACAAAGTCATTACCGGTTCCCTGATACTTTCTGAATTCGATCGTCATATCTTCTCGATAATTTCCAGCGAAGTTCGGATAAGTCCTTCAACTGCCGCAGCAGGATTGCTGCTGAATTTTTTTTGTATGCGGTTCGCCACAATTACATTAAGCGACAGACACTGATGACCCAGAAGTTTGCCTAAACCGTAAATGGCCGATGTTTCCATTTCAAAATTTGAAATACGATGATTCCCAAACCGGAATGTAGAGAGATGGTCAACCAGATGAGGATTGGTTAATCCCAGTCGGAGCACGCGTCCCTGAGGTCCATAAAAACCCGGACAGGTAACGGTGATACCCTGATGGTAGCCTTGTGCAAAATGTTTTAGAAGAGAAGATCCTGCACCGGTAATATAGGGGTGAGAAAACTGATGATGAAGCTGAGTATGCGTTACAAAAGCCTGAAGCAATTGTTTTTCTTCTTCATTGATATCTTTTCTGTAGAATTGAAGCAGATTATCCAGGCCTAATCCATGGGTGCCGGCTACATAACTGTCTACGGGTATTGATTCCTGCAGGCTTCCGGAAGTGCCTAATCGAACTATATGAAGCGAGGTGAGATTAGGTCGGATCGTACGGGTATCAAAATCTATATTGAATAGAGCATCCAGTTCATTCATGACAATGTCTATATTATCAGGGCCAATGCCACTGGAAAGACAAGAAATTCGTTTACTCCCGATATATCCGGTATGGGTGATGAATTCCCG
>Ga0315906_10002634_pt1 | contig 24706 bp, 32 predicted proteins | sample LakEriMetagenome_4_FD_203526 | JGI IMG/M metagenome (GOLD analysis project Ga0315906, IMG submission 203526) | Freshwater fungal communities from buoy surface, Lake Erie, Ohio, United States - Buoy 2 MA122 | ecosystem: Environmental > Aquatic > Freshwater > Lake > Lake biofilm | place: USA...
ATAATAGGAATAGATACAACACCACCATCCGTACCAAGCGGTCTATCCGTACTTGCATATAATGATACTACAGATACATCTGGTGCTACTGGATATGTAGATGTTTCATGGACTGGATCCACATCAACTGATTTGCTAGGACATTATATTAGATATGGAAGAACATCTTCTGTATGGGATGAGTATTTATTTATTCAAGCTGGGCAAAATACAAAAAGAATATTTAATTTAAAGTCTGGAACAACATACTATTTTCAGGTTAATGCTACGGACGGAAGTAATCCAAGCTCTTATGTTCCGTCTGTGCCAATATCAGTTGTAATACCTGGTGATACATCAGCACCATCAGCCCCACTTAATTTAACAGCGCTGTCTGGCTTAGATAATATAATTGCATATTGGGACAGAAACTCAGAATCAGACGTAGACTTTGCAAGGGGTCAGTATGAAGTTCAGATATCGACATCTAGTTCATTTGCAAGCATTGTGCAGGATTGTGTTATAAGCGGAACCATAGCAACCTTTAATGGATTAACTACTGGTACTCTATATTATGTTAGAGTAAGGGCTATAGATTCATCTGGCAATGCTGGTGCATGGTCAACTACGGCATCAACAACTCCATCAACAATAAATGCTTCAACATCTATTACTTCTGGAACAATTGTAGGAAATCTAATTGCAGCAAATACAATTGTTGGAGATAAAATCCAGGCAAATACAGTTGATGCAGATAGATTTAAAACAAATACTGGAATTGCAGGAATTATATATGTTGGATCAGATGACTCGCCAACTGGAACAAATAGGATTGTGCTTGACGGAGCCAGCCTATTGCCAAAAATATATTATGGAGGTGGTGTATATAACAACTCAAATACTGCATTTTATTTAGATGCTGCTGGAAAATTTAGCCTAAAAGACCAACTTACTTGGGATGGATCAGCATTAACAGTTAAAGGTTCATTAAACGTAACACAAGCATCAACAATGACTGCTAATTTAAATATTAACTCTGGTGGAAGCTTAATTGTAAATGGTGGGGCAATCCGTGTTACTGGTACTGCGGGTCGTGTAGAAATGAGTTCTCTCGGACTCGTAGGATACAATGCTTCAACAGGAGGATCCCCACTTGTAACTATACAGGCAAACACTGGACAAATAGTTGCTACTGGCGGACAAATAGGAGGATTTACATTAGGTCCTACTTCTCTTACTACAACAAACTCTTCTGGCCAAGCAGTGGGCTTATATAGCACTGGCCAATTTAGTCTTGGATCAAACTTTAATGTTAGCGCAGCAGGAGATGTTACCGCTACTGGAACATTTACTATTGCTGGGACTGGACAGACAGCAATTGCAGCAAATCAGGTTAACTCTAATGTAACATCGATTTCTGGTGGAGTTATAACAACTGGAACAATTAATCTTAATAACGTATTAGTTAACAGCGGATCTGGAACAACCAATACAGTAAAACTAAGTAGCTCTGGAATTGAAATATGGAATACTAGCGGTACAAGAACTGTATTCCTTACTCCTTCTGGAAATGCATCTTTTAGTGGTGAAATAACTTCAACTACTGGAACCATTGCTGGGTTTAGCATGGATGCAGATGGATTAATTAACTCTGGCGGAACACTGAGGCTGTTTGCTGGAACAACTGGAATAAATAATGTTTATTCAATATTTACATCTAAACCAGTTAGGTTTGGACAATTTGTTCAAATACAGGGAAACGGATTTGGCGGATATAGTTTAATTGGAGAAGAAGGAATGTCTTTGGCAAACGGCGGATTTGCAATAAATGCTTCTGGAACCGTTACGTCAAATGCAACATTTAATAGTTATATATACTATCCAGGATACCCAGTTTCTACAAGCGGTGGTGCAGCAAGAGTTAACGACGCAACAACTCCAGCCTCAAGATTAGTTGCTGCTTCTGGTTCTAGCATTAGATTTAAAGAAAATATTGTTAATATTTCAGAGAAACCAGACCTTGATCCGTCTACTTTATTAAATTTGCCAGTAAGATCTTTCACCTATAAACAAGGATATTTGCCAGAAGATGACGCAAGGTATGGCATGGATTTACCAGGATTTATAGCAGAAGAGCTAGAAGAAGTTTATCCAATAGCTGTGGATCGTGATGCAGATGGAACTCCACAAAGATGGAATGCCGACTTCATAATACCAGGACTATTAAAGATTATTCAAACACAGAACGACTCTATATTATCTATTAAATCAAGACTTGACGCTCTTGAGTCATAATGGTAGACTTATTATAAGTATATACTGAGAGGTAAAAATGGAAAACAACGAACAACAGAACAAGGCTGAATTGGTAGTATTGGCACTACAACAAAGAATCGGTGAGCTGGTATCAAATTATGAAACTCAAATTGCTATCCTTCGTGCAGAAATTACTCGAATGGTTAACAAGAGCAATTCTGAAGATAGACCAACAGAATAGCTTAATAGAACCTCCGACGGTACCTACCGCCTATCCAAGCGGGGTGGCCGTATTTGACGGGATCAATACTTATTTTATTAAAAATGGTAAAAAGTATAGGATAATCTCTCAGAGGGCTTTAGAGAGCTGGGGATTTTCAGTTTGGTATGGAAGTCCAGAATCTTTATCTAAGACGGTCCTAGGGGGCATTCTAGGCTTTAGAGACGGTACTGTGATTAAGGACATATCAAATGGTAAAATATATCTAGTGGTAAATAGTAAAAAACAGCATATTACAAGCCCAGATGTGTTTACTAAGTTTGGTATTGATATTGATTCAATACTTTTAGTAAGCAATAAAGAGGCTGAATTGCATAAGGACGGGGAGCCAATAAGTTGACAATCAATTACCTGAAGCCATTTGAGCCAGGAGACCCAATAGATATAAATGTATTAAATAAGCTAATACAGAATGTTAATTACCTATCTTCTCAAATTGCACAGATATATAAGCTTCCAGCGGTAGAGGCTCCAGTATTGGTATCTGGTCCAGTTGGTGTAACCAGTGGATCAACAAGCTCTGGAACTATGGCATCTACAACTAATAATCCTGGATCATCTTATGTTGACTATCCATTTAAATGGATTGATAATATTATTAATTTTAGTAGTGTTAATACAAGAGTGGTTAGATCAGTTACGCCAACAGTACTCTCAACATACTTACCTGGAATTTCATATGTACGATACGAGGTTTTATCAGCATCAACATCTAGTTTATTTTTTCATCCAAACGGCATTCAGAGTAGTAGGTCTCAGGCAGTGGGGGCAAGGTTAGATTACTACCAGATAGGTTCAGATAAACAGTCTTTTAGTTTTATGCCTAAAAAAAATGGAAGCGATGGAACAGTTTATAGAGCTGGCATCAATGCACCACAAACAACATATAGCGCACTAAAAAATAGGCTATTGGCAACATTTGATGTCACTGTTAGACTATATAAGTAGTGTATAAGCCAATCGAAGATTGGTCTAAGCGTAAAAAAGAAAAACTAAATAAATATACAATTGTCTGGGTACCAGAGCATCCTAAGTCTTTTAATGGTGGATGGTATTACGAACATAGGTTAGTGCTAGAAAAAAAACTAAATAGGATCCTGAAGGCTTGGGAGACGGTTCATCATTTAGATGGTGATACACAAAACAACTCAATAAATAATCTATTTCCATGTACGGAGATAGAACATAGATATGCTCACAAAATAGCTTGACTTTATAGTCAGGGCAAGAGTAGAATAGATATAGGACACAGAAGGGTTCTTAATGAGTAACGATTTAAAGTGGATGCTATCATCCGACCAGCAATTCCCATATCAGGATGATAAAGCCATTGCTTTATGGTTTAAGGTAATGAAATGGTTTAAGCCAGATGTAGTCGACTACCTTGGGGATACTGACGATCAGGCATGTTATAGTAAATATACTGATGGTAAGCCAACAGAGTTTATTAAAGCATATAAAGACGATAACGTAACAAATGACCTAGAGCTAATGATAAAAGATATGCGTATTGAAGCTAGCGGTGCTAGAGAGTTTTATGAAAAAACAAGAAAGATGCTGCCAAACGCACAATTGTTTTCTGCACTAGGAAATCATGATATCAGAATTTTTGACTACTTAGATAAAAAAATACCAGAATATGCAAAGCATGTTACACCAGAATCTTTATGGAGTTTAGACTCTTTAGGATATGACTACATATTTTATAACGAACTGCCAAAGAAACGATTTGGAGATATTCACGTACATCATGGAATGTCTATAAGCGCAACTGGAGCAGTAAGAAAAGACATGGAAGATATGCAAATCTCTTTAATACGTGGACATTCACACAGAATTGCTTCACACCTTCAAACTTATGAGTTAAGAAATAATGGTAAGGGCGAAACAATCAGAGGTTATGAGATTGGGCACATGTGCGACGAAAAAGGTCCAGGAATGAAATACACACAACACCATGACTGGCAAAAAGGTTTTGCTATTGCACATATTGAAAATGGAAAATATCCACATATTAATATGATTCACATTTCTCCAAACTATACATGCGTAGTGGATGGGAAACTATTCACCCTATGATGTTTTGTAGAAGGTGTAGAACTGGCAGGGTATTCATAGACAGAGTTTATTCTCAATATGATCACCTTGAGCTTTACTGTATTAAGTGTGCTAAAAGATGGGTCTTTCACAAACAAGGGAGTAGATTTGCATCATGGCTAATGAAAAAAGAAGCCGAAAGAGCAAAGACTTACGGTACTTTTTCCTAAACGGGGAATTACATAAGAAGTTGCACGTAAATAAGTCTTCCGACGTTATTACTGCCTGGAACTATGATCAGGCTAAACGTATCGGATACTCTCTTAGCGATGCTAAAAAGAATTTGCAGCAAGCATATACAATTAACGAAGCTGCAGCATTGTTAAATAGACACAGAAATAGAATACTGGAGTATATTGAAAAAGGTTTTATAACAAGACCTAAGATGACATATACGTTGGATTCTAAAAAGAAACCAGTAAAATACCTAATGTCAGAAGATGATGTTATGATGGTTAGAGAATTTTTATCTACATTGCATAGGGGTAGACCAAGAAAAGATGGTCTTATTACTTCTAAGAATGTACCTACAAAACAGGAGCTACGTGCAAAAATTAAAAATGAAGTCGTGTTGTATCAACAAACAGATGATGGCGAGTTCATTCCTGTTTGGAAGCAGCCAGAGTGGTAATCAATGACTAAACCAATAAAAAAGGCTGTAAAGAAACCAGTTAAAAAAACAACTAAAAAGAAAACAGTAAAGAAACAAGCTAAACAAATACAGCCTGAGCAAAAGGTAGACATAAATCAAGATCTTGCTTATACTAGATCTGCTGTTTATTTAGAAGAGGCTGGATCTAGAGCTGCTATTTCTAAAAATATAGAAGGATTATTGCTAGTTGCAAAAGGTTGGATGGAGTTGGCAGATATGCTAGACCCTGGACAGCAGTCCAAGAAACGTGCTAAACTGGGATTTAGACCAGCTGGAGAGGAAGATCATGAGTGAAATTGATAATACAAGAGTAACCGTAACCCTTGGATTTACTAAAAATTTAGGAAACTTTGAAAGCTTAAGAGTAGATATTGGCATACAGGACCACGTAAGGTCTGGAGAAAATATTAGCGAGGCTACAGACAGGGTCTATAAATTTGTAGAAAAAAAATTGGAAGAGAAAGCAATAGAGATAGCGGAAGAATTAAGTGTCGGCAAAAAGTGATCCAAAATTATCCTATGCACTTATATCTTTATACGAAAATCTATACCTAAACAAGTATAATAAAAGACCAGTAGTAAATAGATATAGAGAAAAGTGGGGAATGCAAGACGTAATAGAATCAGTAGGGTTTGATCGTGCTAAAGAGTTACTTGAATACTATTTTAAAACTAGTAAGCCAGGTCACCCAATAAATTGGTTCTTCCTTAATTTTGATAATATTGATAGAATGTTATATCAGAAGGCAGAAGATGAGATTAACAGAAAAAAGCTTAAAGAATTAACTAAGCAGATGGTAGAGGAGATGGAGAAGGATGAACACCGAAGCAGCAGTAATTAGTGCGGTATGTAAAAATAAAGATATCAGCGTTCTTCTTGCAGACAATGTAGATGAAGTATTTCAGTCACATAAAGATGTTTGGGATGGCCTAAAGTCGTATTATTATAAGTTTAGAGCGGTGCCAGATATTGGTGTGCTCCAAGATAAGTACAGAGATTTTGATGCGGTAGATGTAAATGCAGAAACTGGTTTTTATTTAGAGCAGATGAAATCAGAATTTCTAGGAAACAAGATTAAAACAATTATATTAAACTCTGGCTCATCACTTAAAGAAAATGCACCAGCAAGAGTTCTTCAGCAAATGCAGATGCAATTAGCTGGATTAAGTAAATTTACTAATAATGTTAGAGATTTAGATATTACTGACATTCAATCTGCCACAGACCACTACTTAGCTGTTAGAGATAGATCATTAGCTATGGGTGGATCACCAGGAATTCCAACTGGATTCAAAGCTATAGATGCTGCGTATCCTACTGGCCTAGCACCAGGACACCTAGCGGTTGTTATTGGTTGGCCAGGTAAAGGTAAGACTTGGTTCACATCCTATCTTGCCTGTAAAGCATGGGAGCAGGGATTTAAGCCTATGATTATTTCTCTAGAAATGTCTCCAGAAAATATGCGTGACCGTATTTATACAATGCTGGGATCTGGATTATTTAGAGCAAGCCAATTTCAAAGAGGAGATATTAACTTAGATGATTTTGGTACATGGGCAAATAAGAGTTTTAAAGACAAGCGTGGATTCATATTGGTATCTAACGAAGGTACCAACGAAGTAACTCCAGCTACAGTTCAGGGAAAGATAGACCAGCATAGACCAGACTTAGTAATCCTTGACTATCACCAACTCTTTAATGATAACAAAAGGTCTAACTCAGAAGTAGAAAGAAATAGAAATATTTCTCGTGAGTTTAAGCTGCTTGCAGTAACAAACAACATACCTGTTATTGATATTACGGCTGCTACAGCCGATGATATCTCAGATCACGACACCCCTCCAATGATGAGTCAGGTGGCTTGGTCAAAGGCTATTGAATATGATGCTGATATAGCCATGGCTGTACATAGACATCCAGACACTAATATGATAGAAATCGTTTCTAGAAAAAATAGACACGGTAGAGACTTTAGCTTCTTTTTGGACTGGGACATTGATAGGGGTATAATTAAAGAACTGTACGAGTAGAAAGTGCTACAGTTTGACCCACAAAAGAATAAAGAGATTCAAGGTAGAAGGTACATTTAGGGACGATTCGGACATGATCCGCATACGTGCCCAATTTGAGTCCACTTTAATCCAATCAATGCGTGGGGACGGTTATATACCAGTGCTTGACATAGACCCAGCCTTTTCAGTATCATATAATGTAGAAGATAAAAAATGGTCGTTTGTATTAACGATTCATGGAATTTATATAGGAAAGGTTAAAGCGTGGCAAATAGAGGGATTCTCAAACGGCAAGATGCTTCCACGCAGTATACAGAAAAACAAGTCAAAAAAGTCCTTAAATCGATAGAGATTAAGTTAGTTTCTGAAACAGGAAATGACTTCCTATGCCTGTGCCCAATTCATGGAAACAGAAATACACCAAGCTTATCAGTGTCTAAACAAACTGGACTATTTCTATGCTTCAATCCATCGTGTGGTGCAAGCGGATCTTTGCAAGAGCTAGTAAAACTTATTACAAAAAGAAATGACTTTGAGTCATTAAGGTTAATATCAAAATGTGTAACTGATTCCCTAGAAGATTTTGACGAACAGATAATTGAAGTTTTAGAAGAAAAGCCAGACTTCGTACAATTTGATCCACACATACTTGACAAGTTGTGGTCTGAAATGGACTCACACACAGAGGGTAAAGACTATATGCATAGTCGTGGATTTAATGATGAAACAATAAGATACTTTCAGGTTGGCTACTCACATAATCAAGAAATGGTTACAGTTCCAGTTCATTCTCCAGATGGATTACCTATAGGAATTGTTGGTCGGGGCATTAAAGACAAGAAGTTTAAAAATTCTACTGGTCTTCCAAAAACAAAAACATTATTTAATGTGCATAGGGCAAAAAGACTTTCGTCTACTGTAATTGTAACAGAGGCGTCATTTGATGCAATGCGAGTTCATCAGGCAGGGTATCCTAACGTAGTAGCAACTTTAGGCGGACATTTAAGTCCACACAATTATGATTTACTAAATAGATACTTTACTAAAATAATTATAGCTACAGACTTTGACGATAAGTCTAGTCACAATGGAAAAAATCCAGGAAGAGACTTGGGTAATTCTATTTCTAATAAGCTTAGAAATAAAGATGTTTACTGGGCTAGTTATGAATATAAGGTTGTCTATCCCCACGGAGCAAAGGATATGGGAGATATGACTGACGAAGAGATAAAGCAGTGTATAGAAAATTCTGTACCAAATTACGAGTACCACTCTTGGGAAATCTACTAAGATGGTGTATACTAGAATGACAGAGGCATTTACAGCCTCAAATATCAGAAAAGGAAACATATAGATGGCAATAGTTAAAGGGCTTAAGAACATTAATAGTGCTCTAGATAAGCCAAGCGATTCAGAAGGTAGCAAAGCTCGCTGGGTAAAACTAGCGGACGGAGAAAGCGTAAAGATCAGATTCTTGCAAGAGTTAGATCCAGACTCACCAAATTATTTAGAAAAAGCTGGGCTAGGTTTTATAGCAGCCGAGCACACAAATCCAAAAAATTATAAATCAAAAGCATTGTGCACATCAGATGACCAAGGTCGCTGCTGGGCCTGCGAACAACACCGCAAAGATTACAAGGCTGGCTGGAAAGCACGTAGCAGACTATACATTAATGTATTAGTAGATGATGGTAAAGAAGAGCCATACGTAGCAATTCTTTCACAAGGTACAAGCGGCAAGTCAATCACACCAACACTAATTGAATATGCTGGTGAAATGGGTAGCGTTTCTAATCTCACATGGAGATTAAAAAGAAGCGGTACTGGAACATCAACAGAATATGTAGGCATTTCACTTGGACAAGATAAAGAGCCAGTTGATCTATCTAAATACGAATTATTTGAACTTGAAAAAGTTGCAGTAAAAGAAATCCCATACGAAGAGCAAGAAAAGTTTTACATGGTAGGGGAATCAGAAGAGCAATCTTCAAACGATAGCTCATCTAGTAACGTAGAGTGGTAAATTGTAGGGGCGGGAAACCGCCCCTACCATATTCAAGAAAGAGATAGATGTCAAACTTCACACATTTACATGTTCATTCACAGTATAGTGTAATGGATGGTCTTAATAGTCCTATGGAAATAATGTCTGCTGCAAAAAAACTTGGGCATACATCAATAGCAATTACAGACCATGGCACCCTATCAAGTCATAGAGAAATGCAAAAAGCTGGCGAGGAGCTTGGTGTAAAGCCTATCCTTGGGGTAGAAGCATATATATCTGCCACAGACAGATTTGATAAGCGTGATACAAGTAAGCGTGATGATAATACATCTATATTTAATCATATAATTATTTTGGCCAAAAATGAAAAGGGGCTTCGTAATCTCAATAAACTATCTGAGATTGCATGGACAGAAGGATATTATCACAAACCAAGAATAGATAGAGAAATTTTAGCTGAGTATAAAGAAGGGCTAATCATACTATCTGGATGCATGAACGGTTTAATATCTAAGGCTATTGAGCGTGGAGAAGAAGACGAAGCAAGAATGCTTGCCAAATGGTTCAAGAATACATTTGAAGATAATTTTTATATGGAGATTCAGCCACATAATCCAGTAGAGTTAAATACAAAGTTATTAGAAATTGCAGATGCAACTGGAATTAAGCCAGTAGTTACTGCCGATTGTCATTTTTCTACAGAGGAAGAAAGAGCACTAGAAGAAGCAATGTTAATTCTTTCCACTTCCCCAAAAGCCAACAAAGATGCCGACTTTGAAAAGTCCAGACAAATTGAAAATATATTTGAGAGATTCAACTACCTGTACCCAGATAGAAAAATAAGTTTTGAGCACTTGGATGTATATATAATGAGCCGTGAAACAATCGAGAAGCAGATGGCTGCTCAAGGAATTAATAGAACAGATATATACGACAATACAGTTTTAATATCAGATTCAATTGAAAGTTATGAATTCCAGCAGGGCCTAAGCATTTTACCAAGACCAAAGGAAGATCCAGACGAAACGGTCAGACAGTTTTGTTGGGATGCAATGGAAAGACTTAAGTTAACATCTTCATGGCTAGGCAATGACGTATATGAAATAAGATTGGAAGAAGAGCTTCATGTTATTAAAGAAAAAGATTTCGCCCCATACTTTCTAGTAATTTCAGATATGATTAATTGGGCAAAGTCACAAAATATTTTAGTGGGTCCTGGTCGAGGTTCTGCAGCAGGCTCATTGGTCTGCTATTTATTAGGAATAACAAATGTAGACCCCATAGAATATGATTTGCTATTTTTTAGATTTATTAATGAAGAAAGAAATGACTTCCCAGATATTGATACAGACTTTGAAGACCGCAGGCGTGGAGAAGTAAAAGACTATATTCGCAAGAAGTTTAAAAATGTTGCGTCTATATCTACGTTTACATATTTCAAGGATAAGGGTGTGGTTCGTGATGCTGCCCGTGTATTTATGGTACCACTCGGAGAAGTAAACAAAGCGCTCAAACTGGTGGACACATTTGAAGAGTTTGAAGAGTCAGAAAATTTAAAGTGGTTTAGATTAAAATATCCAGAAGTTGTTAAATTGGCTAGAGAGCTTCGTGGAAGAATTAGATCTGTTGGAATGCATGCCGCTGGTGTAGTGGTAGCTAATAAGGCATTAAATGCTTATGCTCCGATAGAAACTAGAACAGATCCAAGCGATAAAGTATCTGGTAGAGTTCCAGTTGTTGCTTATGACATGGACCAAGTGGCGGATATTGGACTCATTAAGCTTGACGTACTTGGACTAAAAACACTATCAGTGGTTTCAGATACAGTCGCAATGATTGAAAAAAGATCTAAAAACAAAATTAATTTATCTGAAATATCTCTTAAAGATGAGAAAGTATTTCAGTCATTATCAGCTGGATTTACAAAAGGTGTGTTTCAGGCAGAAGCTGTCCCATACACCAACCTTCTTATGAAAATGGGAGTAAGCGAGTTTGAAGACTTAGCAGCATCCAATGCTTTGGTTAGACCAGGTGCTATGAATACTGTAGGACAGGCTTATATAAATAGAAAAAATAAGTATGAGGCTGTTTCATATATTCACCCAATTATGAAAGAGTTTACAGAGAATACATATGGTGTTATTATTTATCAAGAGCAGGTTATGCAGGCCTGCGTACACTTGGGCGGAATGTCTTGGGCAGAAGCTGACAAGGTGCGAAAAATTATTGGTAAGAAGAAAGACGCAAAGGAGTTTGATCAATTTCGTGAGAAGTTTGTTATTGGCGCAAGCAGACATATATCAAAAGAGGCAGCGGAAAATCTATGGCATACTTTTGAAGCTCATGCTGGCTATTCCTTTAACAGGTCTCACGCTGTTGCTTACTCTTTGCTATCTTACTGGACTGCTTGGCTAAAGCATTACTATCCACTAGAATTTATGTTTGCCCTTTTGAAAAATGAAGGGGATAAAGATGCCAGAACAGACTACCTTATTGAAGCAAAAAGACTTGGTATAAAAATATTACTTCCACACGTTAATGAGTCAGACTTAGACTTTACTATACAGGGGGACGCAATACGATTTGGTTTGTCAAATGTTAAATATATTTCTGATAATATTGGGCGTAAAATTATTGACAACAGGCCATACAAAAGCTATGCCGACCTTAAAGAAAAAGCATCACAGAAAAAGAGTGGCATATCTTCTAGAGCCATAGATGCACTCAACTTAATAGGAGGAGCCTCTTTTGACGATAACCCAAGGAGCGGTAAAGAAAAAGACCATTTATACGAATATTTAAATATACCAAAGTTTGATATAAGTGGAATTACCCCTTTTATCAAATCACAGATTAACAGGCTGGAAGACTTTGAAGAACTTGGTACATTCGTATTTATGGCAATGGTAAAGTCAATTAAGCGTGGTCAAGGTTGGTCTAGAATTGAGTTGGTTGATGAAAGCGGATCTGTTGGAGTGTTTCATAATGAGCAAACGCAGATAGAAGCTGGCCAAATGTATTTCTTCTTGGTTGGAGATAACAGAATTCATAGATACGTAGAGATTGATAAGGTAGTTAAAGAGGATAGGTCAGACCCATTTGTTAATTTCTTGTACTCAGAAAAGTTTGATCTAAAGGATAATAACTTCTATGTTATCGATTTTACTAACTATAAAACAAAAGCTGGCAAAATGATGGCACATACTATTTTAACTAACCCAAGTAAAAAACTTATTCGTGCAATTGCATTTCCACAGATATACGCAAGAGCCTTGGGCAAAATGAAGCCTGGACATAAGGTAGAACTAATGTTTGGAAAAACAGATGACGGAACTATAACAATAAAGGAGATAAAATGACAGAGCAGAATAATATACAAAATATAGAAATATCTCTTCCAAGACTGTTGTTAGCAGCAACAGCAACCATGGGGGAGCTTCCTATTAGTATTGAAAAATACTTATCGCATGACTTAGATCACAAAAAGATGATGCTGGACTTGGACGAAGATCAAAAAACATTTATAGTAAGGCTTGTCGATAAAGAAAATGAAGACCATGCCCACAATGAGGAGGCTGCAGATGAGTCTGGACCTACTAGCTAGAGAAACACATACAATAGCAAAAGCCAAAGGTTTTTGGGAGGGTGAAGTTACCTATGACAAAATAGGTAATAAGTTAGCATTAGTGCACTCAGAAGTTACCGAAGTTTTAGAGGCTATTAGAAAAAGCAAAGGCGGTAACGAAGTAGTTGAAGAGATGGCTGATGTAATAATTAGATTGGTAGACATATATCAAGCTATGGTTAACACTGGACAAATAGACACCTCTTTAGATGATACTGTAGAAAAGAAGATGTTAAAAAATAGGGGAAGACCACCACTTCACGGAAACCTATTTTAGTGGTATAATAGAATATACAAATGAATGGTTACTTCTTATTTGGAACCAATGAGGAAATCATCCTTGTCATAAAATCATCTGACGAGGAAGATATACTTAATATCATTAAGAAAATAGCTACAATGCGTAGCAAGAAGGTGAAGGAATTAGCTTCACAATTAGAAGAGAGTTTTTATGAGCGTAGTTACAGAAATAATGTCAAAGCTGGATCCAAAAACAAGACAAAGGGTTCAAACAGCACTAGAGGTGGAAACACCAAAACAAAAGACACCAAGCATAGGGCTGAACATGGCTCTAAGGGGCGGTCTAGGTCACGGTAGACAAGTACTTGTTTGGGGAAACAAATCGGCTGGTAAGTCTTCTTTCTGCCTACAGTTAATTGCAGAAGCACAAAAAGAAGGTAAGTCATGTGCCTGGATAGATGCAGAAAACTCATACTCTAAAGATTGGGCAGAAAAATTAGGAGTGGATTCAGAAAACTTAATATACTCTCCTGCAAAAACTATTAATGATATGGTCGATGTTGCCACACAGCTTATGGAAGCAGACATAGATATAATTGTTGTAGACTCAATATCAGCTCTATTGCCAGCAATATATTTTGAAAAAGATAGCTCTGAGTTAAAGAAGCTAGAAGACACAAAGCAAATCGGTGCAGAAGCTAAGGACATGACTCATGCCGTAAAAATGTTAAACTATGCCAATAAAAATACATTATTAATTCTTATATCACAACAAAGAAATCAGTTTGGTTCAATGCATGCTTCTCATATTCCAACTGGTGGAATGGCTGTTAAGTTTTTTTCTTCAACAGTAATTAAATTATGGTCATCTGAGGCAGAAGCAAATGCAATTAAATCTGGAATCAAGGTTGGAGATAAAATTATAGAGCAGCGTGTAGGTAGGCCAGTAAACTGGATTATAGATTATAATAAACTAGGTCCACCAAACCTATCTGGACAGTATGATTTTTACTTCCAGGGTGATCACGTAGGCGTCGACGGTGTAGGAGAAATCCTTGATGTAGCAGAACAATTTGGTGTGATAGAAAAAGGCGGTGCCTGGTACACGGTACTTGGAGAAAGGTTTCAGGGAAGAGCTAAAACTGTAGAGTGGCTTAGACAAAACCCAGAGTCTGTAGAAAAGTTACGTAAGGAGATTTATGACAGAGCGTAGCATTGAAGACTTTATGCTTAAAAGGAATCCAGTTGGAGCACCTTATTGGGTATCGATAGAGGGATCATTTGATTGCCAAGAATGTAATGAAAAGGTAAAGACAGCCATATACCAAGAAAGAACTGGCGAAATTAAATGGCAGTGCTCTCAAAACCATGAGTCAAAGGCTACGATGTAATGTCTGAGCGTGGAGAAGTAAAGCGTGATAACGCTAAAGCACAAAAAAATTCTGGCAGAGGTCAATACCAGAAGGGTGATGCTAAGTGGAAACAGTTTGTTGTTGACTATAAAGAAGCTGGCACATCATTTAATTTAAATAAAGATAACTGGGCTAAAATTTGTACAGATACTTTTAAAGTAAGTAGAAATATGCACCCAGCATTAAAAATTATTATAGGGTCTGAGTCTAAAGTAAGGTTAGGAATTATAGAATGGGCAATACTGGAAGAGCTAATAGAGTTTTGGGAGGAAAACCATGGTTAATATAATGTACGGAGTTTTAATAGGGTTTGTAATGGGTTATGGTCTTGGTTTATGGGCTTCCTGGTATGCATATAAAGAGGTGAAAAAACATGTCGGCAGATAATATTTTAGAAAAGATTAGCGAAGTAACTGAGTTCAATGACATAAAAGAGTTTATGAATGATCAGGAGTTAGATGCAGCATTAGAGGCAATAATTAAAATTATTGCCAAGCCAGATATTCCTCCTGCAGCAGCATCAATTCTTATTATTAAATTACAGGCAATCTCTGCCAAGCTAGCTGTACTGGCTAGATACTATACAACTTTAGAAAAGGGAGAGGTAGCCAGTAAAAAGAAAAATGTGTATTACACCGTAAGTGATTCTTTGGATAAATTGGTTGCTGCTCTGAAATATGGTACAAAATGATGGCTAGAAATTTAGTTAGTAATTTAAAGTTTAAAAAGTACACGGGGGACTTTGACCCAGAAACTCTTTCTAAGATGTTAGATGAGGCATACCTAGAGGGCAGAAACAATAAAAAGTTTATGAAAAAAACTAGTTTTTCTCCAAGCACCGTTGGGTATGGCCATGGTACGTGCCCAAGATATTGGTATATAGCTTTTAATGGCGCAGAATTTACCGACAGCTTTGATGCAATATCAGTTGCAAATATGTCTAACGGAAATGCAGCCCACGAAAGACTGCAAGAAATGTTTAAAAAGACTGGTAAGGTTAAAGCAATTGAGCAGGAGATTTTAAAAAATCATCCACCAATAAAAGGATATGCAGATGTAATTTTAGACTGGGAAACCAAAACTGTTGTAGGTGAAATTAAAACCACTAAGGATGAGGCATACCTATTTAGACAAAATTCAATGGAGCCATCAAAAAATCATCTACTTCAAATATTAATATACATGGACGTAATGGAAACAGACGAAGGTTTTGTTCTTTATGAAAATAAAAACAATCAAGAAATACTAATAATTCCAGTTAAGATGACTGAGTCAAACAGGGAGTTCTTGGATGGTTGCTATGCCTGGATGAAAGAAGTATATTTGTCTTGGGGCCATAAAGAATTGCCAAAGAGGCCGTTTAGAAAAAATAATAATATTTGTAAAAACTGTCCAGTATCAGACACATGCTTTGAAATGGAGGATGGAGAAAAATTAATCCCAGTTCTGAAGATCTAATTTGCGGGTACGACGAATGTAATAACCCATTTACAAAAGCAACACATAATCAAAAGTATTGCTCAGAAGAGTGCTGCCGTCTTGCAACAAATAAAAGAACTATGGAAAGATATTATGAAAGACGAGCAATTAAATTAGGATCAGTAAGACATTGCAAAAAGTGTAAAATTAAACTTAGTAGATATAATTATGATGAGATGTGCTCGGTATGTATTGATGCAGAGGTTTATGAAGAAAGAAAAACTATATTGGATATGATAAATGGGAATAGCAAGTCTAGTTAAGCCTAGAGCTCGCCGTGTTATTGGTATAGATGCATCCACCTCTTCGGTGGCGTTTGGCATTATAGAAAACGGAAAACTTGTAAAGCACGGTAAGATTATGATTAATGGTAATGATATATATGAAAAAATTTACGATGCTAGAAAAAAGGTTTCCGCTATGCATGACCATTTAATGTCAGACTATATTGCTATTGAAGGCGCAGTTTTTGTCAAGTCGGCAGATGTTGTAATAAAGTTATCTTATGTGTATGGAGCAATAATATCTCAATTAATGCAGGATGGAACCAAAGTTGTTACAGTTGCCCCCACATCATGGCAAAGCTTTATAGGTAATAAAGTATTTAACAAAGAGCAAAAAGCTGCCTTAAGAATTGAATACCCAGGCAAATCAGATACCTGGTACAGTGGTAAAATAAGAGAGATAAGAAAGCAGAGAACCATGGACTTTGTAAATAATAAGTTTAATGTAAAAGTAGAAGATAACGACGTGGGTGATGCTATTGGTATAGCACATTACGCATACGAGAATTTAACTGCAAGATGAAACTATATGAATCAAAAGAGTGGCTATATAGAAGATATATAGTCCAAAAAAAGAACATAAAAGAAATAGCAGAAGAGGCTGGATGCTCTCACATGACCATACAGAGATACCTAGAAAAGTTTGGATTAATTAAAAAAAGATGATATACTCACATAAAGTTTTTCATATAGAAGGCACAGATGATCGTAGATCAAAGTTGGCCCAAAACATTAATGAATATCTATCTGGAGACTCTACTCTACTAGATACACCTACAATTAAAATATCCAATATAGAAGAGTACGACAAGTTTTTACTAGAGAATAAAAACTTTGTGCCAGACACCAGTGGATACGAGTTGGATGGATTAAGTGGATGGAAGATGGGCGAAATAGGAATATGGGCCAGTAATTGGACTGCCTGGATTAACTTTTTAAAATCTGACCACGAGTATTTAATATTGATGGAAGACGACATTGTTCATAATGAAAATTTTATGCCACTTATAAACTATTATGTATCCCAGTTACCAGAAAACTGGGACATATTTCATGCCTTTAGCCCAGCAGATCAATTTCCTAAATATAACGACACACACGATATTGGTGCCAGAGATATATGTAAAGCATACCAAGATTGGTCTTGTTTATGTTATATTATCAATAAGCGTGGCGCTAAAAAGTTGTTAATGAACGCCCACTTGTTTAATCTTCCGCTAGATTGGTACATGTTTAGACAGCAAGATATATTCAATGTTTATACACTAAAGCCAAAGTCTGAGTTTCCATGCACACTGATGAGCCTAGATTCAACATTTCAATTAAGCGAAACCAGGAAAATATTATGATACCTAAAATTATATGGCAAACTTATAAAGAAGAGATAAATAATTTACCAGACTATGCAGTTCAGGCTATGTCTAGTTGGAATGAAAAAAATCCAAATTGGGAGCATAGGTATATGAATGATATGGAGTCTAGAGAATTTATAAGATCTGAATATGGTGAAGAGTATGCAAAAATATTTGACTCTGTGCCAGTTCCAGTTATGCGTGGGGATATTTGGAGATACCTGGTGATGTATAAATATGGTGGAGTCTATGCAGACCTGGACACGATTTGCCTTAAGCCAATAGAGTCTTGGCTTAAAGAAGATCACAAGATGGTAGTTTGTCCAGAAAACAACTTGCACTTTGTTCAATGGATATTTGCAGCAGAACCAGGTCACCCAGTTATAGGATCTGTTATTGATTTAATGATGGAAAGGCTAAAAAATCCAGACTATTCAATAAAGCATTTTGTACATATACACACTGGTCCAGGGGTATGGACAGATGGAATATACAAAGCTTTAGACATAAAAAAAGAAAAACATGGCTGTGGCATGGAGAATAGAGACGGAATTTGTGAGCATGTCTCGCTTATATCTGATTCTATAGAGTATAATGGATATATGAAAACAAAAAGTCTTGGGTTCTATTGTTACACTGGTCCAGAGGGTGATGAAGATTCTTTTTATGGATGGCGTATATTTCACGACAAAGCAGTCAAGCATATATACGGAAGTCAAAACTGGAATGACGGAAGATATATACAATGGATAGAAGACGACTTGGTTAAGGGGATAAAATGATTATTGGATTAAGTGGATATGCAAGGTCTGGAAAAGATACGGTAGCCGAGATTCTTGTGCTAAATCATGGTTTTAAAAGGTTAGCTTTTGCGGATAATATTAGGAAAGCTATTATTAAGCTAAACCCAATATTAGAAAATGGTAGAAGGGTTGCAGACATGGTAGATGAGTATGGCTGGGAAATTACAAAATCATTTGAAGAAACAAGAAGGCTGCTACAGGTATTTGGCACAGAGGTGGGAAGAGATATGTTTGGGCAAAATTTTTGGGTAGAGCAAGTCTTTGAGGAAATGAATATTTATCCAATGTATGATAACTTTGTAATATCGGATGTAAGGTTTCCTAATGAAGCAGATATGATTACCTGGAAGATGGGAGAGGTTTGGAGAATAGAAAGATCTAGTGTTTCTCCAATCAATTCTCACCCTTCTGAATTAGCTTTAGATGGATATAATTTTACAAGAAATATATCTAATGACGGTACAATTGAAAACTTATCTAATGAAATATCTTTAATACTAAGGAGCAATGATGCCAGTTTATCAATATAAATGTGATTGTGCACAAGAAGAGGGCCAAAATCCTATTTTTGAGTATGAGCGTGGAATAAAAGATCCAGAGCCTACATATTTATGTCCAGAGTGCGACATGCCTATGGGAAGAGTATATAGTGTTCCTGGAGTTAAATTTAAAGGCTCTGGTTTTTATGCAACCGATAGCAGGATTAATCCAAAATGACAGAGCTAGAAAAACCATTTGAACAAATGAATACTGTTGTTGAGATGACATTGAAAGGTTATAACCCAACAGAAATTGCCAAAGAACTTGAGATTAAGAGAGCCGATGTTCTTAGGATAATAGAAGAGTGGAAATCTTATGCCCAAAATGATAAGAGCATACAAGAACGTGCAAGAGAAGCACTCGTTGCATCAGATCAACACTACAGCATGCTAATAAATCGTGCATGGGAAACCGTAGAGCAATCAGATGTTGCGGCAGACCTTAAGGCAAAGGTATCTGCGCTAAAGCTTGTTTCAGATATACAGGCTAAACAAATGGAAATGCTTCAAAAAGCTGGCCTACTTGATAATGCTGAGGTCGGTGCAAGAATTGCTGAAGCAGAAGAAAAACAAGAAATATTAATGGGTATATTAAGAGACGTAACTTCAGAATGTAGTCATTGCCGTAGAGAGGTTGCACAAAGACTTTCTAGAATATCTGGTGCGGTAGAGCCAATAAGTATTGTGCAAGTAGACAATGGCTGATTTTAGCGAATTTTTAAGCGCCCTAGATAAAGATGAGTTTGAAGAAACTCCAGCAGATCTAAGAGAGTTTGTTACATCAACTAAGTATTTAGGTTTACCACCTCTTTCTGAAAATCAATACATAATGTTAAAAGCAATGACTCAGATATATAAAAAAGAAACATTGTATAGGTGGCTAGGCGAAGAAGAAGGCGAAAAAAGATGGAAGCAAACCTGTAACGAAGTTATATTTCAGTTAGGAAAAGGTTCTGGAAAAGACTATACATCTACAATTGCTGCAGCATACATAGCACATTTATTGTTATGTCTAAAAGACCCAGCCGTATATTATGGAAAACCACCAGGAGACTCAATAGACATTCTTAATATTGCCATTAACGCAGTTCAAGCAAACAACGTATTCTTTAAAGGCTTTAGGGCTAGACTAGATAAGTCACCATGGTTTGTTGGAAAATATAACGCTAAGGCTGGCTCCATAGAGTTTGATAAAAGCATTACAGTTCATTCTGGACACTCAGAAAGAGAAGCCTGGGAAGGATACAACGTTTTGGTAGTAGTACTAGATGAGATATCTGGATTTGCCCTTGAATCAACAACTGGACATGATCAGGCTAAGACTGCCCAATCTATTTATGATATGTATAGAGCCTCCATATCATCACGTTTCCCAGACTTTGGAAAGCTAATATTACTATCATTCCCTAGATTTAAAAATGACTTTATTCAACAAAAATATGAAGATGTTATATCTCAGAAAAATGTCCTTATTAAATCACATACATTTATCTTAAACCCAGATTTACCAGAAACTGAACCAGGAAACACATTTAGTATACAGTGGGAAGAGGACGATATTATAGCCTACAAGATTCCAAATGTTTATGCCTTAAAAAGACCAACGTGGGAGATTAACCCAACTAGAAAAATTGAAGACTTTAAAATTGAATTCTATCGCAATGCTGAAGACGCTCTATCCAGATTTGCCTGTATGCCACCAGAAGCTGTAGATGCATTCTTTAAATCAAGAGAAAAAATAGAGTCTGCATTTAATAATCCAAACTTGGCAGTAGATTCATCTGGAAGGTTTGCCGATTGGTTTAAACCACAAGATGACAGAGAATATTTTATACACATCGACCTTGCACAAAAGCATGACCATTGTGCTGTTGCCATGGCGCACGTAGAAAAATGGGTAAACCTAAAAGTTGGAAATGAATACGCACAGTCCGCACCAATGATAACTGTTGATGCTGTGAGGTATTGGACACCAACATCATCTAAGAGCGTGGATTTTAGCGAAGTCAAAGACTACATATTGTCACTAAAGCAGCGAGGGTTTAACATAAAGCTTGCTACATTTGATAGATGGAATTCACATGAAATGATGCAGCAGCTAAAGGCATACGGAATGAACACAGAGCTGCTATCGGTTGCCAAAAAACACTACGAAGATTTTGCATTAATTATTGCCGAAGAGCGGGTAAAAGGACCAGTACTTCCATTGCTTATAGATGAATTACTACAACTTAGAATTATTAGAGATAGGGTAGACCACCCAAGAAAAGGATCCAAAGACCTTGCGGATGCAGTTTGTGGAGCAATATATAATTCAATATATCACTCTAGGCGTAAAGAAAATAAAGAAATTGAAGTGCATACGTTTAAAGAAATGCAAAGAGATAATTATTTAGAAGAACAACAAAAACAGGTCAAGAATTTAGTTACTCCGCCAAGGCAAATGCCACAAGAATTATCCGATGCGCTTGGTAGTATGGGTATAGTATAACCGTTTTAGTACTCATTTACTGATATAATTATCCTGGTAATCATTGTATTACCTAGGAGAATGGGAAATCAATAAATTAAAAGTAATATTAGGTTCATTTCTATTAATTGCCTTCCTATTTTGTATAGGTCAGCAGTCAGCTTACGCTACAGATAATGGATCTGGTTCAGAACAGGTTATAGTAAGCCCTGCCCAACAGGCAGTTAATACGGCTTTATCAACTGCTACTACAGAGGTTCAGCAGGCAGTAGACGCTACAAATAATGCCACCATAGCAATATCAGAGGCACAAGCAGAGTTACCATCTGCACAAACAGCTGTTTCAGCACTTAGCCCAGTAGTTACAGAAGCCCAGTCAGCAGTAAGTAATGTTCAGTCTGCAATAAATACAATAACCTCAATTGATTTAAACTTAAATCCAATTGATCAAAGTTCTCAAACAGTACAGGATGCAAAAACTACTGTTTCAACTGCACAATCAGCAATATCTAATATTAACACCACATTGGCACAAACCGAAATCAATCAATTAACTACAGAAAGAACACAGGCATCCACACTTCAAGCAACAGCTCAGACAGAGCTAACTCAGGCTAACACTGCTATTGATAACGCACAAACAGCAGTAAATAATTTACAGGCCACCATTGGAACAACAACCAACGTCTTGGCTGGAGTAGATGACGCTGGAATAAGAATGAACTTACCGTTTGGAATGCAAATGGGTGGAACTGTTTATAATGATGTATATGTAGGGTCAAATGCAACTATCACATTTGGCGTAGATCAAGGTTGGGTATATTATCAAACTCCAGACGCTCCTTCGGTTTCTATTGCTGGTTGGGACTGGACAACCTGGAGCACAGGAACTGGAATTACATATTCAACAACTGGAACAAGTTTAGATATTGCCTGGGACTTAAGACCATTTCCACAACAAGATGCTTCTACACAAATGGTTCAAATAAGGTTCAATGCTGACGTAAATCCAAATGATGGTGCCTGGATGGCTAATGTGACTGCTGTTGGCCCAATACCAGATCAGGCAAGATTTAATTATAGAGAATCAACTAATGGAACAATAATTCCAATAGCAGATACTAATACTGGTTCGGGATTTTCAGGTCAAATAAGTCAAGGTTCAGCATTTACTCCATATGTGGATCCAAATACATCTTCTGTTCAGGCTGCCGTGGATGCAGCAAATGCAGCAATTACACAATTAAATCAAAGCCTTACACCAGTTGTTAGTCAAAATGCTATAAACAATTCAGCTTTATCAACTCTGCAGTCAAACATAAACTCTTTAAACAATACAATAAACTCTGTTTCATCCACAAAAAACTCTTTGCAGTCAACATTAAATACCAGAGCCTCAACATTAAATACTGCTATTAATAGTAACATTCCAACCCCAGCACCCATACTTGCAGAGCCAGTCGTTGATGGCAATACGGTTATTATTTCACCAGAGTTGCCAGAAGGATACACCGCCAACACTTGGTTTTATCAGGTAATAACAAATGATCCTAATGCAGAAAATCCATATGGGGGTGGAACGTATAATACAACTGGTGCCCCAGAGTCTATTGAGTTAACTGGTTTGACAGAAGGCGCTACATATACAATTAGAGTTGCAAATTGGTCTGGTCCAGTAAGTCAATATACCGAAACAGTTATATCTATACCTACAACACAAAGTTCAAACCTAACTACTGGTGGATCAGTTGTTGATATGCCAGTAGATCAACCACCAGTCGAAGAACCACCTGCCGAAGAACCACCTGCCGAAGAGCCACCTGCTGAAGAACCACCTGCTGAAGAACCACCTGCAGAAGAGCCACCCGCTGAAGAACCACCTGCAGAAGAGCCACCAGCCGAAGAACCGCCAGCTGAAGAACCACCAATGACTGAAGAAGAAATAATTTCAGCTGTAGAAGATTTAGTTAGTGATGGAAACTTAACTACATCAGAAAGCGAAGCAATACTAGACGCTTTGTCTGCTGACGGTGAAATAAGTTCAGAAGAAGTTTCAGACTTATCAGATGCATTATCTTCTGATGGTGATTTTACAGAGGCGGAGAAAGATTTAGTAGCGGAAGCACTAATAGAATCATTTGATGGAGAAGCTGTCTCTGCAGAAGCAATTAAAGAATCTGGACTTGAGTTTAGCGATTTACCACCATCAACACCTGTAGAAGTTAGAAGAGACGAAAATGGAAATGAGGTTGTTATAGTTGCAGCAGTTGCTTCAGCTTTAGAAAATCTAGCAAGTCCAGCTGCTCTTATAAGTGGGATTGGCAATTGCATAAATCCAGTTGATGAAAATGATCCAAACTATGATCCAGATGCACCAAAATGTGAAATATTTACAGCATTATCAAATATTGGTGCAGACATGAGCACAGAAGAAAGAGAAGAAGCTACCGACATGATGGTGGCAACAGTTGTGGCAGCGGGTGCAGCAATAAATGCTGTCGCTGCAGCAGGAACAACCACTGGAGGATCCACTAGCGGTGGGTCAGGTGGAGGAGGAGCCTCTGGCGAATCCAAGGGGGTAAGGAGAAGAAGACGATGATGAAGATAATAAAGGACATGATTGACCAACTTTGGACACTCCTTGGCATGTTTATCGCCTGGGTTGTCCTTGATGGCAGTGCAAAAACTGTGGTGGGTTATGCAATAGTGGGAACAATAATAGCTTGGATAATCACATATCCAATACGCAATAGAGAGGAGGACTAATATGGCAAAGAAAAAAGAAATTGATCTTACAGCAATCGATCCAGTTACTGGAGAAGAAGTTATAGGATCATCAGCCGTAACTAATATTTGGAACATCCTTATGAGAATTGTCGCAGTTTTTGCGGCATCAGGACTTTCAGTAATTGGTGCAGGATCTTTAGTAGGAATTGACACAATGAAGGCGGTCATTCTTGCTGGTACACTTGGTGTTGCTACTGTAGTTGAAAAACTTGCAAGAGCATTCCTAGATGACGGTAAATTATCTGCAACAGAAATCAATTCTGCATTTGCAAAAATTGATAAAAACGCAGAATAGTAGTAGACAGAAAAAATATAGGGGTGTATAGTAATATATACCCAGCGGTGTTAGCTTAGTTGGTTAAAGCCCCCGACTCATAATCGGGTAATCGTAGGTTCAAGTCCTACACACCGCACCAGCCCCACAGGCCTTTAG
>Ga0315906_10002635_pt1 | contig 24696 bp, 26 predicted proteins | sample LakEriMetagenome_4_FD_203526 | JGI IMG/M metagenome (GOLD analysis project Ga0315906, IMG submission 203526) | Freshwater fungal communities from buoy surface, Lake Erie, Ohio, United States - Buoy 2 MA122 | ecosystem: Environmental > Aquatic > Freshwater > Lake > Lake biofilm | place: USA...
ACACCATGATAACATGACACCACGATACCACACCAACTTTTTTTATTGTCCTCCCCCTTCACCCCCTCAAAGAGGGGGATACCTTCTAACTGACACCACGATACCTTGACACCCTTTTTCGTTTTTCGTCTATCGTTTTTTGTATTTCGACCAACGATAAACGAACAACGATCAACTATTCAGACACCCCGACAACCACCGAAGGTGGAGACACCCTGATAACGCTCCGAAGGAGCATGACACCAGGATAACCACGACAACAATGACAACTGGTTCTAATGCAATGTATCTAAAGTAAACTCTTCAAGAGATTTTAATTTCCCATCTGCCGCCTGCCACTTCGGGGCATCATAATCATCTTTGGCTGGTACTACTACACATTTCATTCGAGCGGATTTTGCCGCGATCATGCCATTGAAGGAATCTTCAAAAGCCAGACAACGCAATGGAGAAACATCCAACGCTTTAGCGGTATCAATATACACCTGCGGATGTGGTTTGCCGTAAGGCAATGATTCAGCGGAAGCAATCACATCAAAGGGTTTTAATAAATTAAGTTTGGGTAATACCACTTCTACGAGCGACATAGGAGAGGAGGTGGCTAATCCTATTTTCATTTTCCCCTGCATCTCCAGAATGATTTCTTTAGCGCCGGGCATCAACACCGCATGACGGTCGATCTTCTCAATCGCTTTAAGTATGATTGTATCAACAGCTTCTTTCTGATGCGCATCATCAATGCCAAAATGGTCGAACCAGTGCGCGATCCATTCTTCGGTTCGTAATCCGGTGGAACGATGATACTGCTCGGTAGTCAGTGTCTTGCCGTAGGCAAGTAAAGTCTCTTTCCCCGCTTCCTGCCAGTAGGGTTCACTGTCGATCAGTAACCCATCCATGTCGAATATGACGGCGTCTATTTGCATAGCAACAAAAGTAAAAAACTTAAAACTGAAAAGTTAAAAGATGCATACCTGTATTTTCTTTTAAGTTTTAACTTTTGAGTTTTGACTTCTTCCGACCCCACGACAACAATAACAACTTCGACACCTGCCGCTTCGCGGCATTGACACCCTTCAGCAATTTTCGTTATATTGCACATCAGATATAACCAACCGACAGTACATGACGCGTTTAATCAAAAGATGGAAAGATCTGCAGCTCACCCGCCGGGTGATCTACGGTACCCTCGGACTGGCCACCTATCCCGGCATCGCTCTGATCAACCGACTCAAAGTGAACGGCGCAGAAAAATTAAAGGAACTGCCTAAACGTAATGTTCTTTTTGTCAGTAATCACCAGACTTATTTTGCAGATGTAATTGCTTTCTTGCATATTTTCTTTGCAGCCAAATGGGGGAGATATAAGGGGCTGGGCATTCCGTATTATTTGCTCAATCCCGTTACGAGGATCTATTATGTTGCTGCCGCAGAAACAATGAACGATACATGGCTTACTCGTTTATTCGCTAAAGCAGGCGCCATTACAGTTAAACGTACCTGGCGGGCTGAGGGGAAAGAAGTACAACGTGGTCTGGATACGGCCGACACACGCAATATTGCCCGTGCCCTCGATACCAGCTGGGTGATTACGTTCCCACAGGGAACAACCAAGCCTTTTGCACCCGGAAGAAAAGGGACTGCCTATATCATCAAACAAAACCAACCGATCGTGGTGCCCATCGTGATCAGCGGCTTCTGGAGAGCTTTCAATAAAAAAGGATTGAAATTTAAAAAGAAAGGAACTCTTCTTTCAGTAACGATAAAAGATCCTCTTGTGATCGATTACAACGACTCTGTCGAAAATATCCTTGATCAGGTGATGGATGCTATTGAGCAAAGTAAAAAACACATGATGAAGGGGAAACATCATTTAATGAATCTGGTTGATAAATGATATTCGTTGTTCGTTGACAACTAAGAGAACAATGACAACATCTAAAGTGTCCTCCCCCTTCACCCCCTCCAGGAGGGGGATATTTTCTAATTGATACCATGATACCGCGACACCTTGACAACCTTTTTTTGCTTTTGAGTTTTGACTTCTTCGGTCAGGTAAAAAGTGCTTTGAGTTCCGCCGCCTCATCCGGCTTCATCTTTCCGCCTAAGATTAGGCGTACTTGCCGGCGACGTAAAGCCCCTTCAAATAATTTTTGTTCTTCTTCTGTTTCAGGTATGAGTTCGGGAACTTTTCTGGGTTTGCCATTGGGGTCGAGGGCTACGAAAGTGAAATAAGCTTCATTGCTTTTATAACGATACTGTTGTGTGATATCTTCTCCCCAAACCTTCATGTGTACTTCCATGGAAGTATTGAATGCACGGGATACTCTCGCTTCGATATGTACCACGTTACCCAATTTAATGGGGTTTTCAAAGGAGATATTATCTACGCTCGCCGTAACCACTGGTGCATTACAATGCTTGGCTGCTGCCAGAGCCGAAGCGATATCCATCCAGTACATCAAACGTCCGCCCATCAGATTTCCAAACGTGTTGGTATCATTGGGTAATACCAGTTCGGTCATCATGATAAAAGAATCTTTGGGATGTTTGCTTGGCATAATAAATAATTAGATAATCAGCATGGCATCGCCATAACTCAGTAAGCGATATTTATCCTTGATCGCTTTCTTGTAAGCTTCCATGATCAGCTCATATCCCGCAAAGGCGCAACTCATAATGAGCAGACCTGTTTTCGGCATATGAAAGTTAGTGATCAGAGAATCAGCAATATTGAAATCATACGGCGGATGAAGGAAAATATTCGTCCAGCCTTCAGATGGTTTCAGCATTTGTTGTGCTGTAAAGGATGTTTCCAGCGCACGCATAGTGGTGGTGCCCACGGCACATACACGATGACCGCCTTCTTTTCCTTTGTTTACTACTTTACAAGCGAAATCATCGATCTTGTAATATTCAGCATCCATCTTGTGTTTGCTGAGATCTTCCACTTCAATCTGACGAAATGTACTTAAGCCGGTATGCAGGGTAATTTCGGCAAAACGAATGCCTTTAATTTCAAGTCTTTTGATAAGCTCTCTGCTGAAATGGAGTCCGGCCGTAGGAGCAGCCACGGCACCTTCATGCTTCGCGAAAACAGTCTGATAGCGTTCTATATCTTCCTCTTCAGGTTTTCTCTTGATATATTTCGGAAGAGGTGTTTCACCGAGGGCATAAAGAGCTTCACGAAAAGCTTCATCACTTCCTTCGAATAAAAAGCGAATGGTTCTTCCTCTGGAAGTGGTATTGTCGATCACTTCGGCTACCAGATCTTCGGCGTCGCCGAAGTATAATTTATTCCCAACACGTATTTTTCTTGCGGGATCAACGATCACATCCCATAAACGATTTTGTTTGTTTAATTCACGTAGCAAAAACACTTCAATCTTGGCACCGGTCTTTTCCTTGCGGCCATACATGCGTGCCGGAAATACTTTCGTATTGTTAACGATGAAGACATCTTTATCATCAAAATAATCCAGGATGTCACGGAAATGTTTGTTTTCCATTTGTCCTGTCTTACGGTTCACCACCATCATGCGGCTGTCTTCTCTTTTCTTAGCCGGGTGCTGAGCAATTAAATTGAGGGGAACGTCGAACGTAAATTGAGAAAGTTTCATGTGTGCGTTTGATTTAATGCTTAACAGTGTACAAACGCAGAAAAATCCGAAGAGTTCAAACTCGGACTTACGGCTCCGGGTCTGTGACTGTTGTAAAAGCGTGCAAATGTACGAAAATATAGAATTAGTAATGAAGAATTAATAATGAATAATCGACACCGTGACAACTCGACAACATTTTCAGATATCCTCCCCCTGCACCCCCTCCATGAGGGGGATACTTTCTAAACGACACCATGACAACTCGACAACAGCGAAGCGGACAACTTCATAAAACCGCCTCCAGCAACCTTCTTGTATACGGATCTTTGGGATTATTCCAGATCTCTTCCGGCGTACCATTCTCCACAAAACGACCTTCCTTCATAACATACATCCGGTCGCAGATATATTTTATAACAGACAGATCATGCGAAATGAACAGCGAACTGAAATGATAAATGTTTTTAAGGTCATTGATCAGGTTGAGGATCTGTGCCTGTACGCGTACATCCAGCGCAGATACGGCTTCATCCCAGATGATAAAGTCGGGCTGCTGTGCCAGTGCTCTGGCAATGACGATTCGCTGTCTTTGTCCACCGCTGAACTGATGCGGATACCGGTGATAGTGATCGGGATCTAACTGAACTTTTTTCAACAGATCCTGTACATACTCTTTGGCTTCTTTTCTTTTCTCAAATCTCCCGTGTACCAGTAAAGGTTCTTCAATGGCTTTACCGATCTGTATCCTTGGATTGAGCGAAGAATAGGGATCCTGAAATACAAGTTGTATTTCCTGATGTCTTTTAAGGTGCTCGTTATGTATCGGCTTGCCATTGAAAAGGATCTTGCCTTCGCTCGGCTCAGTTAATCCTAAAATAGTGCGCGCCAGTGTGGTTTTGCCACATCCGCTTTCACCCGCTAAACCGACCGTTTCTCCTTGGTGAACCACCATGTCAACATTTCTGATCGCTTCGTGATCAGGACTACGTTTCCCAAATAAAGACCACTGGCCCTTATAGATGATCCTGAGTGCTTCGATCTGCAAAGCTGGAATTTCATCGGTATGGATCGTATTCTTTGTTTCATTTGATGTGGTCAGTTCATGAATACCGGAGAGGTCTTCATTCCAAACCGGAATTCGCTGCCCTTTTTTATAATTTATAGGCCGGCATTCGATCAATGCCTTGGTGTAAGGATGTTGTGCATGCTGAAAGATTTGAGTTGTTGTACCCTGCTCCACAATCAACCCGTTTTTCATCACGACAACATGATTAGCTATTTGCTTTACTATACCCAGATCATGGGTGATGAACAATAAACTCATGCCGCTTGATTGCTGCAAGGAGGCGATGAGCTGAAGAATTTCTTTCTGTGTGGTCGCATCAAGAGCCGTTGTGGGTTCATCGGCAATGAGCAGCGAGGGTTCATTGATCATTGCCATCGCGATCATGACCCGTTGTTTTTGTCCGCCGCTCAACTGATGCGGGAATCGTGTCATCATCTCAACGGGGTTGGGCAACTGTACATTACCCAGCCAGTGTATGGCTTTATCATGGGCTTCCTTCCGGCTGATCTTTTTATGCGCATGGACGGCTTCCGTAATTTGATCACCGATGCGCATCACCGGATTCAGCGACGTCATCGGCTCCTGAAAGATCATGGCCGCATCGTTCCCTCTGTACGTTGACTGCCTGTGTGAACTGGCATCTAATACGTTGATCGATTGGCCATCTTTTTTTTGTAAATGAATACTTCCTGTCTGATGAAAAATATGTTCATCAAGGAGTTGCATAATAGCTCTTGCGGTAATGGATTTACCGGATCCGGATTCACCAACCACTGCGAGGGTTTCACCGGGATGAATAGAAAAGCAGATATTTTTTACAATATCAACTAACTCACCTGCTTTTTTCAGGGTGATCCGGAGATCCTGTACGGATAGAATGGCCGGCTTCATTATTCAAAATGCAGATGTTTTACCGTATGTCCGTTATTGATCAGCTGCTTGAGTGAATCAATACCTACCTGAAGATGTTTCTCGACATATTGGCTAGTGACTACTTTGTCGCTTTCTTCTGTTTTGACACCATCGGGTGTCATGGGCTGATCGCTGACCAGCAGGAGAGCACCGGTTGGGACTTCGTTATAGAAGCCAACGGTGAATATCGTGGCTGTTTCCATGTCAATGGCCATCGCCCTGATTTTCTCGAGATATTTTTTAAATTCTTCATCATGCTCCCAAACCCGACGATTGGTGGTATAAACGGTACCTGTCCAGTAGTCCAGATCATTGTCGCGTATGGTGGTGGAGACGGCTTTTTGCAAAGCGAAAGCAGGAAGTGCAGGTACTTCGGAGGGGAAATAATCTTCTGATGTTCCTTCGCCGCGTATTGCAGCGATCGGGAGAATGAAATCACCGATCTTATTTTTTTTCTTGAGTCCACCGCATTTGCCGAGAAAAAGAGCCGCTTTGGGATGAATGGCGCTGATCAGATCCATGACGGTAGCTGCGGTTGCACTACCCATACCAAAATTGATAATGGTGATGCCGTCGGCCGTAGCACATTGCATAGGCTTATCCTGTCCGAATATATCCACACCATGCCATTCGGCAAACAGTTTCACGTAATTACTGAAATTGGTCAGCAAAATATATTTGCCAAACTCTTTCAGTGGCATACCGGTATAACGTGGCAGCCAGTTTTGAACAATCTCTTCTTTTGACTTCATTATTATTTAACTTTTTTTAAAAAAAATATAGTTGAGTGTAAATTTATTGAATCAATTACTTTTTAACGTTTTATTCTTTTAAGTAAAGACCAAAAGAAAACGGTGTCTGTCTCGCCGCAGGCGAGACGGTGTCAGGATGTCAAGGTGTCGGTACATCGAATTAGAATTGACAGAATTATTAATCATTCACTACTAATTATTAATTAAAATGTGTGGCGCTGGCAAGGCAGAACGCGCGGAGCGATCGGGTTTGCCTAGATTTTTCTTTGGTTACTTTCTTTGTAGCAATGACAAAGAAAGTAACAATAAAAATTAAACCTGAATAAGAATCATATATATGTAAATTACTCTTTTTCATTTCTATTTTAATGATTTAAATAGGTATTTGCTGTTTTATAAGCAGAATACTTAATTAAGTGCCAATTATTAATTAAGTGATATCCGTAAGTTAAGAAAAATTCATGCGTTCAATTCATATTTTTTTCTTCTCTTTGTCTCATGCTTCCATTATCATTCCCCCAACCCGATTTCCAGGTGAGGAAAGAGAACGATCAGCCGCAGATCTTCGATCGGCTTCGCAAGCGTTGGGTGAAACTAACACCGGAAGAATGGGTGCGACAAAATATGATCTGCATGCTCACGGAAAACCTGAATATTCCCACAGGTTTTATTGGCGTAGAAAAAGAAATATTACTCGATGGACTCAAAAAAAGATTTGATCTCCTGGTGTACGATCAAACACATACGCCATGGATGCTGATCGAGTGCAAAGCATCAACGGTTACTCTCAGTGAATCTACTGCTGAACAATTACTGCGCTATCACCGCATCATTCAGGCAACACACCTCATTATCACCAATGGTCATGAAGCGATGGGCTGGACGCATCAAAATGGAGAGATCATCACGTTAAATGAGTGGCCGGAGTGGGGGTAAGGAAGTTGATGGTTGTCGTGGTTATCATTGTTTTCATGGTTGTCAAGTTGCCTGCATAGAGAACAACGACAACGATTAGAACTATGAGAACGGCTTTTCATTAAATTTAACAATCTGAATCTATGTGATATTGGGTAGGTTCTTTAAAAACTGAATCACATCCACTCCATCCGCATAATCCGTCAGCGATGGCGTCTGCGCCTTTCCGAATGGAATACCATTCCTTCCTATGATCGCCTGAATGTCCGGATGGTTTTGTAAGGATTGATACATGGCCTCTTCCTGATCATAATACATGTAATGGAGTGTGCCGATAGGAGAGAAGGGTTGTTCATTTTCGATCAGTACAATACTGTCATTGGTCATATAAAACAGATTGTTCATGATATAAATCGTCAGCTGATAATCGTAGTTATTTTTGTATTTGGGATGATCGAAGAAATGACGGTATTTTTTCAAAGAGTCCAGCAAGGGTAAGAAATCATAACCATGGGGTACTGCAATCTGTGTTACGTTCCGGCAGCCCAGTCCGAAGTAGAGCATGATATCATCTGCCAGGGCATCCAGTTCTTCTTTGCTTTCCTTTCCGTTTAATATGGCAACCGATGTTCTGTTTTTCCGGATGATGGACGGGTATTTGCCGAAATAATGTTCAAAATAACGGGCACTGTTGTTACTCCCAGTGGCGATATACGCATCACAATCATTCAGGCGCTCTGTTACTTGTAAATATTCATTGATCACCGAATCCCATTGAGTCATTACGCCGATGAGATGGTTGAGTAACACATCATCTTTGGAAGATAATTTACAAATAGCCCGGTGTCCGCTGATGAACACACAAAGCAGATCATGGAAGCCGACCATTGGGATATTGCCCGCCATCACGATACCGATCTTTTTAGGCGTTGGGTTGTCTGTGATGTCATAAAGCTTCGCCCAATCGGTCAGCAGTTCCTTCTTTAAAAACCTATTGGAGATAGCTTGAGTGGCGCAACGGATATGTTCATTTGTAAACCAGGCATTACGGGCGGATGCCTGATGAAGGGTTGTTTGCCATTGGGCAGTATCCTCCGGGGAAAGGCTTTCGTTTAAATATTCACCAAGTTTTACCAAAATTTCTATCCTTTCCTGTAGCTTCATTCGATCCTTTGGTTTAATTTTGAACGGCAAATTTACATCTTACCGAAAACCAGAAATAATTAATTATGGCTATTAAAATTACTGACGAGTGTATTAACTGTGGTGCTTGTGAACCTGAATGCCCAAACAATGCAATTTACGAAGGCGGCGTGGAATGGGCTATTGCTGATGGCACATCCGTGAAAGGAGATTATCAGCTGATCGACGGATCGGTGGTGGATGCAAATGCCAAATTGTCGCCAATTAGCGCCGATACATACTACATCACACCAAACAAGTGTACCGAATGTCAGGGGTTCCATGAAGAGCCTCAGTGTGCCGCGGTTTGTCCGGTTGACTGCTGTGTGCCCGATGAAATGTACCGCGAAACAGTCGAAGCTTTACTTGAGAGAAAAGATCGTCTGCATCTTTGAGTCATTTGATGAATATGATATTCAAGGTGAAGAGATCTCTTCACCTTCTTTTTATACTATAGACACGATTTCCATGAAGCCAAAAATTGCGCTTGTTACGGGAGGTTATTCAGGTGAAGCCGTTATTTCCTATAAATCAGCCGATACCATTCAGCAGCATATTGATGCGCAGTTTTATGATGTTTACCGGATTGACATTACCCGGGAAGGGTGGTATTATGATGACCGGAATGGCCACCGTTATGCAGTCAATAAAGCTGATTTTTCAGTAGAAGCTGATGGGCATACCATTCGTTTTGATGCTGTTTTTATAGGCTTACATGGAACACCCGGTGAAGATGGAAAACTCCAGGGTTATTTTGATCTTTTAAATATTCCCTATACTTCCTGCAATGCAGCCACATCGGCTATTACTTTTAATAAGCGTTATACGGTGGGCGTAGCAGCTTTTTCAGGTATTGCCGTAGCATCCAGCGTGCATCTGTTTCGTCATGATCAATGGAATGCGTCAGATGTTACTTCGCAGCTGTCCTTCCCGGTTTTTGTCAAACCCAACAATGGCGGAAGCAGTATTGGTATGAGTAAGGTGAGTGATCCGAAAAATTTGGAGGCGGCCATACATAAAGCGTTCCGCGAAGATGATCAGGTGCTGGTTGAACAAATGATCGAAGGAAGAGAATTCACCATAGGTGTATTTCAGTCCGGCGATGAGATTATTACATTACCCATGACTGAGATTATTGTAAATAAGGAGCTGGATTTTTTTGATTTTGAAGCAAAATATCAGGGGAAAAGTGAGGAGATAACGCCCGCTAAAGCGGAGAAAAGACATGTGGATAATATTGCGGAAGCGGCTAAAAGGATTTATCGTGTTTTTAACTGCAGCGGTGTGATCCGGATTGATTTTATTTATCATGAACAAACCGATACGCCCTATATGCTGGAGATCAATACGGTGCCCGGACAAAGTGCAGCGAGTATTGTGCCGCAGCAGGTAAATGCGTATGGATGGACCTTAACGGAGTTTTATGGTGTATTGTTAAAACAGATTCTTCCTGCGTAGGAATCTTTATATTTACGAAAACGACTAAAACGTGTTTCAATTTTTAACGAAAAAATCATTTGGAGTTAATCTGGGTGCTACCATAGTCCTTGCATTTTTATTGGTGTTTATTTTTTTTCAGATCCTTGACTGGCTGACAAATCATGGTGAATATATCAAAGTGCCCGATATCAAAGGAAAAAATATTGAAGAAGCGAGGAAGTTACTTGAGTCGCAAGGCTTTGAGGTAGAAGTGCAGGATAGTGTGTATTTTGACAATACTCCTCCTCTTACCGTCATGAAGCAATTGCCACTGCCCAATGAGATGGTCAAGGTTAACAGGACCGTTTATCTTACTGTCAACAGCATTCAGGCGCCGCTGGTGGTGATCCCTAATTTTCTGGGGCAAACCTACCGCAGTGTGGAAATGCAATTGCGAACCTTAGGATTTAAATTAGGAGATACAACCTATAAACCTGATTTTGCTGCAGGCTCTGTTCTGGAACAATTATTCAAAGGATCACCTGTTCGTCCGGGTACAAGTATTCCGATGGGCAGCCGAATCGATTTGGTGCTGGGTGCCGGCATTTTACAGGATGAGATACCCGTGCCGGCTTTGCTGGGTATGACTTTTGCTGAAGCAAAGATGATGCTAGAACAAAACGGATTATTGTTGGGGGCTGTGGTGGGTGATGGTACGGTGTCTGACAGTGCTGTGGCTTACATTATCAAACAACACCCACCTGTAAAAAATGAAGAAGGCAATCCCATGCTGATCCGTGGCGGCCAGCTGATGGATATTTGGATCAGTATGGATAAAACTAAAATGGATACGGCACAATTGCGCATGATACCGAAACAGATTAATGAGGATGCTATAAATTTTTAATATGAATACGATCACTCCTGAAGAACTAAAATCCCGGCTGGATGCGGGTGAAAAAATTCATCTGGTTGATGTGAGAGAGCCCAATGAGCATGAGCAATTCAATATCGGTGGTATCTTGTTGCCGGTAGGAGAAATCATGGCCATGCAGACCGATGAGATCGATCATTTAAAAGAAGAGGAAGTGATTTTCTACTGCCGAAGCGGTAACCGAAGCGGGCATGCCTGTCAGGTAGCCGAAATGATGGGTTTCACTAATCCCGTCAATCTCACCGGAGGCATGCTCGCGTGGGTAGCAAAATTTGGTCAATAAGAATTTCGCCGTTGTTCGTTGATCGTTTCTCGTTAATCGAAAGGCACGAAAAACGACCAACGATAAACGAGTTGTTTTACAACTTCACATTCACCCCAATCATTCCATTCCTTCCTGCCATCGGGAAAAAGAAATTCTCTGTTACTAAGTTGCCGTCGTAAATATAACTGTAAGTATAGCCATTCGTTTCATACATTAAATTCCAGATATTGTTCAGTTGTACAATGAAAGATACTTTCTGAACTTTCTTGCCGGTAATGGTCCATACCCAGCGAAGATCCTGTACGAAATATCCATTGAGCTTTCTTTTTTCATTAGCCGTATTATCCATGAACTGATCGGAAACTCCTTTGCTGATCAGACTCAATGTGATATCATCACTAGGCTTCAGATGTACGCTCCAGCTTCCCACCCAGTCAGGTGAAAAACTCATAGGTGTGGAGGAAAAGTTCTGTTGCTTTTGTTCGATCAGGTCAAAATTAACATCGTATGAAGGGATGAAATCAGCATAGTTTATAATTCGGTTACGGCTCCACGTTAGATTACCTTCTGTTTCCAGCCATTTGCTGAAACGATAGGTTCCTTGTAATTCAACGCCCAGCCGGTAGCTGTTAGGTACATTGGCTCTTACGGGATCGCCCACATCATTGATCCGTCCCGTCAGCACCAGCTGATCTCTGTACTGCATGTAGAATAGATTCAGATTCCAGTTGTATTTGTAGGAGGTTTTGGTGATGCCTGTCTCAATATTATGCAGTTGCTCACGAAGCGGGCGCGGACTGGTTGCCTCTCTTTCAAAATCATCTCTGTTGGGTTCTTTATTACCTACAGCATAAGAGGCATAGGCGGTATAATTATTTTTCCGATAGGTGATACCCAATTTTGGATTAATAAAGTTATAGGTCTCATTCACCACAACATCCGGATACTTTCTTGTGCCGGTAAATTGATACACCACATGGCGGTATTGCAGGTCTGTAAACAATTCAAGATGCTTGCTCAGCTGATACGTCCATTTCAGATAAGTATTCACATCATTTTTTCGGGCAGCAAAATCATACCAGCGGTAGTTTTGGGGAATATTATACTGCGCCCAGGGGATGGTTCCGAAATGATCCCCTTCATAGCGACTTAAGCCACCGCCAAGAATGACATCATGTTTCCCCTTGGTGTATTGCACGGAATAGAGTCCGCCAAAAAAGTCATTATCCAGCTGTAATCTTCGGATCAGATCGGTTCTTCTGATAACACTGCCATTCAGTTCAAAATTGGGTAAACCATAACTGCTGAACCGATTGTTGTTTCGGAACTGCTCGTAATAACCGGCCCCTTTGGAATAAAAGAGAGTGAGGTTAGCTTTCAGATTATCTTTAAAAGCATGATTCACGAAAAACTGGTAATGATCTTGCTGATAATTATCCGTTTGGTTTTCGTAGAGATATACATTGAATCTCCTCGGATTGGCATTGAATAAATTGGCTGAATCCTGCGGGGTGAAATAAAGTACACCGATATTATTATTATAATGATTCACTAATTGTTCGGGTTGATTTCTCAGCTTAGCTTCCGGGATACCATTCCATGCCTGAAAGGTTTTTTCTTTTCCGCTTAATACATTCAGCCGAACAGATGTTTTTTTACTGATATAAGCGCCGCTTAAGTAGAATGACTGCAAATCGGTTCTGCCACGATCAATAAAACCATCGCTACTTATTTGACTCAGTCTGGCATCTACCGTAAAATGATTATTGATCAAACCTGTTCCTGCTTTCACGGTATTTTTCCAGGTGTTAAAATCGCCGAAGCTATTATTCAATTCCGCGTAAGCTTTTTCATTGAATTCATTGGTGCTGAAATTCATACTGGCACCGAAGGCCCCGGCACCATTCGATGAAGTTCCTACGCCGCGCTGTATCTGAACACTTGAAACAGAAGAAGCAAGATCGGGCAGGTTCACAAAAAAGATACCCTGGCTTTCGGCATCATTGTAAGGAATGCCATTGATGGACATATTGATCCGGGTGGCATCCGATCCCCTGATGCGTAAGCCAGTATAGCCGATACCATTACCGGCATCACTGGTCACAACCACGGAAGGCGTATTATTCAGAATGAAAGGAATGTCCTGTCCCAGATTATTTTTTTCAATATCAGATTTTGAGAGATTGGTTTTTGCAAATGGAGCGTGATCGGCTGCTCTGAGAGCAGTAATTTCCACAGGTTTCAGCATCAATAATTTTGGTTTTTCTTCTTCTTTTTTATCCTCTTCTTTTTTCTGACCGAATAAACTGGATGACAGTAAGATCAGGCTACCTAATGCAATAAGTCGAAACGTCATTTTTAAAAAATTTAAATGATGAAGTAAGAGGAGGCGGCTGGGAATTAATCAACTGGAATGAAACCGACGTAGGGGAGGAGAATAAGATCTCTTAATAATAATTTTCTCCTTTCCTGCGCAGGCATTACCCTGATCAGGTTCTACGGGTATGATCTCAGCTGATTGTTTTGACAACCGGCACCCCGGGAAATTGAAATCTAGATTTCAGATGCAAAATTATATACTTTATAAATTCACATTCATCAATTGTGTAGCTTATTTTTTTGAAATGGTTCAGAATAGTTGTACATTTGCTCTCCAAATCGCGAAGTAGAGCAGCGGTAGCTCGTCGGGCTCATAACCCGAAGGTCGGAGGTTCGATCCCTCCCTTCGCAACAACAAAAGCCATCATTTACAATGATGGCTTTTGTTATGTCGGGCTAATATCCGCCCGCAAGCGGGCGGACGGAGGTTCGATCCCTCCCTTCGCAACAACAGAAGTCATCATTTACAATGATGGCTTTTTTTATGTCGGGCTCATATCCGCCCGCAAGCGGGCGGACGGAGGTTCGATCCGCCCATAAATATGCGGACGCAGTCCCTCCCTTCGCAACAACAGAAGTCATCATTTACAATGATGGCTTTTTTTTATGTCGGGCTCATATCCGCCCGCAAGCGGGCGGACGGAGGTTCGATCCCTCCCTTCGCAACAACAGAAGTCATCATTTACAATGATGGCTTTTTTATTTCGGATAGTTTTACATAAATACACCCGCATGAAGCGGGTGAAAAATTTGAGGTATTTGATTTTGATCAGGTTGTAGAAAAACGGACTTTTTAATAAGCCAGTCCAGACACTTTTTTCACTTCTGTATTCATGCGGATTACATGCATATTGCCGGAAAGGGCTTTTTTAGAATGAACATCCAGACTGTTCATCAGTTCATCATAAGCTTTTGACTGACTTTTCAGTTTGCTTTTAATCTTATTGATGGTTTGACGGGCAATCAGATACCCTAAAGTAGCTCCGATTAAAAAAGCATGAAAAGTAAAAAATAAAAAGTTTGAGTCGGCAAAAAGTTCTTGTAGCATAGCATATTGGTTTAGGACTACAAATTAGAAAAGAAATTATTATAGTGGTTATCCGGCAGGTCTGTATTTATACAAATAAAGATTTACCCTTATTGACCCTTAATAAGAAATGTAAAGCAATCAATGGTGGCTTATCGGAGACGGGATTTGATTTCCTGTAATTTGAGCAATGCTTCTACGGGTGTAAGACGATTAATATCAATGCCCTCCAGGAGGAGTCGTATTTCATCAAAAGTTTGACTGTGCACATCAAAGATGCTTAACTGAACTTTTTGAGAGGGCATTTCCTTGAGTGATTGTTGTGTGTCGTGATGCCCACGATCTTTCTCCAGCTGAGCCAGTATCTCATTGGCTCTTTCTATTAATGCGGGGGGCATACCGGCCATACGGGCTACATGAATACCAAAGCTGTGTACACTTCCTCCCGGTACCAGTTTTCGCAAAAAGACTATTTTATTCCCGCTTTCCTGATTGGAGATGTGAAAGTTTTTGATACGGCTGCAGCGCTCTTCAAGTTCATTCAATTCATGATAATGCGTGGCGAATAAGGTCTTCGGTTGTTCGGTGCTGTTATGTAAATATTCAGCAATACTCCATGCAATGGAAATGCCATCATAGGTGGATGTGCCTCTTCCAATCTCGTCCAGAAGGATAAGGCTGTTTCGGCTGAGGTTATTGATGATGCTGGCTGTCTCGTTCATCTCAACCATGAAGGTGCTTTCTCCGCCGCTCAGATTATCACTTGCTCCTACACGTGTAAAAATTTTATCGGTTACCGGAATGCGCGCTGAAGTTGCTGGAACATAGCTGCCCATATGTGCCATCAGAACGATAAGCCCGGTCTGTCGCAACAACGCACTTTTACCACTCATATTCGGGCCGGTGAGAATAATAATCTGCTGATCGGTCTGGTTAAGGATCAGATCATTCGCTATAAATGGCTCTCCGGGTGGTAATTGTTGTTCGATGACTGGATGTCTTCCGGATTGGATAATCAGTTCTTCTCCTTCATGCAAAAGGGGTTTGCAATACCGGTGAGTTGATGCCGTTTCGGCAAATGAACATAAGCAATCAAGTATCGCAAGTACCTGTGCATTCTGCTGAACAGGTGCGATATACTCTTGTAGGTCTTGCAGCAGTTTCTCAAAAAGTGCAGTTTCAAGGGCCATGATCTGTTCTTCGGCTCCGGTAATTTTTTCCTCGTATTCTTTCAGCTCCGGCGTAATGAATCGTTCGGCATTGGCAAGTGTTTGTTTTCGTATCCATGTTTCGGGCACTTTGGAACGATGCGTATGGGTTACTTCCAGATAATATCCAAAAACTTGATTGTAGGCAATTTTTAAAGAGGGGATACCCGTGGCTTCACTTTCCCGTTGTTGAATATTCAGCAGGTATTCTTTACCGTTATGAGCAATATTTCTCAAGTCATCCAGTCTTTGATCAACCCCTTTCCGGATCACTTGTCCTTTTTGTATACTGACAGACGGATTTTCATCAATAGTTTGTGTGATTTTTTCAGCGATATATGTACATGGATTGATCGTATCACTGAGTTTATTGAGATAGGGTTGAGGACTGCTCGAACAGATTACTTTGACGGAAGCGGATATCTCAAGTGCTCTGGCTAACTGAAGTACTTCCCGCGGATTCATTTTTTTTAAGGGAAGTTTGGCAACAAGCCTTTCCAGATCACCGCCTTGTTTGATAAGTTGTCTGAGTTGCTGCCTGATATCATTTTGCTGAAGTATAAATTCAACGGTATCCAGTCTTTCTTCAATGGTCACTTTTTCTTTTAAAGGAAGAAGTATCCATCTTCTCAGCAAACGAGCCCCCATAGGGGATACAGTCTGATCAATGGCACGTAAAAGTGTCGCTGTGCCGTTGTTGTTCGTATCAATGAGTTCCAGATTACGGATAGTAAACCGGTCCATCCATAAATGCTCGGCGGCATATAATTTTCGGATTGAAGTGATATGCCCGATATTCGGATGTTCGGTGTCCCGTAGATAATGCAGAATCGCACCGGCCGCGATAGTCGCTGCACCGGTTGTTTCAATTCCAAATCCTTTTAAAGAATGTGTCTGGAAATGTTTGAGTAATAATTCCGTCGTATAATGTTCCTGAAAGATCCAGTCTTCCAGCTGATAGGTATAAAAATGCTGCCCATGATGCTCCCGGAATATTTTCTGTTGCTGTCTTGAAAAGATCACTTCTGCCGGTCTAAGACTTTGTAACAATTTATCTGCCAGCTCCTGATTGCCTTCGGCCATCAGAAATTCACCGGTGCTCATATCGAGAAAGGCAAGTCCTGTTGTCTGTTCATGAATATATACAGCTGCCAGGAAATTATTAGTGTTCATATCCAGCAGCTTTTCATTGGTTGCGATGCCGGGCGTGAGTAATTCAGTCACGCCTCTTTTCACAATACCTTTTGCCTGTTTGGGATCTTCGAGCTGATCGCAGATGGCCACCCGGAAACCGGCTTTCACCAGTTTGTGTAAATAAGTATCGAGGGCATGATGCGGAAAGCCCGCCAGCTCACTGCTTGAAGCGGCGCCATTATTTCGTTTGGTTAAAGTAATTCCCAGCACCCGGGATGCATGTATGGCGTCTTCTCCGAAGGTTTCATAAAAATCACCTACCCGGAAAAGCAAAATGGCATCAGGGTATTTAGCCTTGATGGTTTTATGCTGCTGCATTAAGGGGGTTTCGCCTGAAGTTTTTGCCATCTGCAATAATACAAGGCGACAAATTTATGAGTTTAATCGTTTTGAAAAGGATGCCTTTAGTGTTATCTTGAGTTAAATTAGAATGCATCCCCCTTGGGAGCGGGACTTTGGGGGAGGATATTTTTAAGCCCTAAGTTGTCTTGGTAACGCGGGGTCAGTTATCGGGTAAATTCACCCCCAAAACCTCAGACGATTTCAAGAATAAAGAAAGTAGTATTAAAATTTTAGTTTTTCAAGCAGAAAACCCTACCTTTGCCCTCCAAATTTTGAATTATGGCAAGAGTTTGTCAGCTTACAGGAAAAGTGCCGGTGACAGGTCACCGCGTTTCTCACTCAAATATCAAGACGAAGCGTCGTTTCTTACCCAATTTACAGACGAAGCGTTTTTACCTGGCTGAAGAAGATAAGTGGGTGACGTTAAAATTATCTACTGAAGGCATCCGTACAGTCAATAAAAGAGGGCTGTACAGTGTGGTAAAAGAATTGCGTGCACGCGGCGAAAAAATCTAATTTCATTATAAACTATTATTATGGCAAAGAAAGGCAACAGGGTACAGGTCATTTTGGAATGTACGGAGCATAAAACTTCCGGACAGCCGGGTACCAGTCGGTATATCTCAAAGAAAAATAAAAAGAATACACCGGAGCGTCTGGAGTTGAAAAAATACAACCCGATCTTAAAGAAAGTAACGGTACACAAAGAAATTAAATAATCATTCCTGTACAGGGCAAAATACTAATACATGGCAAAGCAAGCGAAAACCGCGATTAAGACGAAAGATCAAAAAGCTGCTGCGGAAGCAAAGAACTGGAGTAAAGTAATTAAAGCTGTTCGCAGTCCTAAAACCGGTGCATACACGTTTAAAGAAGCGATCGTGCACAAGGATAAGGTAAAGGATTTTTTAGCTCAGAAGTAATAATTGCTATAAATGATTGATCAGCTGTCATCTTGATTGTGGCAGCTTTTTTTATTTATATAAACGCGTTCATTATGGGTTTCTTTAAAAAATTATTCGGTATTAAAGATCAGCAGGAAAGCTTGTCGCAGGGACTTGAAAAAACCAAGGAAGGTTTTTTTGGCAAAATCACCCGGGCTATCGCTGGTAAAAGTACAGTGGATGCCGATGTGCTGGATCAGCTGGAAGAAGCTTTGGTAAGTGCGGATGTGGGTATCGATACTACTGTCGAGATCATACGGCGTATTGAAGAACGGGTTGCAAAAGATAAATACATCAATACGGCTGAATTAAATTCAATTCTTCAGTCAACCATCCGGCAATTACTCGTCAAACCTGAGGAAGCACTGATGTCAGGTGATGCGCCGGTTACAGCCGATAAAAAACCTTATGTATTATTGATCGTTGGGGTTAATGGAGTAGGAAAGACAACCTCTATAGGCAAACTTGCGTATCAGTTCAAACAAGCGGGTAAATCGGTTATGCTGGGTGCTGCTGATACCTTCCGTGCTGCAGCGGTGGATCAGCTGACGATATGGAGTGATCGAATCGGTGTGCCGATCGTTAAAAAAGAAATGGGCAGCGATCCGGCTTCGGTTGCATTTGATGCAGTGAACAGTGCCGTGGCAAAAGGAGCAGACATATTGATTATTGATACGGCCGGCCGACTTCATACGAAAACACATTTAATGGATGAGTTGAGTAAGATAAAACGCGTTATCCAGAAAGTGATACCCGATGCGCCCCATGAAGTATTACTGGTGCTGGATGGATCGACGGGACAAAATGCTATCGAACAGGCCAAACAGTTCACGGCTGCTACCGATGTGACGGGTCTGATCATTACTAAATTAGACGGTACAGCAAAAGGCGGCGTGGTATTAGCCATCGCTCATCAGTTTAAGATTCCGGTTCGTTTTATTGGAGTGGGAGAGAAGATGGAAGATCTATTGCCGTTTGATGCGGAGCAGTTTGTGGAGAGTCTATTTAGTTTGACATAACCGATTTCGTTGATCGCTATTCGTCGTTCGTTTTTCGAAAAACGATCAACGATTGACGAACAACGAAAATGATGCACTTATAATTAGAATACGTATTTAAAATAAAAAAACCTCCTTTAAAAAGGAGGTTTTCTGATTTAGGATTCGTTAGAATCTTATTTCTTTTTAGCGGCTTTCTTAGCAGCTTTCTTCTTAGGAGCGGCTTTCTTTTTAGGAGCAGCTTTTTTAGCGGCTTTCTTTTTAGGAGCAGCTTTCTTTTTAGGAGCAGCTTTTTTAGCGGCTTTCTTTTTTGTTGCCATTTTTTAGAATTTAACGGTTAGTTAATAAATGTTAACAGGGTAAAAATAAAATATTTTTTTAAAACAAAAAATTTTTATCCTGCAACTTCTGTTCCGGCAACAGAAACGAATGTTTTATTGTCCTTGCCTTTTCTGAATTCAACTACACCATCTGTCAATGCAAACAGTGTAAAATCTCTTCCTACGCCTACGTTTTTACCAGGATGATAAACGGTGCCGCGCTGACGAATAATAATGTTTCCAGCAGCAGCAGGCTGACCTCCGTAAATTTTTACTCCGAGTCGTTTGCTTTGTGAATCACGTCCGTTCTTTACGCTTCCTTCACCTTTCTTGTGTGCCATGATAATTAGATTTAATGATTGCGTCCTGTTAAATGAATTGATTCAAAAATAAGATCAGGCAATGTTGGTGATCTTGATTTGTGTGTATAAAGTACGATGACCTTTTTTCTTACGAAAGCCTTTTCTTCTTTTCATTTTAAAGGCAATTACCGTTTTGCCTTTTTTCTCAGCTACGATCTCTGCGTGCACTTTGGCTTTTACATCTGTACCTGTCTGCAGCTGCCCGCCGTTATCTACCAGCAGCACATCATCAAATGATACAGCATCGCCTGCATTACCGGCCAGATGAGGTACATATAAATTTTGTCCGGCACTAACACGATATTGCTGACCGGCGATTTTTACGATTGCGAACATAAAAAATTAATTAGGGTTGCAAAGGTAGGGTTTTATTTGATTTAGGGAGCCAATCAGGGGAAAAAAATATGTATTTTATGCTTGAATTACCCTGTTCGGATTATTTTTGTTGTCCTTAACCTGAAAATAACACCCCTTTTGAGCATGAAAATTAAATCCATTCTGGCAAAACCCTTTGCCGGTTATATATATAAAAACATTCAGCGCAGCAAGTCAACAGCTGTTTTTGATCAGGATGCCTGCATGAAATCGCTTTTACAGACAGGTAAGAACACGGAGATCGGGAAAGAAATGCATCTCCAGGAGGTGAAACATTACCGGGAATTCAGGGAGGCTGTGCCACTCAGGGAGTACGAGCAGTTCAGACCTTATATTGACCGCATCATAGAAGGTAAGCATAATGTTTTATGGAAAGGCAGGCCCCTGTATTTTGCCAAAACATCCGGCACAACCAGCGGCGTCAAATACATACCAATCACAAAAGATTCAGTGGGGAATCATTTCGGAACCGCCCGAAATGCTGCCTTATGTTATGCGGCCGAAAAAGGGGATACATCTTTTTTTGACGGCAAACTCATCTTCCTGTCCGGTTCTCCAGAACTGGAAAGAGTATCTGATATTCCAACCGGCCGGCTAAGTGGTATATCCAATCATTTAATTCCGCGATATCTCCGCAGTAATCAGCTCCCGTCTTACGAAACAAATTGTATCGAAGACTGGGAAGAAAAGTTACAGCGCATCGTGGACGAAACGATTGGCCAGAACATGACGCTTATAAGCGGCATTCCGCCATGGGTGCAAATGTATTTTGATGAACTCTTTAAACGCTCCGGTAAAAAAGTGGGGGAATTGTTCCCAGGTTTTAAAGTACTTATTCAGGGTGGTGTAAACTTTGAACCTTATAAAGCCAAATTATTTGAAAGTATTGGTCGTCCGGTAGATTGTATTGAAGTGTTCCCTGCCAGTGAGGGATTCTTTGCGTTTCAGGATTCGCAGGAGGCAGAAGGCATGCTGCTCAATACCAATGATGGTATCTATTATGAATTCATTCCTGTTAAAGAAATCCATAAGGAAAATCCAACGCGACTCCCTCTCTACGAAGTAAAAAGCGGAGAGCAGTATGCACTGGTTATTTCTACCAATGCCGGATTGTGGGGTTATATGATCGGTGATATCGTCAAATTTGTTTCCACCAATCCGTATCGTTTAGTGGTTACCGGGAGAACCAAACATTATATTTCTGCTTTTGGAGAACATGTGATTGGAGAAGAAGTGGAAGAAAGTCTGCAACATACAGCCGAACAATTTATTGCTAAAATTATAGAATTTACTGTAGCGCCCATGGTGGATCAGGGTAAGGGAAAGAGCTATCACGAATGGTTTATTGAATTTGACGAGATGCCTTCAGATATGGCTGCTTTCCGAAAGCATCTTGATACTAAAATGCGCGAAAAAAATATTTATTATGATGATCTCATCGCGGGCAGCATCCTGCAGCCTCTGGTGATCACGCCCATTCGTAAAAATGGTTTTATAGATTATATGAAGAGTATCGGTAAGCTGGGTGGACAGAATAAAGTGCCTCGTTTGAGTAATGAGCGGACTTTAGCTGATGCATTACAGCCATATCGGATTAATCCCTAGTTTTACATAACTATACATGAAGAAAAGAATTGCCATATTCGGTTCCACCGGTTCCATTGGTACACAAGCCCTGGAGGTGATTGAAGCCAATCCTGACTTGTTTGAAGTGGAAATCCTCACGGCTCACAGTAACGATGAGTTATTGGTGCAACAGGCCTTGAAATTTAATCCGAATGCGGTCGTCATCGTCGATGAAAAAAAATATCAGCAAGTCAAGTCGGCACTCTCATCCACCGATGTAAAAGTTTTTGCCGGTGAAAAAGCACTCGAAGAAGTAGCGGCATTCGATACGTATGATCTGATGCTGGCGGCTATTGTAGGGTTTGCCGGTCTTCCACCAACACTTCGGGCACTGGAAGGGAAAAAAACAATTGCCCTAGCGAATAAAGAAACCTTGGTTGTGGCTGGGGAAATCGTGATGAACCGATCAGTAGTAAACAAAGCACCAATTCTTCCGGTTGACAGTGAGCACTCAGCCATCTTTCAGTGTCTGATCGGAGAGTATAGAAATCCCATTGAAAAAATTATACTGACTGCCAGCGGCGGACCATTCCGCGGAAAGAAACCGAATTTTTTACTGAATGTAAAAAGAGATCATGCGCTGCAGCATCCCAACTGGAGCATGGGTGCCAAGATTACAATTGATTCAGCTACGCTGATGAACAAAGGTCTGGAAATGATTGAAGCTAAGTGGTTATTTAATTTAAGACCTGAGCAGGTACAGGTGATCATTCATCCGCAGAGTATTATACACAGCATGGTTCAGTTTGAAGATGGCAGTATCAAGGCACAAATGGGATTGCCCGATATGAAACTTCCCATTCAGTATGCCCTTGGTTTCCCTACAAGACTGAAAAATGATTTCCCCAGATTTGATTTCAAAAAAATAAATAACCTTACGTTTGAAGAGCCGGATCTGAAAACATTCCGTAACCTGGCGCTGGCCATCGAAGCGCTGAATAAAGGAGGGAATTTGCCTTGTGTACTGAATGCAGCGAATGAAATAGCCGTCTGGGCCTTTCTTCGAAACAGGATTGGGTTTCTTGACATGACAGATCTGATAGAAAAAACGATGCAGAAAATTCCTTTTATTCAAACACCCACTCTCGAAGAATATTTTGACAGTGATGCCGAAGCAAGGAATTATGCTGCTTCCATATTAAGCATGTAGGCTCAGCAACATTGCCATTCAAAATAATAAATCGATATTTGCGCTCACGAATTTTAAAATGTCTGCCCTCATGATATTAGCCATTACCGGTACCGAATTAGGAATTAAAGCAGCTCAGCTGATCTTATCCTTATCTATTTTGATCATCTTTCATGAATTCGGACACTATATTACAGCCCGCTGGTTCAAATGCCGCGTTGAAAAGTTCTTTCTGTTTTTTGATCCCTGGTTTGCCTTGTATAAAAAGAAAGTTGGTGATACCGTTTATGGTATCGGATGGTTGCCATTGGGTGGTTATGTGAAGATCGCCGGTATGATCGACGAAAGTCTGGATAAAGAAGCCATGAAAAAAGAACCGGAGTCCTGGGAGTTCAGAAGTAAGCCGGCCTGGCAGCGTCTCATTATCATGATCGGCGGGGTAACGGTGAATGTTATTCTGGCTTTTCTGATTTATGCAATGATCTTGTTTGTATGGGGTGAAAAGAAAATACCTATGTCCAGCTTGAATAATGGTATCTGGATCACCGACAGCCTGATGTATCAGAGTGGCTTAAGAAACGGAGATCATATCATTGCGGTGAATAATCAACCGGTTCAATATTTTGACCAGCTGAATGCGGCAGTCATAACCGGAAATACCTTATTGATTGAGAGGGATAATGAAAGAAGAACGATCACGCTGCCTGTGAATCTCATTGAACAATTAGTAGAGGGAAAGCAGAAGCGGGGGATGCTGATTATGCCGAGAGTGCCGGCAGTAATCGGCAAATTTGCTAAAAATGATACAGGTTTTGCTGCACAGGCAGGCCTGAAAGAAAAAGATATTATTCTGGCAGTGGATGGCATACCCGTCCGCTTTTTTGATGAACTGGCGCCTCTGGTGAGTGCCAAAAAGAATGGCACTGTATTACTTACTGTAAAAAGGGGAGAGGGTCAACAACTCATTGCATCGCGCGTAAATAATGATGGCAAGATTGGCATCTCTGTCTTGTCGAATGAAGAGTATGATCAGATGGGTGTACTGAAAATCGAAAGAAAGAAGTACGGATTTTTCGCTTCATTCCCGGCCGGTGTTGCCAAGGCAATTGACAAACTCAAATTCTATATTGATCAGTTTAAACTGATCCTGAATCCAGATACAGGAGCGTACAAAGGAATTGGCGGATTTAAATCCATGGGATCGATCTTCCCGTCGGAGTGGGACTGGGAATCCTTCTGGAATATCACAGCTTTCTTCAGTATCGTGCTTGCCTTTATGAACTTGCTGCCCATTCCTGCATTGGATGGTGGTCATGTATTATTCACGTTGGTTGAAATGATCACCCGCAGAAAACCCAGTGAGAAATTTTTGGAATATGCACAGATAGCCGGCATGGTCATTCTCTTCTCGTTGCTTATCTACGCCAATGCCAATGACTTCCTCGGATGGAATAAATAGGTAATTCATTCCTTGCTTCGTAAAGTGGAGCTGAGGGGAATCGAACCCCTGTCCAAACATATTCGTCAAAAGCTTTCTACATGTTTATTTCATGATTGATTGTCGGAAACCAACAGGACCTGAACCTACCGATTGGTTACGTAGCTGAATAGTCTTAAGCAACAGGCACAGCCTTCTGTTGCAGCAATCCGTGTTTATTTTTGAGTCGGCGGCGGAACATGGTAACAGATCAACCTGTTCGGCGGCCCTAATGACTTCCCAATCACTGATTAGGCAGCCATGGCATACTG
>Ga0315906_10002636_pt1 | contig 24691 bp, 19 predicted proteins | sample LakEriMetagenome_4_FD_203526 | JGI IMG/M metagenome (GOLD analysis project Ga0315906, IMG submission 203526) | Freshwater fungal communities from buoy surface, Lake Erie, Ohio, United States - Buoy 2 MA122 | ecosystem: Environmental > Aquatic > Freshwater > Lake > Lake biofilm | place: USA...
GACGAGGACCCTTCGCGGCTATTGGCTCTTTGAGGATCTGTACAAGCACATTGGGCCGGCCGTTGAGTACTTCTCCGATTTTACCAGTTTTAATAATTTCCGGCTCATTCTGAAACTGAGCAAAATCGGGCAAGGCATCTGATTTATTTGCTGTGTTCTGGCCTGTAAATTTTATGAGAGAACGGATGTATGGGCTTAAATCGGTGTAATGAAGAAAGCCATCTTTTTCAAAGCCAACATCCACAAAAGCAGCATTCATACCCGGAACCAGTTTTTTAACTTTTCCCAGATATAAATCTCCAACCGTAAAACTGCTGTCCTGGCTTTCCTGGTGAAGTTCAACCAACTTTCTATCTTCCAGCAGGGCTATTTCAACCCCACCTGGAGCAGCATTAATAATGAGTTCCTTGTTCACGATGCGTCATTTAGATGATCCGATAATGGTCACCCAGTCAAGAAGGAAAATGCGGATACGATGGATAATACAAGCAACGTTTTATACTTGTACCCACATTTGGAACGGTGAATAAATCATCGTACCGAAAGAAGAATTATTTATTCTTCTTCTTGTGTCTGTTTTTTCTCAGACGTTTTTTACGCTTGTGGGTAGCGATTTTATGACGCTTTCTTTTTTTACCGCAGGGCATAGTTAAAAATTTGAGTTCGTTTAAAATTAGTTTTCCAGTGTTTTGATATGTTGCTCCAGTTGCCGGATCATCTCCGGTCCCGGTTTAAACTTTTTTTCTTTTTCCAGTCTTTGTGCCACATTGACCAGCTCCTGATACCAGTTTTTGGCCTCTTTTTTGTCGCCCGACTGCTCACAAATATTTGCCAGTCTCAGCAACACGTCCATGTTATCCGGCTCCAGGCGATAAACGTTCTGAAACCTTTCGATGGCTTTTTCCTTCTGTCCACTTTCGGCGGCACCGATGCCAAGCATTCGCTGTGCATAGGCATTGCCGGGATTTTTTTCAGCAATTTCCCGAATGAGCATTACCCCCTTCATTGGAGGCTCTCCGTCTTTCGCGGCGCCAAAGAAATAACAGGAACCCAACCCGATTTTAGCTGAATCATTGTCGGGCTGAACAAGCAGCTGTTGTTCAAAAAGGTCTCTTGCCTCTTTAGCCATCCAGGTCTGCAGAGGTTTTTCCTGTACAGAAAGAGCTTCTTCCAATAACAATTGGGCGGCAAAGGTGAGGTTTTTATCTGAATTTTCCAATTTAGCTGCTTCAGCCGTGTATTTGGCAAACGGAACAAACACCCCAACACTGTCCATCCACAATCTGGCAAGGCTTCGGTATGCCTGCGCTTTTTGTGAGCTATCGGACAACGCAGACAAATCTTTTTCTTTCAACTCAACCTGCTGAAGCAAAGACGGGCTGAGCCTTTTTTTAGATAAATCGAGGAGGTCTTCGAATCTTAAGATCGTAGTATTAGGCTGGTTTGCTGCCTGAACAGACGATGATTTAGCAATATTGCCTGATTTAGGCACAGTACGCCCCAAAAAGAACAAGAGAAAGGTAACCCCGGCTGCTAGTCCAACAAATAGTATTTGCGATTTATTCACTTACAATAATTATAATCCGCAAAGCTACTGTTTGAAAATAACAAATACCCGGCTGTTTTATTTTCTTTTATGCTTATTCTTTACCAGAGTAACAAACTCTTTTGCAGGTTTGAAGGTGGGCACGAAATGTTCAGGAATATGAACAGCAGTATTTTTCTTGATATTTCTGCCAATTTTTGCAGCCCTTTTTTTGGTAATAAAACTTCCGAAACCACGGATATAAATATTTTGTCCGCCAGCAAGTGATTCCCTTACTTCCTTGAACATTGTTTCCAGAGTAATGAGCACGTCAACTTTAGGTATTCCGGTTTTTTCTGCGATTTGGTTAACAAGATCAGCTTTTCTCATGAATGACTATTTGGTGATTTACACTATAAAGATGAGTATTTAAATTTTAATTACAAAACACACAAATGCAAATACTTGATTATGAATAAAAAAAATATTTTCAGGTTTTTGATTTTGCGTGGTTTTACCATCTTTGTGACGTGCTTTCAAAACATACTACTTATTTCCGAAGTAAACTTATGCAATGGCATAAATGCCACAACAAACGCAGCTTGCCATGGAAAGAAGAAAAAGATCCCTATCGTATATGGGTAAGTGAAATTATTTTACAGCAAACGAGAGCCGAACAGGGAATATTGTATTACAATCGTTTTTTATCAAAATTTTCAACCTTACAGAAACTAGCAAAAGCACCTCTAAAAGATGTTTATCTTTTATGGGAAGGGCTTGGATATTACAATAGAGCACGCAACATGCATGAAACAGCAAAAGCAATCATGCAGGCGCATCAAGGAATTTTTCCTTCTGATTATGAAACCATCCTTTCTCTCAAAGGTGTTGGCCCCTATACAGCTGCAGCTATCAGTTCATTTGCATTTCAATTGCCCTACGCTGTTGTAGACGGGAACGTTTACCGGGTTCTTAGTCGATTTTTCGGTATAAATACTTACACAGACAGCAGTGAAGGAAAAAAAATTTTTTCTTCACTTGCTCAACAATGCCTAGATAAATCACAGCCGCATATTTACAACCAGGCTATCATGGATTTGGGTGCTACCGTCTGTAAACCCGACCAGCCTCTTTGTAAAACCTGCTTATTAAAACCCAAATGCTTCGCCTTTAAAAATAAAAAAACAGAAAATCTTCCTGTCAAGAGCAAGAAGAAAACTGTTAAAAAAAGATATTTCCTTTTCAGTATTTATTTGACAGATGGAAAAGTTGCCATTGAAAAAAGGAGTGGTGATGATATTTGGAGAAATCTGTTTCAATTTCCAATGACTGAAATCAAAGATGCAGAACTATTTGAAAATCTTTCAACCATAATTCATAACAAACTAATCAATAAAAGAAAAGCTTTACAAGTTACCGCAACATCAAAACAACAACTAACCCACCAAGTGGTTTACGGCAAAGCCATTGTTTACAAGGCCACAGCCTCAGACCTGAAAAACAAAAATTATGAGTGGGTCACTATAGAAGAAATTAAAAATTATCCATTTCCAAGGTTACTTCATTTGCTGATGAAGGAGGAGCTGAAAACGATACTAAAATATAAGCAGCGTACATCATATAATAACGGTTTGGATTAAACGAAACTCTTCTGAAGCCCATTTTATTCAAATGACCACACGATAGTAATACTTTAATTTAAAAGTTAAATTAGAATGATATAATACCTTTGTCGAAAATAATTTTTACCTTCAAACAAGACCAATCTGCCGGAATATAAATGGAGCCCAGCGATATTATAATACTTCTTTCATTCAACAACACATCCCTAACAATCGTTGGATTCGTATTTCTTTTCTTTGTTTTTCTTGCATTTATCGTGAGTGGCGCTGAAGTAGCATATGCCTCGCTTCGTGCTGCTGAAATAAATCAGCTGAAAACAAAAACGGATGCCGAATCAAAACGCGTTACGGAGTTACTGGAAAACAGACGGGTACTTTACGGAAGTCTTGTTTCCGCCCATATTTTTTTATACTTAGGTGTGATTGTTCTTTCAGGATTTCTTGTACAGCTTCTTTTCCCGTCTTCGTTTGATAATCCATGGGCAGAAATTCCTGCAAAAACTTTACTCATTGTCTCCGTCTTATTGCTGTTTTGTGAAATACTTCCAAAGGCCTGGGCCAGGCAAAATCATTTGGCCTTTGCTACCTTTTCATCCTGGTGGATTCACTCCATCATCTACCCTTTGTTTAAAATTACAGGGGCAGGAATGGCAGATCTTGGCGCTGCTATTGAACGGAAATTATCGGGAGAAACTTCACAATCCGAACAAGCCGAAGAACTTGAACAAGCCATTGATCTGATGAGTGAGGAAGAAGCCACCTCCGAGGAGAAAAAAATTCTGAAGGGCATCCAACAATTCGGGAACATTCTGGTAAAACAGGTGATGCGATCCAGACTGGATGTTACCGGTATTGACCACTCCTCTTCTTTTGCAGAAGTAGTCAATCACATCACAGAACAACATTACAGCCGCTTCCCCGTTTTTAAAAAAAATATGGATGAAGTAGTAGGTATTCTTCATACCAAAGACCTGGTTGCTCACATCGATGAATCTGCCGATTTTCATTGGCAGCAACTGATGCGGACACCCTATTATGTGCCAGAGCAAAAACCGATCGAAGATCTGCTGAAAGAATTCCAGCAAAAACATATTCACTTCGCTGTGGTGGTTGATGAATTCGGAGGCACCTGTGGAATCATCACCATGGAAGATATTCTGGAAGAAATTATCGGAGAAATAAAAGATGAATTCGATGAAGAAGAAACTATCAATATCAAGCTCGATGACTATAACTATCTGTTTGAGGGAAAAACCATGATTCATGATGTATGTCGTATCATGGACCTGCCTCTTGATCATTTTGACAAAGAAAGAGGTGAGAGTGAATCTGTGGCAGGACTACTGCTGGAGCTTGCCGAACGTTTACCAAAGCCGGGAGAAACAGTAGCCTGTAAAGGATTTACCTTCACGGTAATGGAAGTAAATGCCAACCGGGTCGATAAAATTAAAATTACCACCCCCTCCCAAAACCTATGAAATCATCCGTCAAATTTTTACTGTTTCTGTTAATAAGCGGCTCCATTGCCTGTAACTCTGATCCTATACCACGACCTAAAGGTTATTTCCGGATCGACTTACCCCAAAAATCATATCAGTCATTTAACCGACCGGACTATCCTTACTCCTTTGAATATCCTAGCTATGCTCAGGTTGTTAAAGACAGTACTTTCTTCGACGACATGCCCGAAAATCCCTACTGGATCAATCTGTCGTTCCCGCAATTTGATGCACAAATTCACATCAGCTATAAAGCAATAAACAGCCCTGCCGCCTTTCAGAAACTGGTAGATGACGCTTTCAGTCTCACCGGCAAACACAGTATTAAAGCGAATGCCATTGATGAACTGCCCATACAGGGCGCCGACAATGCAAAAGGTTTTTTATTTGATGTTGGAGGAAATGCAGCAACCGGGAAACAGTTTTATCTGACCGATAGCACAAAAAATTTCATCAGAGGGGCTCTTTATTTTAATGCGACTCCAAACTATGACTCAATTAAACCGGTAGAAGATTTTCTTTACCGCGATATTGAGCATTTCATCAAAACATTTCGCTGGACGAATCGTTGATCGATATACCATGGCCGTTGGTCGATGGTCGATAAACGAATCACGAAAAACGATTCGCAGCCTCTTAGGAGCCTAATATCATATGAATATTTTTTGCGTGCAGATCAAAGCACCGTAGGTGCGAAATATTCGTTGATCGATGATGGATGGTCGATGATCGTTGCTCTACAAACGAAAAACGAATCACGAAAAATGACCAGCTTAACTCAATTCCAAGCCCCGTAGGGGCTTTATGTTGGTAGAAAGAAATTTACAAGAAAATTAAAGTGCCGTAGGTACGAAATATTCGATGGCGATGATCGATATTCGATGGCCGTTGGCCGTTGGTCGTTGGTCGTTGGTCGTTGGTCGATAGACGAAAAACGATCAACGAGCCACGAATAACGAATTCACTAACTTTGATGCAAACAAGATTACGAGGTGATTATCATTGACAATGTTTATATCAGCGATGAGGTGGCAGAAGAACAATTCGTATGCGACTTGGTCAAATGCAAAGGTGGCTGTTGTATAGAAGGTGATGCAGGAGCCTCGCTTGAACCGGACGAAAGAAAAGAGATCGAAAATGCATACCCCATCATCGAAAATTTATTGCCGGCAGAAAGCAGAAAAATGGTTAAAGAAAAAGGGTTCTACTGGAAACACGAAGAATTTGGTACAGTTACTCCTACACTCGACAATGGCATCTGCGTTTATGCATTAACAACTGAGCAGGGAATCATCAAGTGTTCTTTTGAACAAGCTTACAACGAAGGAAAGATCAACTGGAAAAAACCATTATCATGTCACCTCTTCCCTTTAAAAATCACCAAAAGCGAATCTGCCGACCAGGAATATGTGAACTACGAACCAAGAGAATCACTTTGCAGTCCGGCCTGCGAGCTGGGTGAATCGCTGAAAGTGCCCGTTTACCGCTTTGTAAAAGAAGCTTTGGTTCGTAAATACGGAGAAGACTTCTATGAAGTGCTGACACAAATTGCAGATCAGTATTATTCTGAAAAGAACAAATCAAATTTGAAATGAGCAGTGCAGTAAATACATTCATGGAAAAAAGCAGCATCAAAGCTGCCGACCTTAGTCACCGCAAAAAGATCAATTTCAATATTGGCAAATACAATGCGAAAGTGCCGGAAGGAAAAGAGCAGTTTACCCAATTACTTACTGCACGTGAACGGGCCAAAAACACCAAGTGGAGAGCGTTGGAAACACTCGACCAAATGCTCGAGGAGTTTGAACTTCAGTTTACCCGCAGAGGCGGAAAAGTGATCTGGGCTGAAAATACAGATCAGGCCTGTGAAGCAATTCTCGATATCTGCAGAAAAAACAACTGCAAGATGCTGGTGAAAAGCAAAAGCATGGCAACTGAAGAAATTCACCTGAACGATTTTCTTGAAAAAAATAATATTGAAAGTGTAGAAACAGATCTGGGCGAATACATTCAGCAGCTCGACGGTGAACCCCCTTATCATATTGTTACACCGGCCATGCACAAAAGCAAGGAAGATGTAGCAAAGCTTTTTGCGGAAAAACTTGGCACTGACCCAAAAGCCACTCCCGAGCAACTGACACTCACTGCAAGAAAATTACTGCGTGAAAAGTATGTGCAGGCGGAAGTAGGTGTTACCGGCGCCAATTTCATAATTGCAGATACCGGCGCAATTGCCATTACTGAGAATGAAGGAAATGGCCGACTCAGTTGTTCATTCCCTAAAACACATATTGTTGTAGTTGGTATTGAAAAAGTAATTCCTTCCCTGAACGACCTTGCTTTGTTCTGGCCACTGCTTTCTACGTACGGAACCGGACAACAGCTCACCGTTTACAACAGTATTCTTGCCGGACCTCGTCAGCCTGGCGAAACTGATGGACCAGAAGAGATGATTGTTATTCTGCTCGACAATGGCCGAACCAAAGTACTTGAAAACCCTGCAACGAGAGAAAGTCTTTATTGCATCCGTTGCGGCGCCTGTTTAAATGCTTGTCCAGTTTATAAAAACATCGGCGGCCATGCTTATGGCACAACCTATAGCGGACCGATCGGCAAAGTGATTACGCCTCACTTAAATGATTTAGATGAATACAAACACCTGAGTTATGCTTCTTCATTGTGCGGTAACTGCACGGAAGTTTGTCCGGTGCGCATCAACCTTCATGAACTACTACTTGAAAACAGAAAAGAATCTGTTGAGCAAGGATACGCTTCTTTCGGAGAACGCATAGTGTGGAAAATCTGGAAACAGGTTTCCCTCAACAGAAAACTGATGAATGCAGGTTCGCAAAAAATGAAAAGCTGGGTGATCAATCATTTTGTGAAAGAATGGACAAAGAACCGCGGAGAGCTGAATTTCCCGCAAAAAAGTTTTAACCAGCAATGGAAAGAAAGAAAAAGATCCGGATAAGCAAATGCTGATCTATTCACCGCATATTAGTCCACGACTTCTTTATATAGCAACCTGGCTTGGCGAACAAACAGGAACAACTCCGGTTTGTACAGATAACAAAACTTTTTTTGAAAAGAGTGAAGAAATTAAAATCAACTATTCCGAAAACAGAATTTCCCGGCAGGAAATATGGATTAAACCAGAAGGACTTTTAAAAGAATACGACATTGGGCCACAATGGGTTTTAGTAAGCAACATTCATCAATTACCGGTTTTTTTCAGCAATGGTTCCGATCTTGGTTTTGATTATTTATCTGCTGCATTTTACCTGATCAGCAGGTATGAAGAATATAAATTTATCAGAGAAGACTTATATGGCCGATACCCGCACGATCATTCTATTGCTTTCATTAATCATTTTTTACAAAGACCACTTGTTGATGAATGGACAATACTCCTGCTTAATAAAATAAGCATGGTGTTCCCGGAGATAGCAATTCATCCGCCTTCATTCAGCTATACTCCTACTTATGATATCGATATCTCTTGGAGTTATAAAGGCAAAGGACTTATAAGAAATATTGGCGGATGCTTACGCAGTCCGAATACTTTTCTTGAAAGAATACTCGTGCTGACGAGATTAAAAAAAGATCCTTTCGACGCCTATTCATTCCTGGAAAAACATCATTCTCAATTCAATTTATCACCCATTTATTTTTTTCTGACCGCACCAAAACGAAGCGAACTCGATAAAAATATTTCACCTTACAATAAACAGTTTCGCAAACTGATACAAACAACAGCAAATAAAAATGAAGTGGGTGTTCATCCTTCAGTATATAGTCATTCAGACAAAAAATTATTAGTAGCAGAAAAAGAATTATTGAGCCACATTAGTAAAAAGACGATCACAAAATCAAGATTTCATTATTTAAAATGTCGTTTACCGGAGGACTACAGAGGACTGATAGAAGCCGGTATTACCGATGATTATACAATGGGATACGGAACAATCAACGGCTTTCGTGCATCCACCTCCCGATCTTTTCTTTGGTATGATCTGGAAAAAGAAGAAACAACATCTCTTCGCATACATCCTTTCTGCTGGATGGATGCGAACTCTTGTTATGAGCAGAAAATGAGTGCGCAGGAAGCTTATGCAGAATTATTGACATATACGGATCAAGTTAAACAGGTAAACGGAACGATGATCATCGTTTCGCATAATCACTTATTGAGTGATGATTCTGTCTTTAAAGGATGGAAGGAAATGTATGGAAAGTTTTTGGAAGAAGTAACCGACATTAAATAGTATCCGTAGTCTTTAACTTTCTCCTTGGAGCTGCTCAAACAAACGCTGTACATCAGTTGCGTTAAATAATTGAGTGCCTTCATTCATCGTCGCAGCAGAACCGCATGCAACACCGAACCGAATCACTTCTTCAAGCGGTCTTTCTCTTTCCAACATAAAAGCAATACCGGCTACCATACTATCACCTGCACCAACTGTACTTTTTCTTTCAACAGCAGGCGCTTTGCAGTAGTGTTGTTCAGTTGATGTAATAAGCCAAGCCCCATCAGCCCCCATTGATACTGCAAGCATTTCGGCATAACCATCACGAATAGCCTGCCGCGCAGCTTCAGGTACATCTTCTTTTTTCAGATTATCAACATCAAGCATCTTCGACAGCTCGCCGATATTGGGTTTTAGTAAATATGCATTTCTGTCTTTTAATGCCTGTAAAGCAGGGCCGCTTGTATCTACAATACATTTTGCGCCAATACTGTTGGCGGTCTTCACGATTAATCCGTAAAAATGAGCAGGCAAACCCGGAGGAAGGCTGCCGCTTCCAACTACATATGAAGGAGTGAATGTGCGGATGAAATCTATCAACTGCACAATCGCTTTTTCTTCCACCTCTCTCCCTGGAAATGTAAAACGAAACTGAAGGTTTTTATTTTGTTCTTTCACAATCCAGTTTTCACGTGTTTCGACTGATGTATCAACTGCATGAAAAGGTATTTTTTCTTCACGCAACAATCCACGAAGCATATTTCCATTATGACCACCGGCGGGCATCAATGCGTATGTTTCAGCACCTAAACGAAGCAATGCTTTGCTGACATTGATGCCACCCCCTCCGGGTTCATTAACTACTTCAGTACAGCGAAGTTTTGCTTCCGGTTTGAGTTCATCTACTTTGGTGCTTTTATCAATGCAGGGGTTGAGTGTAATGGTGAGAATCATTGTTTTAGAATTAAATTCTATTAAGAATCTGTTGCAGTCGGTTATCGATGGTATTTTCATCAGTATAGCCACTTGCAACGAGCTGGTATTTGGTTTCTGAAAGTCGACAAAGTAATTGCGGATAACCGGTTACACGCAACTGCTTACACAAGTCAAACTCTTCGTATGCCTGTTTTTTGAATGCCGGATCTTTCAATCGCTGATAAAATAAATTGTCATCAATCCCATACTGAAGAAGTAAATGACGATAGGCTTCCTGATCAGTAAGGTCTCTGCCCTCTTCAAACAAAGCATATTGAATATCGGAGGCAACTTGTATCTGGTTATCCGGCAGAAAGGATTTGAAAACGCTTAATGCAATGGCAGGCAATTCAGAAGAAGGAAACCAGTCGCTCTGGTCTGCATGGTGAATATGCCAGAGGAAATCATTCCCAAAACGGATGCCTGTTCGCTCTTCGACTGTTGGGTATGCCTCTTTGATGTAATCAGCCATTACCTGGATGGAAACCGGTTGTGCAGGAAGGATCATACCCCCACTCACTACTTCAAATTGAATTTGATTTGCATATTTGCCGGCTATTTTTTTCATAACCGGACTGAATCCGTAACACCAACCGCACCAGGCATCGTAGCAGTAAATCAACAGAGGTTGCATGATGCAAAGTTAAGTGAAGGATGAAATTTAATCCTTCGCAGCCATAGCAGACATAGGTTTATTTACCACAACCATGGGTTTAAACCCATGGCTGTGGTAAATGTTTCAATTCCGATCAATATGATATTTGAGTTTGACCAGCCTTATTGCATCTGCTTCTCTATCTCAGCTGAGATTGTTTCAAAAATGGATTCAACTGTTCCTTCACCCTGAACTTCTGCAAATTTTTCCTGCTGTTTGTAGTAGTCGGCGACGATGGATGTTTTGCGTTTATATTCAGCAATGCGTTCACGTATAATTTCTTCGTTGGTATCATCCGATCTGCCACTGGTGAGCCCTCTGTTGAGCAAACGCTTTACGAGTTCTTCTTCCGAAACGATCAGAGACAACATCAAGCCTATGGATGTTCCTTTTTGCTCTAGCAATTTATCCAGCGCTTCAGCCTGAGCAACTGTTCGGGGAAACCCATCAAACAGAAATCCTTTTGCTTCAGGATGATTATCGATGGACGAACTGATCATGCCCACCACCACTTCATCGGGAACAAGTAATCCTTTGTCCATCAGCTGCTTAGCCTCCATACCCAACGCAGTCTGAGCTGCAATTTCGCTGCGGAGCAGATCGCCGGTACTCAAATGTTTGAGGCCGTATTTTTCAATTATAGCGGTTGATTGCGTACCCTTGCCGCTACCGGGAGGGCCGAATAAAATTAGGTTAAACATAATAAGGAGTGGTCGATTTGTGGTGTAAAGATAAAAAGCATCTCTGAATTTTTGTAAATACGCCAACAGAAATGAAATCTTGTTGTTATTGTCATGTATGCGAAGAATCGTAAAACTAATACCCGACTACCTGATTTTCTATTTTTTATTACTGCTTTGCTCTGCCTTTACCTATGTAAGCTGTCAGAGCCAGACGACACAAACCCAAAATAAAATGAACAACAACCCCAAAAATCCGGTCTACTCAAGAACAGATACCAACTCCGTTCAACTCAGCGAAGAAGAATGGAAAAAAATCCTCCCTCCCAACATCTATCATATTGCCCGTCAGAAAGGAACCGAACGCCCCTGGAGTAGCCAATTTGAAGCATTCAAGGAAAAAGGCACTTATTACTGTGCCGCCTGTGGCAACGGCTTATTCGTGAGCGATACCAAATTTGACAGCGGTTGCGGTTGGCCAAGTTTCTACGAACCTATCAGTAAAGGTTCTATCATTTATACCCCCGATCATACACATGGCATGTCCCGCACCGAAGTGCAGTGTGGCAGATGCAAAGCCCATCTCGGACACGTATTTGAAGACGGACCGCCACCAACAGGTTTGCGCTATTGTATTAACGGCGTAATTCTCGATTTTGAAAAGTCGAAGAAGCAGTAAGAAGTTATTAGCTGTTGATTTTAGTTGTGGGTTTTTCAACACCTATACGAATCTAAAATTTGAAGACCGGGACACCAAAAGACCAAGAGTCCGGGAAAATACAAAGACCGTAAGTCCGTGAGATGAGATTAGTTGTTGATCGATTTGGCTTATTTAACGAATAACAAACAACCAATAACTAAAAACTTCTCGCACTCTTCTTTACATTTACCATTCAATTTTACTTTATGCATTATTTAATCCTTGCTAGCTTGCTATGCTTGCAGTTTACGGTTTTTTCCCAGGAACCATTGTGGCTTCGTTATCCATCTATTTCTCCCGACGGGAAAACAATTGCTTTCACATATAAAGGCGACTTGTATACAGTTCCTTCATCAGGAGGCAGAGCCGTTGCACTCACCATGCATGATGCCCATGACTTCATGCCGGTTTGGAGCACGGACGGAAAAACAATTGCATTCGCAAGCGATCGATACGGCAACTTCGACATCTTCACCATTCCGGCAGAAGGTGGTAACGCCAATCGTTTAACCTATCACTCTGCCAATGAGTATCCATATACTTTTTCGGCAGACAACCTCCAGGTTCTGTTTTCTGCCGCAAGAATGGATGCAGTAACAAACAGGCAATACCCCGCAGGATATTTAACAGAACTCTATCAGGTAGCTGTCGCCGGTGGTCGTATTAATCAATTGCTGACAACTCCAGCAGAAAATGTTCGTCTTAGTAAGGATGGTAAAACATGGATCTATGAAGATGTGAAATGCCAGGAAAACGCATGGAGAAAACACCATACATCATCAGCAGCAAGAGATATCCTTATCTACAATACACAAACAAAAAAACATACGAAACTTACCGATTTCAAAGGAGAAGACCGCAATGCTGTTTATACGTCTGATGAAAGCGGTATTTATTATCTGAGTGAAGAAAGCGGCAGCTTCAACATCCATTCAAAAAAATTACAGGGAGGTATTTCTACTCAGCTGACAACATTTAAAACACATCCCGTTCGTTTTTTGAGCTCAAGTAATAACGGGATGCTTTGTTTTAGTTACGACGGCTCACTCTACACCCTTCAACCTGGAAGTGCAGCTGTAAAAGTCAACATCACACTTCCTTCAGATGCTCGTTATACTACACAGGAAATTGACTATATCACGCAAGGAACAGGTATGGTGGTTGCTCCCAATGGAAAAGAATTCGCTTTCCTCTACAAAGGAAATGTATTTGTCGCCGGTATCGAAGGCGGATCAGTAAAGCAAATCACGAAAACACCTGAAACAGAAACTGCTGTTTCTTTTTCTCCCGATGGCAACTCACTTATTTATTGCAGCGAGCGCAATGGTCGCTGGGATATCTATGAAACAATAATGGCCCGCGAAGGTGAACATTATTTTCACGCATCAACGCTACTAAAAGAAACAAATTTGCTGAATAACAGCAACAGTAATACCCAACCGTTGTATTCCCCCGACGGCAAGGAGATCGCATACATTGAAGACAGAAACAAACTCTGTGTGTACAATCTGAAGTCAAAAACAAAACGTGTATTGCTGAATGAAAATCAATTATTCAGCTTTGGAGATAATGACCAGAATTTCAGCTGGAGTCCAGACAATAAATGGATTCTTTTTCAATACAGTATGCCGGGTAGTAATCCCAGCGAAATCGGACTAGTAAGTGCCGATGGCAAGAAAATTGAAAACCTCACTATGAGTGGTTTCTATGACGTAAACCCAAAATGGATATTAGATGGAAACGCAATCATCTGGTTCAGTAACAGAGACGGATTGAGATCTGCATCAATGACCGGAGGCGGACAGTTTGATGTATATGCTTTATTTCTCAATCAAAAATCATGGGATGATTTCAACCTTACTGAAGAGGAAGCGAAATTGAAAAAAATACTGGACGAAAAAAACAAAGAGAAGAAGGAAGAAGAAGAAGAAAAAGCAACAAAAAACAAAAAGAAAAAAACCAAGACAGAATCTGCCGACACATTGGTCATTGAATGGGATGGCCTTCGAATTCGAAAGACAAAACTGACCATTCATTCTTCAGCACTTGGCGATGCGCTTGTAAGTAAAGACGGAGAAAAACTTTATTATCTCACAAGTTTTGAAAAAGATTTAAATCTTTGGACAACTAACCTACGTACCAAAGAAACAAGGATGGTAGAAAAACTGAATACCAAGTATGGTATCATGTCTTGGGATAAAGATCAAGCATCTATTTTCATCAATACAGCAGAAGGATTTTTAAAATTCGATCCTGATGCAGGAAGTTCAGAGGATATTTCAGTTTCAGGAGAAATGACTTATGATCTGCATAAAGAAATGCAAATTGATTACGAACATGTATGCAGAAAAACAGCTCAGTCATTTTACACTGCCGGTTATCATGGAGCAGACTGGAAAAATCTGAGTGAACATTATAAAAAATTCCTGCCTCATCTTGGCAACAAATATGAATTCAGTGAATTACTGAACGAGTTACTCGGAGAATTGAATGTGAGCCACTCCGGCAGTTATTACGCAGCCGGCAATGCGAATGCAGACATCACTGCATCACTTGGCGCATTTTACAATGCTGATTACGGTGGTGCGGGGTTGAAAGTGGAAGAGGTGTTGAAAGGTGGTCCGCTCGACAAAGAAGCAACACGCATTGAGGCCGGAACTGTGATCCTTGCTATTGACGGTGATACTATTTCTGCAAATACAGATTACGCAAAATACCTAAATAGAAAAGCCGGGAAAAAAGTATTGCTCACAATACGTGAGAATAATGTCACTCGTGAAATTATCGTAAAGCCTGTTACGTTAAGAGAAGAGAGATCATTGTTGTATAAGCGCTGGGTTAACAGAAATGCAGCTGAAGTTGATTCACTTAGCAATGGACAGTTGGGATATGTTCATATCCCCGGCATGGATGATGGTTCTTTCCGTACAACATTCGAAGAAACACTTGGAAAACATTTTGATAAGAAAGGATTGGTTGTCGATACACGTAACAATGGTGGTGGCGACCTCGTGGCTGATCTGGAAATGTTTCTATCCGGTAAAAAGTTTCTCGACTATGGCACCGATAACCGACTTAATGGTTATGAACCTAATTTCAGGTGGACCAAGCCAAGCATTTCTCTTGCCAATGAAGCCAATTACAGTGATGGCCATTGTTATGCATATATGATAAAACAATCACGTGTTGGTCAGCTTGTAGGCATGCCTGTACCCGGCACCTGCACGTTTGGAGGTTGGGAAATGCTTACCAGCGGCGATGTTCGCTGGGGTGTACCCTCAGTAGGTTGTAAGGATCTGAATGGAAATTATCTTGAGAATGCGCAAACGGAGCCGGATATTCTTGTGAGCAATGAATACGAACAAGTAAGCAACGGAATTGATCAGCAGCTGAAAGCTGCTGTTGAAGCTTTGTTGAAGACGATCGGGAAGTAATTTGTTGCTTTACACCTAGTCGTCATCCTGAGCGGAAGCGAAGGATCTCGAAGCTTTTAGTCAATACTAGAATATTTGTTCTTGGAAAGATTGACTTATAAAAAAAACTTATCCGTTGACTACCATTTTCTAGATGTTTCGCTAGCGCTCAACATGACGGGTGTTAACTTACGCCTCCTGCGCACTCATCTGTTTTGCGGCGCGCTTGCGGTCTTCTTCGTTGAGAAGTACCTTGCGCATGCGGATAAAATTAGGCGTCACTTCAATACACTCATCGAACTCAATGTATTCCATACACTCTTCCAGTGTCATTAATATTTTAGGAGCGATATTCGTTGCCGCATCACTACCGCTGGCGCGCATGTTAGTAAGTTTTTTGCCTTCTATAATATTTACAACCAAATCTCCCGGCTTAATGTGTTCAGCAATGACCTGACCGGCATAGACTTCCTCTCCGGGATCAACAAAGAAGCTTCCTCTGTCCTGCAGTTTATCAATTGAATAACCGGTTGTTGTTCCACCCTGCTTCGCAAGGAGGACTCCGTTATTTCTTCCGGGAATGGAACCTTTCCAGGGCTTGTATTCGCTGAAACGATGTGCCATCACTGCTTCTCCAGTTGTTGCAGTGAGCATCTGCGTACGCAAACCAATCAAACCGCGTGAAGGAATTTCAAATTCAAGATGCTGCATCTCTCCCTTGGTTTCCATCACCAGCATTTCACCTTTACGGCGCGTCACCAAGTCAATCACCTTACTTGCAAACTCCTGTGGTACATCCACAACCAATGTTTCGTAAGGCTCGTATTTCTTTCCATCAACTTGTTTCGTAATAACCTGAGGTTGACCGACTGTCAACTCATAGCCCTCTCTGCGCATCGTTTCAATCAATACACCGAGGTGAAGAATGCCACGGCCATAAACGATAAAGCTTTCTCCTCCAGGACTGTCTTCCACACGTAAGGCCAGATTTTTTTCTGTTTCCTTCATAAGGCGATCGCGCAAATGCCTGCTCGTTACAAATTTTCCGTCTTTCCCAAAAAAAGGAGAATTGTTAATGCTGAAGAGCATGTTCATTGTGGGTTCATCCACACTGATCACCGGCAATGCTTCCGGATTTTCCGCATCCGCAATGGTATCTCCGATATTGAAATCTTCCAACCCTACTACCGCACACAAATCACCTGCTTGTACTTCAGTTACTTTTTTCTTGCCCATCCCTTCAAACACATAAAGCTCACGCACTTTACATTTCTTGTGAGTGCCATCTGTTTGTACCAGTGTGATCTGCTGGTTTTCACGGACAGAACCGCGAGCCACTTTACCGATCGCAATTCTTCCAAGGAAAGAGGAATAATCAAGAGAAGTAATCTGCATTTGCAGATTGCCCTCACTCACTCTTGGAGAAGGAACGTATTTCAAAATACCATCAAGCAAAGGGAAAATATTGTCGATTGGCGTCAGACTATCATTAAACCAGCCGTTCTTACCACTACCATAATAGGTTGGGAAATCTAGTTGTTCTTCTGTTGCATCCAGGTTGAAAAACAATTCAAACACGGCATCATGTACTTCATCCGGGCGACAGTTGGGTTTATCAACTTTGTTGATGACTACAATTGGCTTCAGATTCAGATGCAATGCTTTCTGAAGAACAAAACGAGTTTGCGGCATTGGGCCTTCAAAAGCATCCACCAAAAGAATAACACCGTCAGCCATTTTCAGTACACGTTCTACCTCTCCACCGAAATCGGCGTGGCCCGGCGTATCAATCACATTAATTTTAATTCCGTTGTATGTAACAGCAGCGTTTTTGGAGAAAATAGTAATCCCTCTTTCTTTTTCAAGATCGTTGCTGTCCATGATCAGTTCTCCAGCATCCTGGTTTTCACGAAACACTTTTGTGGCATGAAGAATTTTGTCTACCAAGGTTGTTTTACCATGGTCAACGTGGGCGATGATGGCGATATTTCTGATGTTCATAATAATTTTCCCTCTTCTTTATGAGAAATGAATACCTCTTTAAAGGCGCGCAAAGGTACTTGTTTTCTGCGGGGTGGCAAGGAGAAGAGAGAATTTAATGATGAATTCATTGTAGAAACATCGAAAACTACCCTCCTTTGATAAAAAAACAGCTAATAAATCGTCTGTTTATCTTTAAATTGAATGCATTAATTATCAATCATGAGCCGAAAAAGAATTCTTGCCATATCTGTACCTGTTTTTATGATTATCATGTACTTAGCCGGCCCTAAACCTGAAGCTGCTTCTTTTACCAATGAACTGCCGGTAGTACCATCTGATGCATCTGCTCTTACAAAATATATTGCGAGCAATGAGTCGTTGTTAAAACTTCGCCCTGGCAATGAAGCCAGAATCATATGGGCGAATGATTCTTCAAAAACAAAAACAGAATATGCAATTGTTTATTTACACGGGTTTTCTGCTTCCCAGGAAGAAGGTGCGCCTATTCATAAAGAAATAGCAAAAAAATTCGGATCTAATCTTTATCTGGCACGTTTGTCTGAACACGGAAAAGATACTGCCGATAAACTCATCAATCTCACAGCAAACAGCTACTGGAACAGTGTGAAAGAAGCATATGCGATCGGTAAACAATTGGGAGATAAAGTGATCTTAATGGGAACATCTACCGGAGGCAGCCATGCACTTCACCTTGCTTCTGTATATCCTGATATACATAGTATCATCCTTCTTTCTCCGAATATTGAAATTAGAAATCAATTTGCCTGGCTGGGCAACAACCCATGGGGTTTGCAAATTGGAAGAATGGTTGTAGGATCAAAATATGTGACGCCGAAAAATCAACCGCCTATTTACAGCACATACTGGGATAGTTCGTACCGGCTTGAGGCAGTGGCTTCTCTACAGGAATATCTCGAAACAGTGATGATTAAAGAAACATTTGAAAAAATAAAGCAGCCTGCATTGATGTTGTATTACTACAGAGATGAAATTCATCAGGACAGTGTGGTGAAAGTGGAGGCGATGCTAAGAATGTTTGATCAACTCGGCACCCCTGTCGGTCAAAAGAAATCCGTCGCTGTTCCCAATGCCGGCGATCATGTGATTGGAAGTTATATTAAGTCGAAAGATTTGGCAACAGTTGAGAATGAAATCATCACATTCATGGAGAAAACGTTGAAGATGAAACGCAATATGCCATAGCCCAGGGTTTATTTCGCCATAGCCCAGGGTTTAAACCCTGGGCTATGGCGGTGAAAAACGATAAACCAAACCCGGATAAAAAATTATTATCGAATTATCACATTAGCTAATTATCACATTATAAATCTACATTCAAATCAACCTGCACTTCATTGTCCCACTCCGGTTTTACAGTGATTGTTTTTTCGAGATAACGAACTCGTTCAGGTTGAATTCGTGGCTGTGTAAAATAGTTGCCGGGATCCCATTTGCCATTGCTGTTTACATCACTAAGGATGCTAATTCTGTATGCCCCCTGCATAAAAACAGGTTGAAAAAAATCGGAATTGACTAACGGAAACGAATAAGCTATTTTTTCACCTATATAAAATAACAGCACAGGATTTTTGCTGAGATCAAGATTTTTGAATTTAATGCGCAGGCTGCCGTATTCTTTGTCAGAGCGTATACGAAAAGAAAAGGTATCTCTCTGTGTTGGGCGAAATCCTTTCATATCTTTTGCGTATGCCGTATCAAAAAACAATTTATAGGCTCCCCCTTTTTTCCAGCCTGCGGCAATTCCAACCACTGAGCTATCTGCATTTATAATCAAATTGAAATTTTCATCTGAAGCTGTGGAATCTTCTTTCAAACGGATTCGTTGTTTTTCAATTTTCACGAGCGATTCTGAGTATTGCAAATAAAGAGTATCGAAATAATTATGTGCACCGCTTTCAATATTGGTTGTGAACTGAAGTTTTTTTGAGGGGGACGATGTACTTCGTTTTTTATCTTTTTCCTGTTTGTATGACCATAACTGAACAGGTGCTGATGTTGCACTTACTGTGACTGCATCATCCGAAAATGCAAATTGCTCATAAGGTGGTGTGTATTTTTTATTGCCGTCGGTATCCTGTAAACCGTAGATATAATATTTCCCTTCGGGAAGGTTTACAAAACGAAAATTGCCCTGACCATCAAGTCTGGTGATATATGCTGGTAGCTTTTTACAAACCGACGAATCTTCTTCTGAGCGATAGAGTAATGCAATTAGAGTGCTGTCTGCTTTGCCGGTTTCTGCGGGAGTGATTTTGCCGGATAGTTGTAAAGTATCCAATTGGTTTCCGGTTGAAAACACATAGCGAAAATTCTTCAGCACATTGCCTTCATTGATGTCAACGATGGCCTGACCGAAATCAATGATGTAAGTAGTAGCAGGAAGCAATGAATCTTTCAAACGAACCGTCAGTGTTTTAAGACGTGCTTCAAACTGAGGAGATTTCTCAGGATACGGAGAGATGAGGATTTGTTCAGCGGCGTTTTTCAGTTCAATGAATTCATCAAAATATAAAACCAATTTCTGGTTGTTTACCTGCAGCGCAGAATCACCCGGCACAGCTGCAATTAACCTCGGAGGGATTGAATCTCTCGGACCACCGCTGGGAGGAACGATGTTTGCACATCCTGTGATCAACGAAATAAGAAAAATACATCCCAGAAAACATCCCAATAAAATACGTATATGCATAGTTAATTTGCAAACTTAGTTGAATTAGAGTCAACATAAATTAACCGATAACAAACAACTAATAACCAACAACCTATCGATTTTGCCTCGTAGCCGGGCAACCAACTTTTTTATTCTTTTTAAAGCTGGCAAATCCGGATGTACGTGCATACCAGTCAACAAAAGGTCTAATGGTGAAAGTAAGCTGTACAAAATAGTATGCATCTTTATTGCGTGTATTTCCGCGAAGTTCACCAGCGGCAGGATAAGAACCTTTGCCTCTGTAAGCAAAATCTACGGCCTGCTGACCGCGGTTTGCAAATAACAATGCCTGATCTATATAACGACCGCTCACGTCGTCGAGGTAGTCGGTGAATGTGATCCGATAGCCCATTTCTATTCCCACACGCATGTCTTCATTAAGGGCATATTCCGCTCCTACACCCACAGGAATCATGAACTGTGTGAGCTTATATGGCTTTTCTCCCGGAGCAAAACCTTGTCCTTCTGTGCTAAGAGGCTGAAGAAACACTTTATTATCAAGATTGTCGAGTGCGTAGGGTTTATAATGAAATAATCCCACACCGGCAAAAACGTAAGGTGTCCACCAGTAATCGTTCAGATCACGAATCTGATATTGCAGTCCGAGTTCACCCTCGTATAATCTAGTTTGAAAGCTTAAGTTTCGTGCTTGTAAAGAAGCACTCCTGTTGTTGGAATCAGCAGCGGCCAGTTTGGCATAAGTAAAGAAAGCACGCGCGATAAACCGAGAGGAAAGATCATAACGGATCCCAAGACTTATGGCAGGACGAGCCTGTTTAAGGGAAAGGCGTTTGTCCTGCAAATCACCCTGATAATTGGAGAAACCTCCCTTTATCCCCACCTGTAGATTTTGGGAGAACGCAGAATAACTGAATAAGAATACAAGAAAAAAGATAGCGGCAAGTCGAATTTGATGGTTCATACCACAAAAAAACGAAAAAGGAAGATCAAACAATTGATTTTTATATGCGAACAGTCGTTATTTTAGCGTTCCAAAAAATCATAGTATGCGTAAGCTTTTATTTATTTGTTTGACATTAATTAATGCGACATCAATTTTTGCCCAAAACCGTGAGATAGCAGTATGCGGAAATGAGTTTATGACAAATGCAGATCCGGGAGTACAGGAACTTTTAAATAATAACAGGAGTACTTCTACAAGCGGCACTATTTATCGCATACCTGTGGTCTTTCATGTTCTAACAGATCAGCCTACCGGGGTTTCAAATATTTCGGACTGTATTATACAAAATCAAATAGCTATTTTAAATAACTGTTTCAGAAGAAAAGCAGGCGCCCCCAATACAAATGCTGCCGGAGCAGATGCTGAAATTGAGTTTTATTTAGCGAGAAAAAATAATTCCGGAGCAGCTATTACCGGTATTAACCGCGTTACAACCACCAATTGTAATTATACCACCGTTAATTCCTCAACCCAAATCAGTGCAATTCGAGGCGCAGTTAGCGCCTCTACGAACTGGCCCAACAACAAATACCTGAACATTTTTGTATTGAAAACAATGCCTAATACCAACCGTGTACGCGGGCAGGCATGGTATGGCGGAACCAATATGGGTGTATTTGTGCATTATTCCTATGTCGGTTCTAAAAATTCAGGTTGCTCAAATATTACCTACCTTGATATAACCGGATTTAAAGCATACGATCTTGGAATGACGGTTGTACATGAAGTGGGGCATTACCTAAACCTTCTTCATACATTCGATAATTGTACACCAGGTGATGGTTGTACAGATACGCCTCCCGTCACCGGTGTTCCCAATCCGCTTTGTGGTACTGACAACAATACAAAAGGACTATGCAGCGGTGCTACATCAAGACAGTGGCAGAACTATCTCGATTATACCGACGATGCATGCATGGACCGTTTCACACCCTGTCAGGTATTAAGAATGAGATCTGTTCTCGAATCTAATTTTCAATATACTAATCTGATCACACAGAACAACTTTGTCGCTACCGGCGGCGATATCGCAACATCCATACCGGATCTCACCAAAAATGAGAAAGCTTTCATCTATCCTAATCCTACAAAAAATACTATCAGGATTGAACAGAAAAGAGTTACACCCAATGCTGAATATGCCATCATTGGGTTCGATGGAAAAATACTGTTAAAAGGCAGAATAACAGGTATTCGTCAGGAAGTAAATGTTAGCGGACTCAAGCCCGGCGCCTATGCTTTGCGTGTTGACGGCGAAAACTACAAATTCATCAAAGAATAAGATTTCCTCTCCTTATTTATAAATTGTTCCGCGCTTTTTCAATAAAAAAGCCGGCAGCAAAAAGTATTGCTGCCGGCAGGTGTTGATCGAAATATGATCGAAATAATCTAAGCTATTTTGGAAATGTCTGTATTATGATTAATCATTCCAGACAAGCAAAACTACAAAAGACCACAAAGGCTGTTAATCGTCATCTGTAGCCAAGTTGATATTTGTGACAATCAGGGCATAAAAGAAGCAGGGATCATAATATTTTCATAATCAAATACTTATGACAAGTGCTTCTTTTTTTACGCTTACTTATTGAATTTTATCTAATTTGCTCCTATACAAAAGATCATGAGCAGTGGAGAAAATCATATAGAGCCGGAAAAGTTTTTGATACGACTTTTATTAAGAAGGCACAATATTCCGAATTATGATTATTCCGGCATGCAAAAACTTGCCAATATCATCAACAGTTCCCAAACCGGAATCGTTTCAGTCAATACCCTTGCGAGAGTTGCCGGATTAAGATCTGACCACCGAAAGCCCTACAAACATACCCTCGACTTTCTCGCCAGGGCTGCACATTACGCCAGTTACGAACAGTATTATTCATTTATTACGCAGAAATCGAGAATTCAACTACATAACAACACAGAACTCCTCTCTCCCTTTATAGTAGATTATACCGGAAAAGCCGCTGCAAGCAGCGATACCAAATTCTTAAAAGAACTGATCAATCATATTGAAAACCAAGGCGTCAGTATTTCAACACTTTATCATCTCTCTGCTTCTTTTACGGTAGGATTAAGGGAAAATCCACAGCCACGTCAGGTCATCAACCTGTTATCAGGATCATCTATTGCTTTCGAACTGTTTCTGGAAAACTATGTGGACCGCGATTTTTTTAATGGCTATTACGGTGCTGCAATGGTTGAGATGTCGAAAACACAAAAAGAACAAGATCGTCATTTTCTTTTCAGCAATGCAATTGCACTGATTTATGAAAAAGCTTCCAAAAACACGAAAAGCTACCGGCAAAGAGGAAAGAAAATGATGGAAATAGATGAAGGCTATTTGCTCGATTCTCTCAATAAGAAACTGGTTTACCCTGTTGCAAGATGGATCGGAGCAACGGCTGACTATCTGTATGAAAATAATGAAGTAAAAAAAGGCGACCAGCTCATAGAAAAAATGATTGAGTATAATGAATCGCTTACGCCGGATGAACAAATAATTATGTTAAGCGAATGCTCCGAATCTGCGGTTCATATCAGAAAATCATTGCGAGAAGAACTGGAAAAAACATACTGTTCTCAGAAATCAAAAATACTTCTTGAATTTGACAGCCTTGCCAATGCGGGATTAAATCTGATGAAGGCAGACCGTAAAAAAAATCTAATAAGCAGACAAGAACTGAATCGCTATCTGATTCAATACCCTTTTCAGTTCCCCATGTGTAAAGAAACGATTTCAAAAAAAGCAGAACTCGTATTCAGTTAAATCCAAACCCAATTCATGCCATTATCAAAACTGTAATCAATAAATCTTTAATCTATTTATGATTTTACAGAGCAAATACCGAATGACAACTATTGACTAATGCAGTTTCTATTTTCACAGGAATTATTATTTTTTTATTTGAATGCGGGTTTTTTCTATGTAGCCGATGTACTGCAAAAAATCACTTCAGAAAAAAGATGGACTTGGGCTTATCTGTTAATCCGAACTGCCTACACTTTCGTTATTGCATTTTTTCTGACCATCGTTTTATTCGGTATTAAAGAGTTTCCGGATTTAACAACTACCCTTCAAATTGTTGGCTGCTCTGTTATTTGCGGAGGCGGACTTTTTTTCTACATCAAAGCGGTTAACCAGCTGAAATTTTCAAATGCAGGCTCTTTGTATCTCATCGGCAATGTGCTGCAACACCTGATCGGAATTCTTTTTCTTAATGAATCCTATCTTCTTTCCGATATCCCTGCCTTTATACTGATGAGCTTCGGTTGTATTTACCAGATCATCCGCTCGCCTTCTTTCAAAGGTGCCGGTGCAGTTTTACTGAGCAGTTTTTGCTGGACCATCGGCTATATCCTGCTCTCTTTTCCGCTCAAAAAAACAAGTGTTTACTGGAGTGTTCCTTTAATGGAAGCAACCATCCTTGCTGTATGTATTGCTGTCACATTTTTTTCACGAAAAAACCATGCGAACGATATTAAACAAATCAATAAGGAAATTCATCCTTTGAGATTTGCACTTATCGGCTTGCTAGTAAGCCTTGGCTCATACTTCAACAATATGTCATTCCGTGATATTCCCGTCTCCGTTATCAGCATCCTTCAATTATCATTGATCCCAATTACATTCATATTAAGCCTGCGTATTTTTAAAGAACGTCTAACAACAACA
>Ga0315906_10002637_pt1 | contig 24687 bp, 24 predicted proteins | sample LakEriMetagenome_4_FD_203526 | JGI IMG/M metagenome (GOLD analysis project Ga0315906, IMG submission 203526) | Freshwater fungal communities from buoy surface, Lake Erie, Ohio, United States - Buoy 2 MA122 | ecosystem: Environmental > Aquatic > Freshwater > Lake > Lake biofilm | place: USA...
CGAAGCCGCCGTCGTTGCACTGTGGCGAACCTGCGGCTTAACGCGGCCGTGGAACGACCCGCACGCCGACATCACGCGTAAACGCACCACACAACCTGACTTATTCCTCGTTGGCGTGGTGAACGGAGAGTTGGTTGCCACCGCCATGGTGGGTTACGACGGCCACCGCGGTTGGGTCAACTACCTCGCGGTCGCGCCTGGTTCAAGGCGTCAATCCTTGGGTCGCAGGCTGATGCAAGAAGCCGAACGCTTGTTGTTGGCGCGCGGCTGCCCTAAGTTGAACCTGCAGGTGCGGTCGGACAACGCCGAAATCATCGCGTTCTACCAGCAGCTCGGTTATGTGCAGGATGATGTCGTGAGCTTGGGCAAACGTTTGATCCACGATGCGCCGCCTTGAAATGGCGGCCACCTTCAGGATCTGCGAAGCAACAGGCGCCGCCCAGGTGGGATGGCGGTCCGACAGCCCGTGGGACGCGGCGGTCAACGCAACTGCAGCGCGTCGTCCCCAAACTCCAGTCCCAGCGGCTCAATCAACAGCTTCTTCGGTCCGGCGTGAATCTCCCCCGCCAGCCAAGCCTCGATCCCCAAGGCTTGGGCTACCTCCACCGTTTTCGCGGCGTCGGCCGCCTTCACGAAAAGTGCAAACCCTGCGCCCATGTTGAGCGTGCTGTAGGCCTCCAGGTTGTCCTGTTTGGCATGTTCCTGAATGAACTTCAATACGGGCGGCACGGATGGCACGGTGTGGATGCGGTAGGTGTGCGCTGCTGGGTGACGCAGCAGTTTGCGCCAGCCGTGGCCGGTGATGTTGGCGCAGTAGTGGGGTGTGATGCCCGCTTTGTAAAGCGCTTCTGTCACTGGCGAATACAGCACGGTGGGCGCCAGCAAGGCCTCTCCGTAGTTTTGTGTGGCCGTGACGGGGGTGAGGTAACCCTGTGGCAGCCGCTCCACCAGCTTACGCGCCAAGCTCAGGCCATTGGCATGGATACCGCTGGAGGCCAACAGCACGATGGCATCGCCCACGCCGAGTTTGTCGCCCACCGACAAACGTTCTTTCGGGTTGATGAGGCCGGTGCAACTGGCGGCCAGATCGATGCGGCCATCGGCCACGATGCCTGCCAGGGCCGGTGTTTCACCGCCGCCCCAGGCCACTTGGCAAACGTCACAGGCGGTTTTCCAGCCTGCCACCAGGGCTTGTGCGCGCTGTGCGTCAGAGAACCAATCTGAGCCGCCCGCGGCCCAATAGGCCTGCACCACCAAGGGCGTGGCACCGACGGTGATGAGGTCGTTGATGGCCATGGCGATGGTGTCTTGAGCAATGCCTGCGTAGTAGCTTTTGCCGGTGAGCTTGTGCATCTCATCGGCCACGAGGGCTTTGGAGCCCAGGCATTCAACGATGCTGGCGATGTAGAAGGGGCCTACATCCACCACATAAGCCGACTCGCCCCGCGACGCTTTCACTTCACTGAAGCCGTGGCCTGCCAAATGGGCGCCGGTAGCGGCAGCAGCGCGCTGCGCGGCCACCTTCAAAGGGTCGATCAGGTCGTAATTGACGCCCGATTGCTCGTAGCTCAGGGTATCGGCGGAGGAGGGGGTGTTGGATGCGTTCATGCTCGCAAGAGGGCCGGAAGCCAGAAGGTATTGACCAGGGAAATCTTGAACAAGCCCCTTACAGCGCTCGCACCCTCAATCTCGGGTGGTCCGCGGTGTTAAAGATGCATGCAATACCTTCGGGCATTGCTGCATTTTTTGCCTCGCAGCCCATCCCGATTCGAAGTGCGCACATCTGTGGGGACTTATTCAGCTTTTCCCTGGATTATCCCGTAGGGTCGCAGGGCATGGGGCGCCTCTTAGAATGAAGCCCATGAGCACCCTGGTTCTGGCCCGTAAATACCGCCCCCGCAACTTTGAGGCCCTGGTGGGCCAGCAGCACGTGGTGCAAGCACTGGCCAATGCGCTGACCCAGCAGCGCTTGCACCATGCTTACCTGTTCACGGGCACGCGTGGTGTGGGCAAGACCACGGTATCGCGCATTCTGGCGAAAAGCCTGAACTGCACCGGCGCCGACGGCCAAGGCACCATCACCGCCACCCCATGCGGTGTGTGTGACGCCTGCCGCGACATCGATGCCGGTCGTTTTGTCGACTATGTAGAGCTCGACGCTGCATCCAACCGCGGTGTGGACGAGATCAGCCAGTTGCTGGACCAAGCGGTTTACAAACCCGTGATGGGTCGCTTCAAGGTCTACATGATCGACGAGGTGCACATGCTCTCGAACACAGCCTTCAACGCCATGCTCAAGACGCTGGAGGAACCGCCTGACTATTTGAAGTTTGTGCTGGCCACGACAGACCCGCAAAAAGTCCCACCCACCGTGCTCTCACGCTGCCTTCAATTCAATTTGCGCCCCATGGCGCCGCAGACGGTGCAGGAGCATTTGGTCACTGTTTTGGAGGCGGAATCTTTGTCCGCAGAGTTGGGTGCGCTGCGTTTGTTGTCGCGGGCGGCCAAGGGATCGATGCGTGACGCGCTGTCACTCACAGACCAGGCGATTGCGTTTGGTGGTGGGGCGCTCACCGAGGCCGGTGTTCGTCAAATGTTGGGTGCCGTGGACCGCAGCCATGCGGTGCGTTTGCTCGATGCTTTGGGGCAAAACGATGGCGCTGGTTTGGTTCAAATCGCAGACCAACTCCGCGATTTGGGCCTGTCGGCCTCAGGCACCTTGGAAGAAATGGCCGACCTGCTGCAACAAATGGCGGTAGAGCAAGCCGTGCCTGGTGCGCTCGATCCCAACGATCCCGATGCGCCCGCTGTCGTGCGTTTGGCGGCGGTGTTTGCGCCCGACGAAGTGCAGCTGGCTTACAGCATGTGTTTGCATGGCCGCGCCGAACTTGCGCTGGCGCCTGACGAATACAGCGGCCTGGTGATGGTGTTGCTGCGTTTGTTGGCATTTCGTCCCGGTGGAATGCCACAGGCGGTGAGCAGCCCAGGTACCGCATCAAGTGCTGCCGCGCCGCGTTCAACTGCACCGTCCAGCGCTGCGCCTGCGCCCACTTCTGCACCATTGCTGGCCAGTCGCCCCGTGGCGGTTTCGCGCCCCGTGCTTCCGGCTGCAGCACCATCCAAGGCGACAGTGGTAACCCCAAGCGCCATGGTGTCACCGAATGAACCGCCACCCTGGGTCGACGAACCCGCCCCCTGGGAGGACGAAGGGGCTGAGGGTGCCGCGCAGGCTCCTGACATCAAGAGCACCTCCACGCCAAGCGAGCTTGCCACGATTGCATCGTCACCCCTGCTGCCTCCTCACATCACCACCGCAGAAGGAGACCGCTGGACTGAGGTGGTGCAGGCCATGGTCTCAGCCGGCACGGTTCAGGCTTTGGTTCGAGAGTTGGCGATGCAGGCCCAATGTGTGGCGGTCGACGAGAAATCGCAGCCGGTGGTGTGGCGGCTGCGTGTCGAACGTGAAACCTTGCGTTCCGCCGCCCATGTTGAAAAACTGCAAACCGCTTTGAGCCAACATTTGTCATGCCCGGTGCGCCTTGAAGTGGAAGCGGGTGTGGCGGCAGACAATCCAGCTCAGCGCGTTCAAGCCGAAAAAGAGCGGCGACAGCAAGAGGCCGAAGCCCTGGTACATAACGATCCCGTGGTGCGCGAGATGTTGAGCCAGTTCAAGTCGGCCCGCATCGTACCGGGGTCGGTTCGGCCCCTTGGTTGAACGCCCTTCAGCACAGACCCACATTTCATTTTTCTTTGGAGAAAACACCATGATGAAAGGCCAAATCGCCGGTTTGATGAAACAAGCCCAAGCGATGCAAGACAACCTCAAACGGGCACAAGACGAACTCGCCACTATGGAAGTGGAAGGCCAGTCGGGTGCAGGTTTGGTGAAGATCACCATGACCTGCAAACACGATGTACGCCGTGTCACCATCGACCCGAGCCTGCTCGCGGACGACAAAGACATGCTGGAAGACCTGGTGGCCGCGGCCTTCAACGACGGCCTGCGCAAAGCCGAAGCAGTGAGCAGCGAAAAAATGGGCAAACTCACCGCAGGCATGCCCATGCCGCCCGGTATGAAGTTTCCGTTTTGAGTCAGTCGCTCCCACGTACCAGCGTGACACACCACCGTGGCTGAACCCGCTCTGCAGGCGTTGATCGATGCCTTGCGTCATTTGCCTGGCGTGGGGGTGAAGTCGGCACAGCGCATGGCTTTTCATTTGTTGCAGCACAACCGCTCTGGGGCCCAACAGTTGGCGTCGGCTTTGCAGGAGGCATTAAAGGGCATAGGCCACTGCGAGCGCTGCTACACATTCACGTCTGACCCTGTCTGCCACACTTGCGCAGACCCCACGCGCGATGCGAGCTTGTTGTGTGTGGTCGAAAGTCCAGCTGATCAAGCCGCGCTCGAGCGAAGCGGCAGCTACAAAGGGCTGTACTTTGTGCTGATGGGGCGGCTGAGCCCGCTCGATGGCGTGGGCGTGGACGACATCGGCATCAAACCGCTCCTGGAGCGGGCCAGCGATGGCGTGGTACAGGAAGTCATTGTGGCCACCAGCTTCACCGCCACGGGCGAAGCCACGGCCCATGTGCTGGCGCAAACCCTGAAGGCGCGTGGTGTGAAGGTGACTCGTTTGTCGCGCGGTGTTCCAGTGGGCAGTGATTTGGAATATGTGGACCTGGGCACCATTGCTTACGCGCTGTCGGACAGGCGCTGAGTCCTCTTGAAGGAGCCCGAATTGATGCAGTCCCCCGTGGTGACGTTATGTTGCGTGCTAGTGGCGGCACTGATGCCCATTGTGTGTGCAGGCATTGCCAAATGGGGTGCCTTTGGCCAAGCTCGCGGTCAAGGTGGGTTCGACAACCACGATCCCCGCGATTGGCTGTCCAAGCAGCAGGGCTACCGCAAACGCGCCAATGCAGCCCAGGCCAATTGTTTTGAGGCTTTGCCCTTTTTTATCGGGGCCCTCCTATTGGCCCTTCACATGGAGGCGCCACTGGCCACTGTGAATGGATGGGCACTGTGTTTTATCGGCTTTCGGGCCCTGTACGTGTTTTTTTACCTGACCGATCAAGCCACCCTTCGCACCGTGGCCTGGGTGGCCGGTTTGGCCGTTAACGTGGCACTGTTGTTCGCCGGCGTTTAACGTTTATCTTTTTGCGATTTGCGTGGCCGGCTTGCTGCTCTTTGTTTTGCTGCTGGCCACAGCCGTACGTTTGTTGCTGCTGCGGTTGACAGCCGTCTTGCGCGCAGGCGCGGTGCTTTTGCTTGACGCTGAAGCCGTTCGGGTGCCTGCAGACTTTTTACCCGACACATTGGGCAAAAACAACACCAACGATTCACCCGCTTTGAGTTTGGCTTTGGCGTCCAGCTGATTCCATTCACGCAACTGCGCCGTGCTGACACGGTGCCGTTTGGCGATGCTGGTCAGTGTGTCTTTGGAGCCTACTTTCACTGTGGTGCGGCGTCTCGCAGGGACATCGGCCGCCAGCATGATGCTGGCATTGTCCGCAATGCGCTCCGAAACATCATCACGCGTGTGCGTGCCACGTGTAACGAGCAGGGTGGAACCGGCTTTGACCAACATGCCTTTCGGAATCCTGTTCACACTGCGCAGTTCTGCCTCCTCCATGCCCACCTGACGTGCTACATCTTGCGTGCGCATGGTGCTGGGCGCGACCCAGGCGGTCCAGGTTGCCAAAGGGCCTTGGTGATTTTTGAGTCGGTCTACAAACTCTTTGGCGTTGTCGTAAGGCAGCAGCAGTTGTGGCGTGCCAGCTGCCAGGATGACGGGCTTGTTCATTTGCGGGTTGAGCGTGCGGAACTCCTCCAGACTCAGGCTGGAGAGTTTTGCGGCCAGGCTCACGTCGATGTCACGTTCAATCGGGATGGCCAGAAAGTAAGGATGGTTCTCCAACGGTGGCAGCGTGAGCTGGAAACGGTCGGGCTGCGCGATGATGTTTTTCACCGCTTGCAACTTCGGCACGTAGTGTTGTGTTTCCAAAGGCATTTTCAGGCTGAGGTAGTCAGTGGGTAAACCCAGTGCCTGGTTACGTTTGATGGCTCGCTGCACATTGCCTTGCCCCCAGTTGTAGGCGGCCAATGCCAAATGCCAGTCGCCGAACATGCCATACAGCTGCTGCAGGTAGTCCAGCGCTGCGCGGGTCGAGGCCAATACATCACGCCTGTCATCCCGAAATATGTTCTGTTTGAGATCGAAATCTTTTCCTGTCGCGGGCATGAACTGCCAGATGCCAGAGGCTTTGGCAGATGACATGGCCTCGGGGTTGAACGCACTCTCAATAAAAGGCAACAGTGCCAAATCGCTGGGCAAACCGCGGCGCTCTACCTCTTCAACAATGTGAAACAGATAGCGGCCGCCGCGGGTCGTCATGCGCTGGACGTAGTCAGGGCGGCTGGCGTACCACTGTTCTTGTTGACGCACCAGGTCGGTGTCCAGGTTGGGCATGGACAAGCCAGCCCGCACGCGCTGCCAGAGGTCCTCGCGTGCTACTTCTTGCGCGGTTTTGTCGTCGAGGTTGACTTTGACGTCGGGGCGCAGGTCGTCAATGGGCTGGCCCGCCGCCATGCTGGCAATGGGATCGGCTGCAGCAGCCTGGGTTTTGTTGTCTTCAACCGGTGTGACGGTCTGCACTTTGGCTTCGGATGTCGCCACAGGCGCAGGTGTTGATGCTGAGGGGGCTTCGGATGGCAATGTGGAACAAGCCGATAAAACAATGACCCATGCGGCCATGCCGATCTGCGCCACACCACGCAGGGTGTTGGGACATGAAGTTGGAATCAAAACGTGTTCTTCCATTGTCTGAGCGCTGCAAACACCTGGGCGCTTTCGCGGTTCGGTGCCCCGTGTTGCAACGCCTGGTCTATGACGCCTGCCACATGCACGCGCAGGAACGGGTTGATCTTCAGTTCGCGTCCAATGCTGGAGGGCAAAGTGGGCGCTTCTTGTTCGCGTGTGCGCTTGCACCACTCTAAGTGCTGTGCCACGTCAGGGTTGTGGGGTTCGACCGCCTGCGCGAAAGCCAAATTTGCAAGCGTGTACTCGTGGCCGCAGCATACCCGAGTGTTGCTGGGCAGGCCGGCCAGTCGCTGCAATGAGCGGTGCATTTGCGCCGGTGTGCCTTCGAAAAGTCGGCCGCAGCCCGCTGAGAACAGGGTGTCGCCACAAAAAACGATGGGTTCACCCACGGTGTCTGATTCAGAAAAGTAGGCAACGTGTCCAGCGGTGTGGCCGGGAATGTCCAGCACATTCCAGACTTGCCCCAGCAATTCGAAACCATCCCCTTCGCCAACCGCGGTGTAAGGCCCTGGGATGGTTTCCCGGGCCGGACCCCAGACCGGTCCCTGCAAAACCGGACGCAGGCTGGGGATGCCTGCCGTGTGGTCCGGGTGGTGGTGGGTCACTAGAATGCCCACCAGCTTCAATTGTTTTGATTCAAGCGCGTGCAGCACCGGCGCACCATCCCCTGGGTCGACAACGATGGCATGTTGGCCATCGTGCAGCATCCAGATGTAGTTGTCCTTCAAGGCGGGTAGTGCAATCAGTTTCATGGCAGACAAGCGCCCGATTATAAGTTTGGCCCAGTGGCTGCACACCCCTGCAGGCATTGGTCTGCTCGCTTGGGAGCAGCAGCAGCTCGATGCAGCGGTGGTGGATTTGTTTGGCTTTCACGCCTTGCAAATGGGCCTGCCTGACTTACAAGGTTTGCGCGACAACCGCATGCCCCACCGCTGGTTGGCGGTCGATGCTTGCGACACCCACCACAGGCCTGCCGGTGGTGTCGATGTGAACAAGGCATCGACCGCATCGCCCTTGTTGCAAAGCCTGAAACACCCCCGAACCGTGGAACCTTGGTCGAGGTCTGCTGTGGTGACGCCATCTTTGGTGTGTGACTTCGATGCATTGCCCCTGGATGCTCAAAGCATGGATTTGGTCGTTCTTCCCCACACGCTGGAGCTGGCCGAGGACCCGCACCGAGCGCTTGGCGAGGTGGACCGTGTTTTGAGACCCGAAGGCCATGCGGTGATTTTGGGTTTCAACCCGACCAGCCTTTGGGGTTTGCGCCAGCGTCTGGGACATCTGCGCCGCAGCGTGGGTTTGGCAGGCCACAAACCCCTCTTCATGCCGCGAGCGGGGGAATTCATTGGCTACCGGCGCTTGCGGGACTGGTTGCGGTTATTGAGTTTTGATGTGGTGTCTGCGCGGTTTGGCTGCTACAGGCCACCCCTGAATTCGCCGGTGTGGTTGGAGCGCTGTGCGTGGATGGACCGCGTGGGCGAGCGCTGGTGGCCCGTGTTCGGTTCGGTTTACATGGTGGTGGTGGTCAAACGCGTGCGTGGCATGCGTTTGGTGGGTTTGGCGCCGCCCAACAAAACACGCAAACAGGCCGTGCCCGCAGTGGCGGCGCACCGCCGAAAACAAATGTCTGGCAGCGAATGAGCACACCACCTTCATCTGAAACAACGCCACAAATTGCCCGTCCTTTGGTCACCATCTACACCGATGGGGCCTGCAAAGGCAATCCGGGCCCCGGTGGTTGGGGGGCTTGGTTGTCAAGCAAAGGCAAAGAAATCGAACTTTTCGGTGGTGAAATGAACACCACCAACAACCGCATGGAACTGACGGCGGTGATCGAAGCCCTGGCATCGCTCAAGCGCAGTTGTGAGGTGCACATCTACACCGACAGCCAGTATGTTCGCCAAGGCATCACCGAGTGGATACACAACTGGAAAAAACGCGGTTGGAAAACGGCCGACAACAAGCCGGTGAAAAATGCCGACCTGTGGCAACGTTTGGACGCGCTGCGCGTTTTGCACCGCGTGGACTGGCGCTGGGTCAAAGGGCATTCCGGAGACCCGGGTAACGAACGTGCAGACATGCTGGCCAACCGGGGTGTTGAATCCATGGGGTAGGGCGGTGTACTCGCCGTCAGCAGCCTGCCTGCCAGACGCGAGGTGCCAACCAGAGCCAGCCTCCAGTTGACAAATACAAGGCTGGCCTTTGCGGCTTGTGAGGCTGCTCTTGTGCGCCAGGCGCCCACTCCCTGAACGGGCCTCTTCGTGGCCGAGGGCCATGAGAAATAACCAACGGCCTGCCCTTTGGGTTGAGGTTGTTGGCGCAACCCCCTCGTAACTCCTATGCGGGTTCTCCAGCACGTAATCCCGCGTTGTAAGAAATCAGTAAGCCCCAGCGCCAACAGTCGCCTCCAAACTGAAAGAGGGCGTTCATGCTGTTGTTTGTTTCTGCCTTGAAGTTGGTTGCCGAAGTGGCGCTGTTGTGTCTGTTGGGCCAATGGTTGTTGGGGTTGCTGATCGGCGCCAAACGGGACAGCAATGTGTTCTACCAAGTTTTTCAGGTGCTCACCAAGCCCTTCATTCGGGCGGCACGGTGGATAGCGCCCAAACAAATTCTGGATAGACACATGCCCTTGGTGGCGGCATGCCTGCTCTTCTTCATATGGCTGTGTGCGTTGATTTTGAAAATCAACACCTGTTTGGCATTGGGTATGGAGGTCTGCCGATGAGTTTGAATTTGTCGCAACCGTTGTGGCGCAGTCAAGCGTGGTTGTTTTTGCTGCTGGGCCAAAACAAGTCGGCGTTGGCGGTGTACGAACGTTTGCTACAGCGCTTTCCACAAGACCACCACGCCGCGCTGAGCCGTGCGCATTTACTCGCCGTGCTGGATCGAAAGCCGCAAGCCATCGCCGCCTACCAGGCCTTGCTGATAGAGCAGCCTGAGCACGGTGTAGCCTGGTTCAACCTCGGTTTTTTGCTCGAAGAAAGTCAGCGTTGGCAGGAGGCTTGTCATGCATTCGAGCAGGCGACGCGCTGCCGGCCTGAGCTGGACCGTGCCTGGTATGGCCTGGGTCTGGTGCTGATCCGATTGCAACGCTACGACGAGGCCGTCATCGCCCTCAAAAGAAACACCGAGCTCCAGCCCATGAGTCCCTACGGCTGGTACCAATTGGCGCGCGTGCAGTTGGAGCGCCACAACCCGGCAGAGGCGGTACGCATCATTGCCCACCTCAAAGGATTTGAGCCCAAGGTGGCGGCGCAACTCGAACGTGAAACAGGTTTGATGGCGAGCATGCCTGCGCCATGAATGTTGAGGTTGAAGCGGGGTAATGCTTCAACCCGGCTAGGGGAAGGGCAGGGCGCAAAGACGACCCGCCGTCCAAATCCACCCGTCAGGGTGTTACCAAGAAGGAGACAGCAATGCAGGTGTCTGAAAACCACCAACGCTACTGGCAAAAAAACCTCCGCATCACCGGCATTTCGCTGGCGATCTGGTTTGTTGTCACGTTTGTCGTTGCGTACTTCGCTCGCGACTTGAACTTCAATTTCTTCGGTTGGCCGTTCAGCTTTTGGGTGGGCGCCCAAGGCGCACTGATCGTTTATGTGCTGCTCATTGGTTTTTATGCCAAAACCATGAACCGCCTCGACCAAGAACACAACGTGGCGGAGGAAGACTGACATGGCTGGACTCACACCCCAATCAGGCTCTGGTGGCAGCAGCGCTGCGGCCAAGGGCGCCTTCAAACAGCAGCTCAACAAGGTTTATGCCTGGTACACAGGTGGCTTCGTCGCCTTCGTTCTGGTGCTGGCAGTGCTTGAGCAAATGGGCATGTCGCGCGGTGCCATCGGCATGACCTTCCTGGCCGCCACAGTGCTGCTCTATGCGGGCATCGGCATCATGAGCCGCACCTCGGACGCGTCGGAGTACTACGTCGCCGGTCGGCGTGTGCCTGCCATCTACAACGGCATGGCCACGGGGGCCGACTGGATGAGCGCAGCCTCCTTCATCGGCATGGCCGGAACGCTGTACCTGCAGGGCTACAGCGGCCTGGCCTTCATCATGGGCTGGACGGGCGGGTACTGCCTGGTGGCACTCTTCCTGGCACCTTACCTGCGCAAGTTTGGTCAGTTCACCATCCCTGACTTTTTGGGCGCGCGTTATGGCGGCAATGTGGCCCGATTCCTGGGCATATTTGCCGCCATCCTGTGCTCCTTCGTTTATGTGGTGGCGCAGATCTACGGCGTGGGGCTGATCACCACCCGTCTCACGGGCGTGGACTTTGCAGTGGGCATTTTCTTGGGGCTCGGCGGCATTTTGGTCTGCTCCTTTTTGGGTGGCATGCGTGCGGTCACCTGGACCCAGGTGGCGCAGTACATCATCTTGATCATTGCTTACCTGATCCCCGTGGTGTGGCTGTCGGTCAAACAAACCGGTGTGCCCATTCCGCAGGCGATTTATGGCCAACAGCTGGCCAAGGTGACCGAGCGTGAGAAAGAACTGCGTGCCGACCCGAAAGAGTTGGAGGTCATCAACGTTTTCAAAGAACGTGCGGCTGCGGCTGACGCCAAATTGAAAGACGTGCCAGCCGCCATGGCAGCCGACCAAGCCGCCGCTCAGAAAAAGCTCGACGACTTGAAGGCGGCCAATGGACCGGTGGCCGAGATTCAGGCTGCAGAAAAAGCCCTGGCCGGTTTGCCCAAAACCGTGGAGGACGCCAAGAAGGCTTACACCGCTGCCAAAACAGCAGCTGAAGCCCGGGCCAAACCGCTGGCGGGCATGCCATCCCACGGTGCCATCTATGCGGGTGACCCCAATGGCGATGAGAAGGCACAAAAAACCTTTGACGAGTCGCGCCGCAACTTCATGGCCCTGATCTTCTGCCTGATGGTGGGTACGGCGGCGCTGCCGCACATCCTCATGCGTTACTACACCACACCATCGGTGAAGGAAGCGCGCGAGTCGGTCACGTGGTCGCTCTTTTTCATCTTCTTGCTTTACTTCACCGCGCCTGCTTTGGCGGTGCTGGTCAAGTACGAGGTGTTTAACGTGCTGGTGGGGACCCCTATCGACCAACTGCCGGCCTGGATAGCCAACTGGCAGAAAGTAGATGCGTCGTTGTTGTCGGTGATCGACGTCAACAAAGACGGCATCTTCCAGTTGGGCGAAATGCGCATTGGTGGCGACATCATCGTGCTGGCCACGCCTGAAATTGGTGGCCTGCCCTATGTGATCTCGGGCATGGTGGCAGCGGGTGGTTTGGCAGCGGCGCTGTCAACGGCCGACGGCTTGTTGCTGACCATTGCGAACGCGTTGTCGCACGACTTCTATTACAAGATGGTCGACCCCAATGCACCCACCTCACGCCGCGTGGCCATTTCCAAAGCCCTGCTGCTGATCGTTGCGGCTGCGGCGGCGTATGTGGCCTACACGGTCTACATCACCAAACAGGCCGACATCTTGTTCCTGGTCTCAGCGGCGTTCTCCTTTGCCGCGGCGGCCTTCTTCCCGGCCTTGGTGCTGGGTATCTTCTGGAAGCGGGCCAGTTCTGCCGGCGCGATTTGCGGCATCGTGGCAGGCCTGGGCATCACCATCTACTACATGGTGATGAACCATGCGTGGATGCGCACGCTCTTCGGGGTGACGCAGCCGGTGGACCTGTGGTTCGGCATCTTGCCCATCTCTGCCGGCGTTTTTGGTGTGCCGGTGGGCTTTGCCGTCATCATCTTGGTCAGCCTCTTTACCCCGGCGCCCAACCGTGAGGTGCAAGAGCTGGTGGAACATGTGCGTTACCCCAATGTGAAGGGGTCCACCATGGTCACGCAAAGCTGATCTCACCCGATTTTTGGCCTTCCGGATGGGGGCCAAGAATCCCCAGGCAGTACCCGAAGGGGTTCCCGGCAGGTCCAGGAGCCCCTTTTACGTTGTTTTGGGCTAGAATCTTGGGTTCGCCTTGCCACACCCGGGTTAGACGCTTCGGGGTGGCTTTCACTTTTTCGCTGCTGGTGCCCTCATGTCGAGGGCGGCTGTCGGGGAAGAAATCCACAAGGAGTTATCAATGCGTCATTATGAAATCGTGCTGCTGATCCATCCGGATCAAAGCGAACAGGTTCCAGCCATGCTGGAGCGTTACAAGGGTGTGATCACCGCAGGTGGTGGCAAAGTGCACCGCGTGGAAGACTGGGGCCGCCGTCAACTGGCTTACCTCATTCAAAAGCTCGCCAAGGCCCACTACCTGTGCTTGAACATTGAGTGCAGCCAGGCCGTGCTCACCGAGTTGGAAACCGGCTTCCGCTTCAACGATGCCGTGTTGCGCCACCTCACCGTGCAAAAGAGCAAAGCCGAAACCGGCCCTTCCGTGGTGATGAAAAACGTCGGCCGTGAAGAAAGCCGCCGCGCACCGCAGGAGATGGGTCTGTAAGAAACATGCCTGTGTCAGCGATGGGGCCCATGAACCGGTTGGTTCTGAATGCACACATCGTGGAACGCAGTGTGTTGCGGTACACCCCGGCCGGTTTGCCTGCCCTGGATTTGAGCTTGAAGCACGAGTCTGAGGTCAGCCAAGAAGGCCAAGCGCGCAAAGTCTTTTTTGAGATCAAAGCGCGTGCGGTGGGCAGCATCACACAACAGGTTCAGGGTTTGGCCTTGGGCAGCGACCACGGATTTGCAGGATTTTTGGGCTCACAGCGCAACGGCAGGGGCATTGTTTTTCACATCACCGAAGTTCACATCACTGCGCCGTAACAGCCCAGGCTTGTTCAACGCAGATCGATCAACAGCATAGATTTAACGAGGTATCCAACATGGCACCACCACGTGGTAAGGGCAAGTTTTCCAAAGACCGCAAACCCAAGCGCAATACGCAGTCCCTGCTGTTTCGCCGCAAGCGTTTTTGCCGTTTCACCGTCACTGGCGTGACCGAGATCGACTACAAAGACGTCGACACCCTGCGCGACTTCATTGCCGAAAACGGCAAGATCACCCCCGCACGCCTGACCGGCACCCGCGCCTTCTTTCAGCGTCAGCTGACCACCTGCATCAAACGCGCTCGTTTCTTGGCATTCTTGCCATACAGCGACCAGCACAAGGTTTGAGGAGTAAACAACCATGCAAATCATCCTGCTGGAAAAAGTCGCCAACCTGGGCAACCTGGGTGACGTCGTCAAAGTCAAAGACGGCTACGCACGCAACTTCCTGATCCCCTCCAAGGCCGCTCGCCGCGCCACCGAGTCCGCGATCAAAGAGTTTGAAGCCAAACGCGCTGAACTCGAAAAAGCTGCCGCCGAAAAATTGGCCGCCGCACAAGCCTTGGGCGAAAAGCTCAATGGCCGCACCGTGCACATCACGCAAAAAGCGGGTGTGGATGGCCGCTTGTTCGGTTCCGTCACCAACAACGACATCGCCGAAGCCCTGACCCGCATCGACTTCAAAATTGCCAAGTCGCAAGTGCGTATGCCCACCGGCCCACTGAAAACCGTGGGTGAGCACACCGTCAGCGTGGCGCCTCACTCCGACGTGGTCGTGGAAGTCAAAGTGGTCGTGGTTGGCGAAACCGACTGATCCTGCGCTTCATTGCACACCCCAAGGGCCGACACCAGTCGGCCCTTTTTCATTGCGGCCCCGGCCAAGTGCACACGGGGCCGAAGCAACGGTCTTCCTGCCCGCTTGTCCCCGGATTTCCCCCGATAAACCACCGAATCTCCACAGACTTGTGCACAGCGTTTTGAGCTGCGTCCTCGTATGATGCTTCGTTATGGCCGCCATCTTCTCCCCCACGTCTTTGCCCCCCCAATCCAACAGCTCCAGCGCACGCACCGACGACGAAGTCGCCCGCCTGCGGGTGCCGCCCCATTCGATAGAAGCCGAACAAAGCGTGCTCGGTGGCCTGCTGCTCGACAACACCGCCTGGGACAAAGCCGGTGACTTGCTGGTGGACAGCGACTTCTACCGCTTCGAGCACCGCCACATCTACGCCGCCATCGGTAGCCTCGTCAACGCCACCAAACCGGCCGACGTCATCACCGTGTTCGAGCAACTGCAGGGCCTGGGAAAAGCCGAAGAATGCGGTGGCCTTGTCTACCTCAATGCACTCGCGCAAAGTGTGCCCAGCGCCGCCAATTTGCGCCGTTATGCCGAGATCGTGCGCGAGCGCGCGGTGCTGCGCAAACTCATCGCCGCCAGCGACGACATCGCCACCAATGCCTTCAACCCGCAAGGCCGCCCCGTCGATCAAATTTTGGACGAAGCCGAAGGCACCATCTTTCGCATCGGCGAAGAAGGCAGCAAGTCCAAACAAGGTTTTCAAACCATGGACCACCTGGTGGTCCAGTTGCTCGACCGTGTGACCGAACTGCACGAGAACGGCGCCGAAGAAGTCACCGGCGTGCGCACTGGCTACTTCGACCTCGACCGCATGACCGCCGGCTTCCAGCCCGGCGATCTGATCGTGCTCGCGGCCCGCCCCTCCATGGGCAAAACCGCGCTCGCATTGAACATTGCCGAGCACGTGGCGGTGAATGAAGAGTTACCCGTGGTCGTGTTCTCCATGGAAATGGGCGCGGCGCAATTGGCGCTGCGTTTGGTCGGTTCGCTCGGCCGCATCGACCAAGGCCATTTGCGCACCGGCAAACTCGCTGACGATGAATGGGGCCGCCTGAGCGAGGCCGTTGAAAAACTCGGCAAGGTCAGCATGTACATCGACGAAAGCGCGGCGCTCTCACCCAGCGAAGTCCGCGCCCGCGCCCGCCGCCAAGCCCGCCAGTGCGGCCAACTCGGTTTGATCGTGGTCGACTACCTGCAGCTCATGAGCGGCAGCGGCGGCGGCAGCGAAGAAAACCGCGCCACCGTCATCGGCGAAATTTCACGCGGCCTCAAAAGCCTGGCCAAAGAACTCAAGTGCCCGGTCATTGCGTTGTCCCAGCTCAACCGCTCGGTCGAAACCCGCACCGACAAACGCCCCATGATGAGCGACCTGCGCGAGTCCGGCGCCATCGAACAAGATGCCGACGTCATCATGTTCATCTACCGCGACGACTACTACACCAAAGAAGCCTGCAAAGAACCCAACATCGCCGAAGTCATCATCGGCAAACAACGTAACGGCCCCACGGGCACGGTGAAGCTGTTCTTCAACAAACCGCTGACCAAGTTTGACAACCTGGCACCAGGGAGTGGGGGTGGGTCGGAGTATTGAGGCCTGCTCGGAGAGTTTGCCGGTTTTTGCGAATTTGTTATCGCCATATAAAAGCCAATGTTGGTGCCGAGAGCCCAAGTTTCATGCGCCCTGCAGGCCCAAAGCACCGCCGGATTTAAGGAGACAGGCGGCGGTGAAATGCAGCAAAACTGTCGCCCTATAACAAGTTATGCCGACACTGGACATCACCTTGAATAAGAGGCACTCACTCGTACTCCCGCGTGCTGACGGATCCACTGAGACCATCGAGACGACAAGAAGCCTCCTGTTTGTTGGGGCTAATGGATCAGGAAAGACCCGGCTGGGCACCTGGATAGAGTTTCAGTCTCCTCAGAGCAATCTGGTGCATCGAATTTCGGCTCAGAAGTCCTTGTCGATGCCGGACTCCACTACTCCGGTCGCCATCGATTTAGCTGAAACGAACCTGTTGTTCGGGCATGCCCAGCATTCGAACAACAAGATGGCGTTCAAGTGGGGAAGCAAGCCAGCCACGGCTTTACTGAACGACTACGAGAAGTTGATGGTTTACCTCTTCTCTGACGAGACGGAGCAGAACGCCAAGTTCAAGGCGGCGTACAAGGCGAGCTCGACGCGTATTGATCCTCCCGTGACAAGAATTGATCGCGTTAAAGAGATCTGGGAGCGGATCCTCCCCCACCGCGAACTGGTGATCGGAGGTCTTCGCATCCAAACCCGCGTGAGGGTACAGCCTGACAAGATCTACAACGCCTCCGAAATGAGTGACGGAGAGCGCGTCATCTTCTACCTAATAGGGCAATGCCTCGCCGCTCCGAAGAACGGAATTATCGTAATAGATGAGCCAGAGCTTCACCTTCACAAGTCGGTGCAGGCGCCGCTTTGGGCGGAGGTGGAAAAGCTGCGAGACGACTGCCTCTTCGTATATCTAACGCATGATCTGGACTTTGCGGCCGCACAGGAAACCGCAGCACGGATCTGGCTCAAGTCATTTGATGGGAACACATGGACGTGGGAGGCAATACAGCCGGATGAAAAACTTCCCGACGATCTGCTGCTTGAAGTTCTGGGAAGCCGTAAGCCGGTAGTTTTTGTAGAAGGGGAAAATGGAAGCTTCGATGTCTCGCTGTATCGAGAGCTCCTGGCGGGTTACCTCGTCGTCCCGCGAGGAAGCTGTACTCAGGTGATCTACTCGGTTAAGGCGCTCAAAGCCAATCCTCAGCTGCACCACTTGAGTGTCTTCGGCATTGTTGATCGCGACCGCCGCGTTGACGCGGAAGTGAGATCACTTGAAGCGGATGGCGTTTTCGTCCTTGGAGTTGCAGAAGTGGAGAATCTTTTCTGTACCAAAGAAGTGATTCAATTGGTGAGCCGGCGGCTGGCACGAGATCCTGTCGAAGATTTCGAGAAGGTCGCCGGTGAGATCTTCAGTCGACTTCGATGGGAGATGGACACCCAAGTTTCCCTTCGGGTGGCCAGTGAGATTCAGTTCATCCTCGGGCGCTTTGATCAAACCGCACGCGGCGCGGCTGCCTTGACGTCCTCCCTGGAGGAACTCGTACGAGGAATAGATGTGCAGCAGTTGTATGCGTACTGGTTGGAACGCTTCAATCAGCTGTTAGCCTCACGCGATTTTGAGGGGCTGCTCAGCGTTTACAACCGTAAGTCGCTGGCGAGTCAAGCAGGTTCGGCGCTCGGTCTTCGCGCGGGAGAGTTGCCAGAGCTTGTGTTAAGACTCGCAAGGACCGATTCCCGGACCGAGTTGGCAATAGCTTTGAAGAAATACATGGGCGGCTTCGGCGCGCTACTCTCTTGACGGTGCCCATGCGAACCGCCATAGAGTAGGGCGTGATGCGGCATAACAGGTCGTTCGACACGGACACGCAGCGGCATTGCGCCGCAAGGCGCGCGCGTGAGCATACGTCTTGCGGCGCAATGCCACTGCGTGCCGGTCAACTCCGGCGTTGAGGCTGTAAAAAAACCTCTGGAGATGGTTCTCAAATGATTGCTGAGGAAAATCGACTCGTCAAAAACGTGCATACGCCGCGATCTCAATGTTGGGAAGGGTGGCACCCCCTAAATGGAGTTGTGGCCCATCTTGCGGTGGTTTTTTTACAGCCTCGGTAGAGGCCACAAACCATCCCATGGCTCGCCCCCCAAAGTCCGGAAAGTGCGTCCATTGCCTGCGGCATCCGGTCGAGCGCAACTGGGACCATGTATTCCCGGAATCCTGGTACCCGGACACCACCGCACGAAACATTGCCAAGTGGCAAATCCCGAGTTGCATTCCATGCAATCGGCGGTTGGGTATTCTGGAGGACGACTTTCTCCTTCGCATCTCCATGTGTCTTGACCCTCACGACCCTGCATCTCAGAGCATCGTCGCCAAAGCGCTCAGGTCACTGAAGCCCGAGTTCGCGCGCGACGCGTCAGATGCGCGCGCGCGCCGAGCCCGTGCAAAAAAGTTCACCTCCGAGATCCTCCAGGGCGATCAGATACCAAAAGATGGTCACTATCCAAACCTCGGAGAGCGCTGGGATCGACCCGCTGGGAGCGGAATGGCCATAGTGATTCCTGTCGCCAGCTTTCAGGCAATAACCGAAAAGATCGTCCGAGGTATCGCGTACATTGAGGAAAAGGTCTTCATAGAACCGCCACACGTGGTCCGCTTCTTCGCGGTCGCAGACGAGGCGGCATCCGAGATTCGCGCTCTTATCGACGAGCACGGGTCCACCTTTACCCGAGAGCCGGGCATCCATGTTCGGCGCCTACTCGCCCCAGAAGACGGTGTCAGCGCAATCTACGAACTGGAGTTCTGGAAGCAGTTCAAGACTTACGCATCAGTCCTAAATGGCGTTTAACGCCTCCATCGAGCGGGTAGTTTCAAGCGGCCTGCGGTCGCTTGAAACAGTCGCTTATGTCTAACGTTGACCTCACGAAACTCACCATCAGCCCCAAGGACCCCCCCATGAAAATCGTTGTATCGACCCTTGTCGCCGCGCCGCTGCATGACGTCTGGCATGCCTACACATCGCCAGAAGACATCAAAGCCTGGAACACCGCTTCGCCGGACTGGCACACCACGGCGGCTTCGGTGGATCTTCGCCCTGGCGGCCAGTTCTCATCGCGCATGGAGGCCAAGGACGGGTCCTTTGGATTTGATTTCGCGGGCGAATACACGCGGGTGGTTCCCTACCAAGTCATCGAGTACGTGTTCGGCGACAGGGTCGGGCTGGTCGAGTTCACGGAAACGACGTCTGGGGTCACCGTGACGGTCACGTTTGACAGTGAGACGACGCACTCCGAAGAGCAGCAGCGAAGTGGTTGGCAGTCCATCCTTGACAACTTTTCAAAGCACGTGAAAGGTAAGCTGGCTTTGCAGTAACCACTGCAAGTCCGCTGGAGCCGCTGCGACCTCTGAGGCTCGTCGTTCAAACGGAGCGCCAAGGGCTGGCTACAGTTCAAACTGCTTGCCTTCCATTCCCCATGCGAACGCCATGACAACACCCGCACCGAACAAACAGCAAACACTCGCGCAGCGCATCCTCAGTTCCCCGCCAGCGCGCATTCTGTTGCTCGGCTTCATCTTGGTGTTGATGATGAGTTTGAACACCGATGCGATGACGAGTTATGCCGGGCAACCGATCAAAGCTGTTCTGCACATCGTCGCGTTGGCCATTGCCGGTATCGCGGTTTATGCGGGTTATGCGCGTTTCATCGAGCAGCGTGATGTGTCTGAACTCGCCGTGAGGGGCATGGGGCGGCAACTGGGTGCGGGTTTGCTCGTGGGGGCTGGTTTGTACGCCGCTTGCGAGCTGATCCTGATGGCGCTGGGCATTTACCGCGTCGTGGGTTTGAACCCGGTGAGCTTCATGGTGCCCGCCATTGCCATGGCGGTGAGCTCCAGCGTTTACGAGGAGCTGTTGTTCCGCGGTGTGTTGTTTGGTTCCTTGGAGCAGTGGTTGGGCAGTTGGGCCGCGCTGGTGGTGTCGTCGCTGTTGTTTGGCCTGACCCACCTGCTGAACCCGCAGGGTACGCTGGAGGGCGCGCTCTTCATCGCCGTCGAAGCGGGCATCTTGCTGGCGGCGGCCTACATGCTGACACGCAGGCTTTGGTTGAGCATTGGCTTTCACATGGCGTGGAACTACACGCAGTCGGCTGTTTTCTCGGGCATTGTTTCTGGCAACGATCCCCAACAGGGCTTGATCCGGTCCACCGTGAAGGGGCCTGACTGGTTGACTGGAGGCAGCTTCGGTGTTGAATCGTCGGTGCTGGCGCTTTTTCTGTGCACCACCACCGGCATCGTGATGTTGGTCATGGCGGTGAAGCGCTCACGCGTGCGACCTCCCATTTGGAAGCGCTCCAATCCACCACCGTGACGCCATCGTGATCCGGTCTCGCGCGCCGAGACCTGTCGCGCAAGGCATCAATCTGTTGGGGTGCCAACATCGACCGCCGGTCGCCAGGCCGCAATTCAATCGAACACGCGCTGGCCGACCGGTCCCTTGGCCTGCTTGCCCTGCCACGAGTCCAAATAGCAGCGGCTCCTGAGGATGGGCCACGCGTTACCGCGCCGCGCCAAATGAAGCGAATGGCTGCCCGAAATTGCCGGCACCGTCCTACACCGCTGGCCGCTGCGGTTGAGTAAGCTGGTTATTGATTCTGATTTCTGTTGAAGTGAACCAGCATGAATGTGCGACGTCAAGCGCTCGCACGCGCGCTGATGGCGTGGCGTTGGCCATGTTGTGGTTCAGGTCTGATTTGTGGCCTACATCTTCAAGGGCGGTGAAGCTTGCCTGACGAATCTCATCAGACAGGTGCTGGCACGACAAGACGCAAAGGAAACACAAGGATGACAGGAAAGATGCCCCCTTTGGTGACAGTTCGCCAAACCCAGGAAAAAGACCTTCCTGCGTTGATTGATCTACAGCGCCGCACCTATCCCACCATTCAGCCTTGGGCTGCTGACAAAGTGCTACGCCAGATCGAGGTATTTCCACAAGGCCAGTTGGTGGCCGAGTTGGATGGTCAACTGGTGGGTGCCGCCAGTGCACTGGTGGTGTTGTGGGACGACTGGGTGGACGTTCACACTTGGAAAGAGATCACGGCGCGCGGTACCTTTGACACGCACGACAACCGGGGACGCACCTTGTATGGGGCGGAGGTGCTGGTCGACAGCGCCATGCAGGGCAGGGGTGTGGGCCACCACCTGTACAACGCACGCAAACAGCTGTGCCGCCGCTTGAACCTCAAACGCATCATCGCTTGCGGGCGGCTGCCCGGTTATGGCGCAGTAGCGCATTCCATGGGCGTCGAGATGTACTGCAAAAAGGTGCTCTGGGGCGACCTCACGGACCCGGTGCTGAGCTTCCAGCTGCGCGAGGGATTTCGTTATTGCGGCGTGGTGCCTGGCTACATCCCAGAAGATGTGGACAGCTGTGGATGCGCCTCGCTCATCGCTTGGCTCAACCCCGCGCATGACCCGGACCGCCCCACCTTAATCTCCAATCTTGCAGTCACTGACGAAAGCCTCCTGTGAAAATCCGCATCGCAGCCGTGCAGTACCAAATGGAGTCGATCTCAGGCTGGGACGAATTTGAAGAGCAGGTACGTTATGTGCTGGAGGCCGCTGCGGAGTACGACCCGGAGTTCGTGCTGCTGCCGGAAATATTCACGGCGCAGTTGTTGTCCTTCATCGGGAGGCGCGATGTGCGTGATGCGGTGCGCAGGCTTGACGTTTACACGCCGCTTTACATCGCACTGATGCAGTCCATCGTGCGTCAGCACGGCTTTCACCTCGTTGCGGGCAGCCACCCCACGATGCGCGGTACGGAGCTTTACAACACGGCCTACCTGTTCACGCCCAGCGGTGACTATTTCACGCAGGACAAAATCCACCGCACGCGCTGGGAAAAAGACAAATGGGATACCTCGGCCGGTGAGTCACTCGCGGTGTTCGACACCGTGCACGGCAAGATCGCCATCTTGATTTGTTATGACATTGAGTTCCCCGAGCTGGCCCGCGCGGTGTGCGAGGCCGGGGCCGAGATCCTGTTCGTTCCCTCGTGCACCGACGACCGGCAAGGCTTCTGGCGGGTGCGTTACTGCTGCCATGCGCGTGCCATCGAAAACCAGGTGTACGTGGCGATGACGGGCACGGTGGGCCACTTGCCGGTCAGTGGTCTGGGATTGAACTATGGCCAGGCGGCCATCCTTACGCCGTCTGATTTTGCGTTCTCGCGTGATGGCATTGCCGCCGAGGGTGTGCCCAACACCGAGCAGATCGTGATTGCCGATGTGGACCTGGCGGACCTCGCCGAAAGCCGCATCAATGGCTCCACCATTCCCTTGATGGACAAGCGGCGCGATGTGTATGAACGCAGCGTGCTGGTGGTGCAAACGCATTCAAGCTGAAACCTGCTGCATCCACAGCAAGGCCTTCATCAGGCCTTGCTGTGGAAACGCTGAACAAGTTCCCGCAGATGCATACGCCTCGAATCGGGATGGGCTGCAAGGCGAAAAGCGCAGCAATACCCGAAGGTATTGCGAGCATTTTCAACGCCGTAGACCGCCCGAGTTCGAGGATGTACGCGCTGCGAGAGACTTGTTCAGCGTTTCCCTAAAGGCCGCCCATACACCTGAGCAGTCCATGGGCAGCGCTTCAACTCAGACCGCGTCAATCGGTGATCAGTTTCCCGTTGTTCAGCATGGCCGCAATGATGTCGTGGTTGCTGGATTCGGGGGTCAGGCTCAAAGAGGCCACCAGGTCCACGTTGTCCAGCACGATGCGCTGGTCTTCGGCGGCGCTGTTGTACTGGCCATCTTGGAAGCCACCGGTGCTGCTGATGCGGATTTCGGTGTCGCCACCGACCACGTTCACGCTCAGGAAGTTGGCCAGATTGCCCAGGTCTTGACCAAGGTGGCTTTCGCCCACCAGCAGGTCGCGCAGGTCGAGGGAGTCCGCTTGAACCTGGAAGTCGTTGATGACATCGATGTTCGGGCCTTGAGGCTGACCGCTGGCAGGACCTTCACTGAGCTGCCACTCAAACACCTCCGCATGGGACTTGATGGTGGCAGTCTCTTCGGTGGTGATACCGAAGGCCGTGCTCGCCATCACCGAGCCCGACACAGGAGCGTCCAAAGCAGAGACCGTGGTGGGGGTGACGGTGAGCGTCACGGTGTCGGTGCTGCTGGCAGTGTCGCCATTGCCTTGTTCGGTCGCAGTGGCGGTAAAGGTCAGTGTCGCGGTACCGGTGTAACCCGTCGCAGGGCGCACTTCCAGGTTGGCCAGGTTCCAGCTGGTGATGTTGATGGCACCGCCGCTGGAAGTGAGGGTGTTCACGCCGTCACGCAATTCAAAACCAGAGGGCAAGCCCGTCAAGGTGATGTTGCGGGTTTCGGATCCATCGTTGTCCGGGAAGGTCACCGTGGTGGTCAAATCAACCCAGGTGCTGGAAGTGAAGATGGCAGGGTAATAACCCGCACCCGGCTCACCATTGGCAACCAGGGATCCCACCACACTGCTGCCCAACGCCGTCACTGCGGCTGCATTGGGCAGCAGCACGAAGTTGCTGGTGGACAGGTCTTGGGCGGGACCACCGGTCGAGAAGTTGACGTTTAAGCCGCCAGGGCCGTCGCCGTTGTAGTACACGATCTCAATGCTGTAAAAGCCTGTGGCTGTGGCGGTGAAGCCGCTCGACGAGAACGGGCCCCAGGTGTTGAATCCGCTGTCAAACACGGTGGTGCCGCCCAGCTCAATGCGCATGGTGTCGTCGCGGAACCCACTGAAGGTCGCTGTTTGACCGGCTTCCAGGAAGACAAAACCAGAGAACTGGTGCGCATTGTCTGTGTTGGTGATGGTGGGGTCATTTTGACCACCCGCCTCAGAACCCAAACCCGCAGGTGAACCAATCCCGTTCGGGAAGGAATTGCCCGACAGGAAGACGTTGGTCACCAATGTGCTGGTGCCGCCAGCAGCGTCGATGGCCGCTTCCACCACCGCGGTGTTGCCGGCATTGCTGCTGTCCGCGCCTGGCAGGTTGGGTGTGAACTGCCAGGTGAGGCCTTGCGAGGCGGGCAACGGTGGCGTGACCGTGACGGGCGCGACGCTGATGGTGGGCGTGTCGGCATCTGGTGTCACGTCGATTCGGGCGTTGTTGGGCACCAAATCAAACACGTTGTTTGAATCCCGCACCGAGAAAGTAAACGATGCGTAGTTGTTGCCGCTGAGGTTGGTCGATGTGGGGCCGTTGCCAGCAGGGGCATAAGTAAGCAAGCCGGCATTGATGTCGGCAACAGACACCACCGTGCCTGCGCTGACCACCGCGCCATTCAACAGCAACTGACCCGCGCCAGGGGTGGTGGTGTCGATCCGGACACCGGTATCGCCAGCAACCAAGCCCAAGTCGGCAGCGGTGAAGGTGGTGGTGGTGTCTTCAAGCGTGACTTTGGTGACGCTGCGCGCATCGTTGTCCAGAATGGTGCCTGTACCGGTCACACCCCCAATCACCAGCGGAACGGTCTCATTGGACTCGTTGATGAGGTCGTTCACCGTTGGCAGCGTGACAGAGAAGCTGGTCACCCCCGGTGGAATCACCACATTGCCTGCGACCAAGGTGACGCCGTTGCTGAAAGTGGGCGAGCCATAGTCGCCCACGGCAGCAGAGCCACCACCCAGGGTGAACGGGATCGAGGTGCTGGTGGAAG